>Ga0307416_100000055_pt1 | contig 107523 bp, 99 predicted proteins | sample DK1Cmetagenome_2_FD_203821 | JGI IMG/M metagenome (GOLD analysis project Ga0307416, IMG submission 203821) | Maize rhizosphere microbial communities from greenhouse at UC Davis, California, United States - DK15-C-3 | ecosystem: Host-associated > Plants > Roots > Rhizosphere > Soil | place...
TTATCTCAAATATAACCCAAATAACAGGTGGTCATTTTAAACCGAAAAGTGGTGGTCACTTTGCTCCGAAATCAGTGGTCAATTTACTCCGAAATTAGGTGGTCAATTTGACCGTCTTTTCCAGTAACTGCCCTAGAAAATGTTCCTTTGTCAAAATTGGTATTATATTCATTTTCCATAGCCTCGATTATTGTAGTATCTTGAAAATCTGGATTGATTATGTGATTGTCTTTTAGAAAACGGTGAATTCTTATAAATGAAGATTTCTGATCTACTAGCAGGTTGTGATTTTCATCGATGAATTTTTTGTCTTTTAAAAAAGCGAGGAAAATTTTTGAACTGTTATCACCAATCATAATATCAGATAAACTAATTTCTCTATTTGTTTTATGTTTTAAGGCGAAATATAGAAAAAGTGTAGTTTCGACACCATTTAAAAAATTGCCCTGCAATTTCATCAGGTTACTTGAACTTAACAGGCTGTTTGATTCTTTTTTATATTGATCCAAACAGTATTGGATCTTTTCTTCAAAATTGTGATTTCTTGATGCATCAATATCTCTGAAATGAAAACTGAAGAAATTGTCTAACTTGTCATATCTAATCAAAAATTCATTTCTCAACTTTTCATCGAGAACGATTTTAGAGGATTTTTGTTGCGCTTTTTCAATTCTACTTCGCAAACGTTTGTGAATTTTTGGCCTTCTAATCCATAAATAAATCATCATTGGATAGCCTACAAATTCTTCCCAAAAATTCCAACGTCCGTAAAGTTTTTTCTGATCCATAACGTAAAGTGGAGATTATTTAAAAACTTCATTCATATAGTTGATCTTATCATCTTCACTTGGTCTGTAATAAGCATTAAAGACTTCTAAGCTAGTATGACCAGTGTAACTCATAATTACTTTATCCGGAACTCGTTTGTTCTTCATTATAGTGATGAAACTCCTCCTTGCAGTATGTGAGGAAATTCTTGTCCAAAACTCAGCTTTTTGGTCTACCAACTCATCACCATACTTCATAGTCTTCTTTATTTCATCAGTAAATTCTAGCTTTTTAAAAACCTCCTTAATATACTCATTCATCTTCTGATTTGTAATACTAGGCAGGTTATAATCATACTTTTCGAGTATTGATTTAGAAATACTGTTTAAAGGAATTGCTAAGTTTTTAGATTTACTTTTTAAATCGATCACTCGTATGAAATTACCATCAACATCACTTTTTGAAATCGTGCTGTAATTGCCAAACCTCATCCCTGTAGTGCATCCAAAAACAAAAAGGTCACGTACCCTTTCCAATCTTTTATTATCACTGAAGTCATAATTGTATATGAGCTCAACTTGTTCATAATTTAAAGCTATTTCATCAGTTGTGAATTTCGCAGGTTTTTTAAAAGTAATAAAATTGTTATTGTATGTATATTTTTTATTGAGAGCCCAAAGAAGGAAAGTTTTGAGCAAACCAACATTTCTATGTAATGTATTTGCAGAATGCTTTTTTTCCTCAATACAGTACTTTAAAAACCTATTGTAAAGTTTATCATCAAATTTTCCCAGAGTAATCTTAACTTTACAATTGCTTTCAAAATCTTCGAGTAGATTCTTATTGCATTTGTAACGCTTTAAAGTAGAATTTGAAATTGAATTCCCAGTATAGTCATTTTCTTTCTCATCTAAAAACTCCTGATAAATTCTAAAGAAATCACTTTTAACAGTAATTTTTTTGAACTTTTCATCAAATCTTTGTTTAAGAATATCGACGGTAAGTTCCTCATTTATGTTCTTATATCGATTAACGATCTCTGTGAAGAAACTGCTGTACCGATCTAATTGCATTTTGACGCTTCGATGAATTTCTGCCCTTTTAGTCCTCCCGTTTAGATCATTTGGTTGTCTGCCTTCAAAATCCCATTCGCTTGGTTTTATTTTCTCACCCGTAGAATAGATGAAATTCTTATTTTCATTGTTGAAAAAAGAACGGAAATAAATCAAAGATTCCTTTGTACCATTGGGCTGTTTAAGTTTAAAAGTGTAGTTCATCAGGTGCCAGTTTAGGTGCTACTTCTTCTATATTTAGACATAAAAACTAAGTATATTAGCTTATACAAATATAGTTAAAATACTGATAAATAGATACATTACATATTTTAGGTTATGTTAAAATATGATAGGTTCAAAAACCTCCAACTCCACTTAAAAACCGCCTACATTAGGTGGTTTTTCTTTTGAGCTACACACTAAAACAGGCAATAAATATTAATGCCTTAACAATGGCAAAAACACAACCTACAGCTAAAAAAAATAATTTATTAACACAAAAAAAGCAGATAACATCAATGCTATCTGCTGCTTTTAATTAAAGAAAGGGTTTAACCTTTTTTTAAATTATGCTACTCGCACGTTAACTGCGTTAACGCCCTTTTTTCCGTTTTCTAAATCGAATGTTACGACATCGTTTTCACGAATATCATTAATTAAACCTGATGTATGTACGAAAACATCCTGACCACCGTTTGATGGTGTAATAAAACCAAATCCTTTAGCATCGTTAAAGAATTTTACTGTTCCTTGTTGCATTGTAATGTATTAAAAATTATTGTATTATTATTTGGCTTTTGCCATTATTGCATTGATAATTATCAAAGCAATAATAAATCGATTTGTAAACAAAATGATGTTGCTATTTTTTAGAGACCTGAAAATATTCAGGTTTAAAAAGGTACTGCACCTATTATATTGATGACAAAAATTAGCGGCTGTAAAAGCGAAGACTGAGAAGAAAGAGTAAACTCAAAAGTTTCAGAAGAAGCGTCGGCAGGAGCCTGATTATTTTACAAATATACACTTAATTTATTGAAAACAAGCACTTTTTAATTTTATTTATTTTACCACCTAGTAATCAACTACAAGAAAAGCCTGCTCGGCGGCAGTCCATACTGCTTTTTGAAAGCAAATGAAAAATGGGAAAGGTCTTCAAAACCAAGATCCAGATAAATATCCGATGCCTTTTTTCCCTTTTCCAGAAGATAATGTGCTTCCTGAAGTCTTTTTTCAAGCAGCCATTTTCCAGGTGTATTGCCAAATATTTTTTCAAAATCCCGCTTAAAGGTTGCCAGACTTCTTCCTGTGAGATAGGCAAAACGGTCCAGCTTTACATTAAAATGATAATTCCTCAACATAAAACTCTCAAGATCGATTTTATAAGGATCGGCAATATCGTAAAGAATATTCTTCAATGACAGATCATATCCAAATAAAAGAATTAATGCTTCTTTCTGTTTCAGTAAAGCAAGCTCAGTAGATTTGTTTTCCAGCAGATCCTGGTACTCAAGTAAGGATTCCATGAAATATTTCAGATGCTGCACTTTGGACAATTCAATAAAAGCAGGAGCCTTCAGTCTTTCCGCAACGATAATATGTTCTTCCTCGCTCATTTTTTTAAGCATTTCATCATCGAATCTGATGGATAAAGACTTAAATTCAGCTTCTTTACCCGGCTTTTTCAGAAATTTCAGCAACTGGTTTTTACGGACAAGGTATACATCACCGCTTCGGAAAATTTTTCTGTGAACACCGTCATTAAGTTCCATTTCTCCTGAGATCACCATCGACAGGGTATTGTAGGAAGCAAACTGCTCTCCTTCACGAAAAACCGTAAAGTAGCAGGAATAATTTATATATTCAATATTTCCGGACATTCTTGTCGTTTTTAAAGTTAAGCCAGAAAACTCTGACTTAACTGTTCAATATAATATTTTAATAGATTTAAACCAAAATTGATTTCGGCTCTAAATATTCTTCCAGACCGAATGCCCCAAATTCCCTTCCGATACCCGACTGTTTGAATCCTCCGAACGGTGCTAAAGGGTCATGCTTGAAGCCATTAATACAAACCCTTCCCGCGTCAATCTGAGAAGCTACTTTTAAAGCACGGATCTCATCTGAAGAAGTCACGTAAGCAGCCAGTCCATAAGGAGTATCATTTGCAATTGCTATAGCTTCTTCTTCATTTTGATAAGATATAATAGAAAGCACAGGCCCGAAAATTTCTTCCTGTGCAATACGCATATCATTCCGCACATTGGTAAAAACAGTCGCTTTAACGAAATTTCCAGTTTCAAGACCTTCCGGCTTTCCCATACCGCCGGTTAATAAATCAGCACCTTCTTCCAGCCCGAGTTCAATATAACTCTGTACACGTTCGTACTGCTTTTCAGAAACCATAGGGCCAATATTGGTATTTTCATTTGCAGGATTTCCTACTACAACCTGATGTACTGCTTCTTTCACTATTTCATTAACCTCTTCCAACCTTGATTGAGGCACCAGCAACCGTGTGGGAGCAATACAGGCCTGCCCGCTATTCATATAAGCACCCAAAACAGCCTGGGGAATTGCCCGGTTAAAATCTGCATCATCTAAAATAATATTGGGTGATTTTCCGCCAAGTTCTAAAGTAACCCTTTTCATACTGTCCACAGCTCCCCTGGCGATCATCTTACCTGTATGGGTAGAACCGGTAAAGGATATTTTGGCGATATCCGGATGATTAACAATTTCGTTACCTACTATATTCCCCAAACCGTTCACCACATTGAAAATTCCTTTCGGTAAGCCGGCATCATGAAAACATTCTATAATAAGCTGTGTCTGAAGTGCACTCATTTCACTGGGTTTCACCACTACTGTGCAGCCTGCAGCAACCGCTGTTGCAAATTTACTGCATATAAAACCGTTACTGGAATTCCATGGGGTAATAATCCCAACAACTCCTACAGGCGTCATCTGTACAAGAGTTTTACCTATCTTCCTTTCAAATTCAAAACAATGAAGTGTTTCTATCATGTGTTCGAAAGCTCCTGTCATATTTTGGTAACTCGCGGTACAGAACTGCCGGGTTCCTCCATATTCCAGAATCATTGTTTCTATAAGCTCGTTTTTTCGTTTTTCTACAGCCTTCTTTAGATTTTCCAGAATTTCAATACGTTCCTCTATTTTCGTTTGTGAAAATGCTTTAAAAGCTTCTTTTGCTGCTGCTATTGCTTTTTGGGCATCACTCTCATCTCCTAAAACAACCTCTCCTATTTTTTCATGATTGGACGGATTGATAAGATCAAATACTTCTGTTCCGTTTAAGGCAGTAGATTCACTATTAATGTAAGCTTTGTCTATACGCTTCATACTGTTTATTTTAATTTTACAGGACAAAGTTCCTACAATTCCAAAGGAAGTATTTTGTTATATGGCTCAATTAAACTTTGCTAAAAAGCTCAGAATTCAAGCAAAAATGCATGCAGTGCTGTTCCAATTAAAATTAAAATGATCCTTTACTAAACTGCTTTGTAGAAAATAAATAAATTTCTTACACTTATCATTTATTTATTATCCGGATTACATATACCGGATCAGCCATCTGTCTTAAACCTTTTCTGCCTGATTTTACCCCGGAATAATAATAATTCACTTATGAATTACATAGTAAACATAAATACCTGAAAACGAAAACACTAAAACTTTTGTCTATAAAATAAGTATAGTCTACCCACAAAAAAGACTAAAAAAATGTTTTATCGTGAAGAATTTTATATATTTGCACCATCTAACAATTAAAAAAATAATTTACTATGTCAGACATTGCATCAAGAGTAAAAGCTATCATCGCTGATAAGCTTGACGTTGAAGAAACAGAAGTAACTCCTGAAGCTAGCTTCACTAACGATTTAGGAGCTGACTCATTGGATACAGTTGAGTTAATCATGGAATTTGAAAAAGAATTCAATATTCAAATCCCTGATGATCAGGCTGAAAAAATTACTACTGTAGGGCACGCTATTGCTTACATCGAAGAAGTAGTAAATAAATAATATTCTTCAACAAAAAAGAAAATTTTAAAAGTTTATGGAATTAAAAAGAGTAGTTGTAACCGGTTTTGGCGCAATAACACCGATTGGAAATAATGCAAAAGAATACTGGGAAAATCTTCTTAAAGGTGAGAGCGGTGCTGCTCCGATTACTCTTTTTGATGCCACAAACTTTAAAACTAAATTCGCTTGCGAGGTGAAAGGCTTCGATCCATTACAGCATTTTGATAAGAAAGAGGCTAAAAAAATGGACCGGAATACTCAGCTTGGGCTGGTAGCCGCAAGAGAAGCGGTGGCACACTCCAGGATTATGGAAGACAATGTGGATAAAAACAGAGTCGGTGTAATCTGGGGTTCAGGAATCGGAGGTTTAGAAACTTTCGAAACTGAGGTTTTAGGATGGGCTAATACTGAAATACCAAGATTCAACCCATTCTTTATTCCTAAAATGATCGCGGATATCACTCCTGGACATATTTCAATAGAGTATGGCTTTCACGGGCCGAATTATACTACGGTATCTGCCTGTGCATCTTCAGCCAACGCTCTTATTGATTCCAAAATGATTATCCAGCTTGGAAAAGCAGATGTTATTGTATGCGGAGGCTCTGAAGCAGCCGTAACAGCAAGTGGTGTCGGTGGATTCAATGCGATGATGGCACTTTCTACAAGAAATGATGATCCTAAAACAGCTTCAAGACCATTTGATAAAGACCGTGATGGCTTTGTATTAGGGGAAGGAGCGGGATGTATCATCCTTGAAGAATATGAGCACGCCGTAAAACGTGGTGCTACAATTTATGCAGAATTACAAGGTGGCGGTATGAGTGCAGATGCACATCACATGACTGCCCCGCATCCTGAAGGACTAGGAGCTTATCTGGTAATGAAAAACTGCTTGGAAGACGCAGGCTTAACTGCTGATGAAGTAGACCATATCAACATGCATGGTACCTCTACTCCATTAGGAGATATTGCAGAATCCAACGCAATTTCAAAATTACTGGGCGAGCACGCCTTTGATATTCAGATTAATTCTACAAAATCAATGACCGGTCACCTTTTGGGAGCTGCCGGAGTAATTGAAGCTATCGCTGCATTAGGAACTATTATTCATGGTATTGTTCCGCCTACCATCAACCATTTTACTGATGATGAAAATATTGACAGCAGACTGAATTTCACATTCAATAATGCTGTTAAAAAAGATGTAAAAGTAGCCATGAGCAATACTTTTGGATTTGGCGGGCACAATGCTTGCGTTCTATTTAAGAAAATCTAAATTCAATGAATGGAGTTACAGAAATACTTTTCTAAATTCCTTCTCAAAAAAAGAAAAAGAAAATTAACGGAGAGAGACTATTTCCTTAGTATCGAGCTAAAAAAAATGCTGGGTGCAGAGGTTCAGAATATTGCTCTTTACCGTGAAGCTTTTTCTTTAAAAAGTTCTTCTAAAAATCAAGACTGCAATTACGAAAGACTTGAATTTTTGGGAGATTCTGTTTTGGGTACAATTATTTCCTGTCACCTGTTCCAGACTTATCCTCAGGCTAATGAAGGATATCTGACACAGATGAAATCTAAAATTGTTAATAGGAAGAATCTTAATAAACTAGGGGAAGACCTGAAGCTTATCGATCTTTTGCAGAAGCACGGATCCGCGGCGTTGGGAGAAAACATTTCCGGAAATTTATTTGAGGCGCTTATTGGTGCTGTTTATCTGGACTTTCATTATGATGCCTGTAAAAGAATTATTCTGGAAAGATTATTGACGCCTTCTGAAATTAACAAGCTTGAGAATAAAATTGTAAGCTACAAAGGTCTCCTGCTTGAATGGAGCCAGAAGAAAAAGGTAAATATAAAATACGAGACCTGTGAAGAAGTGCAGGCCAATAAAGCAGTGGTATTCAGGTGCCACGTCTGGCTGGGAGAAGAAAAAATCGCCAACGCGACGGAAACTTCCAAAAAGAAAGCAGAAGAAAAGGCAGCACAAAGAGCATTTTATATTTTAAACAAAAAAGAAAACATACTTGGAAATTCAAAAACTTTATGATCTGGATGATATAGAATTTGAAGATATTACCATAGGATTGGTAAGATTGGCAAAAGATATACCTGCTCATGAGTTTTTCTACAAAATAAATAAAATCAACGGCCTTAGCTTTTCCAGAAAGAAAGATGTGATCATTCACGGGGCTTATTATGATTATTATTTCCCAAGATTTGAGGCTTATCACAAGTTTACAAAGACATGTTTTACATTTATTTCAAACCGGTCTTCGGAAAGTAAGCAAAAAAAACTGCAGACCGAGCTCTTCACAGAAGAAGAAAACATTAAGTTTTTATTAAATAATCAGGTAGATGTGGAATATATTCTGCATTCTTCGGAACAAATTCCTGATTTTTCCGTAATTTTGCTCCCGGAAAATCTTGTATTTCCGATACAAGACTATATATTAGGTTCTGAAGAAGAACTTTATCAAATTATCCAGTATTATGAATAAGTATTTAAAGAAGACAAAAATTATTGCAACACTAGGACCTGCTTCATCATCGAAGGAGGTAATGTTAGGACTAATGAAAGCGGGTGTTGATATTTTCAGAATAAATTTTTCACATGCAGATTACGAATTAGTTCGAAGTAATATTGAAATTATCAGAGAGCTTAATCAGGAATATGGTTTTTCCGTGGGTATCCTGGGAGACCTTCAGGGTCCAAAACTGAGAGTAGGTGTTGTAAAGGAAGGTTCTTACCTGAACCCCGGAGATATTCTTACTTTTACGAATGAGAAAATAGAAGGTGACTCTACCAAGGTTTACATGACGTACCAGCAGTTTCCGCAGGACGTAAAAGTTGGGGAAAGAATCCTTATTGATGACGGAAAGCTGATGTTGGAGGTGATTGAAACCAATGAAATAGATACGGTAAAAGCGAAGACTATTCAAGGTGGACCTTTGAGCTCTAAAAAAGGGGTAAACCTGCCAAATACCAATGTATCCCTTCCTGCCCTTACGGAAAAAGACGTTCAGGATGCCAATTTCATGCTTGACATGGAGGTTGACTGGATTGCGCTTTCTTTCGTACGTCACGCACAGGATATAATTGACCTGAAAAAGCTGATCGACAGCCATCCAAACGGAAAATTCAAAACTCCGATTATTGCTAAGATCGAAAAGCCTGAAGGTGTTAAAAATATCGACGAAATCTTATTGGAATGTGACGGACTGATGGTTGCCCGTGGTGATCTTGGTGTGGAAGTTCCGATGGAAGAAGTTCCTGCCATCCAGAAAAACCTGGTAGAGAAAGCAAGATTCTACTCAAAACCGGTAATCATTGCTACGCAGATGATGGAAACAATGATCAACAGCCTTACGCCGACAAGAGCGGAGGTAAATGACGTTGCCAACTCTGTATTGGACGGTGCGGATGCGGTAATGCTTTCCGGAGAAACTTCTGTGGGAAGATATCCGGTTCAGGTGGTTGAGAATATGTCAAAAATTGTACAGAACATCGAAAAGACTCATTTTTATCAGCATAAAAATGAACCTATCGAAAAAGATTATAACTGTATAGACGAAAGATTCATTACCAACAGGGTATGCCTTGCAGCGGTAAGAATTGCTAAAACTACCAATGTTTCTGCTATTGTTACGCTGACTCATTCAGGATATACAGCATTCCAGCTTGCAGCACACAGACCGAATTCACATATCATCGTATACAGCGGAAACCGAAGAGTAATCACTATGCTGAATCTTCTTTGGGGTGTTCATGCCTTTTATTATGATATGAAAAAATCTACTGATGAGACCATCATTCAGGTCAATATGCTGACGCACAATCACGGTTATATTGAAAGCGGAGACTTTGTAATCAACATCAATGCGACTCCATCTTATGAAGGAGGAAAGACCAATACATTGAGGCTGACGACAGTTTAAGCAATAAGCAATAAGCAATAAGCAATAAGCAATAAGCAATAAGCAAAATTACTTTTTAGCTACCCTACAAAAAATTCCCGGAAATAGATATTTCCGGGAATTTTTATATTGTTAAGCGTAAGCTTACATAAATACATTATACTTTGTACATTTTACATCATACAAATCAATTTCCCACGATTGTTCTTGCCGTTACAAACTCTTTTAAAGCCAATAAAGATAACTCCGTTCCATAACCTGAAGCTTTGCTCCCCCCGAATGGGAAACGCGGATCAGAGCTCGTCATTCTGTTGATATTTACCGTTCCGGATTCCAGGTTTTCGATAAAAAACAGCTGACGTTCTTTATTTGCTGTCCACACAGAATTTGAAAGTCCAAAAGGAATATCATTAGCCATTTGTAAAGCTTCTTCATCACTTTTAGCGATCATTACCATTCCAAGAGGTCCAAAAAGTTCTTCTTTTAAAATAGGATTTCCTTCCTGAACACGAATTAAACCGGGTTTAAATTCATTTTCAGAAATTCTCTCCAGAGGAATAATAATTTCAGCTCCATTTTCCAATGCGCGGTTGAATTGGGCTTCCAGCTCATCGGCCAGATCCGGCCTTGCCATTCCCGCTAATTTAGTTTCCTTATCTAAAGGATCTCCAACTTCATACGTTTTATATTCTTCAATGAATTTCAGTAAAAAATCATCTTCCACTTTTTCATCAATAATAAATCTTTTAGCAGCAGTACAGGTTTGTCCGCAATTTTGAAGTCTGGATTTCGCTCCTGCTTTTGCCGCCTCCTCTAAATCTGCATCGCCGAAAATAATGAAAGCGTCACTTCCTCCTAATTCCAGTAAAGATTTTTTAATATTTAAACCGGCAATTGAAGCTACTTCTCCACCAGCTTTTCCGCTGCCTGTAAGACTTACTCCTTTTACAGCATCGTGTTCAAGAATTTCTTTTACCGTTTGATGCCCCACTTCCAGGTTCTGGAAAACACCTTCCGGAAAACCGGCCTCCAAAAGAACTTCTACAATTGCATTTCCACTTCCGAAACATATGGAAGCATGTTTCAGAACTACTGTATTTCCAGCCAAAATTGCAGGAACAGCAAATCTCAATACCTGCCAGAAAGGAAAATTCCAGGGCATTACTCCTAAAATAACACCTTTCGGAACATAATGAACTTCAGAATAAGAAAATTCAGATTCAATTTTTTCAGGTTTTAAAATATTTTCAGCATCTGCATAGTAATTCATCATTAAAGCACATTTCTCAACCTCAGCAATCGACTCTGAAATAGGTTTATTCATTTCAGTCGTAATGATCCTTCCGAATTTTTCTGAATTATTCTTTAATATTTCTGCCGCTTTTGCGATCAGCTTCTGCTTTTCTTCAAACGGTACTTTTCTCCATTCTGAAAATGTCTTATCTGCTTTAATAAGTTTATTTTCAATTAACTGTTCCATAATATAATTTCTGTTTTAAATTCACAAAATGAATTTATTAATGCCTTTTCTAAAAAGCAGGGTGAAAGTAACAAATTCTATTCCTTAAAGCCAGATAAAGCCATGATTTTTCTCTATCGAAATAATATAACCTTCTGTATATTTTGAAGTAATTTTAAATATCTGATAACTTGAAGTATCATTTTGCTTTACACTTTAAATGAAATGCCTTGGTCTATTTTTATTAATTTGTTTTATTCAAAGCCTTTGTTGCCTTGCAATTACTAAACGCAAAGAATGACAATATTGATTCTGATTTCTTTAAACTAAGATAAACAAGGGCGTTTCGCTTATTTTCGAAATACCAGAATTCAAAATGCTCGATGGCTTAATATAATTTCTTACTAGATCATAAACCATTCATTTACAAGACATGCGGCCAGCCTGGCTGTTCTGTCCTGAATATCCAGGGAAGGATTTACTTCTGCTGCGTCCAGTGCTATGAGCTTTTTACTTTTTAAAATATGTCTGTAAAAATGCATAAAAGGCGTATCTGCAAAGATCCCATTATAGGCGGAAGCAGAAACTCCGGGGGCGATCGCTGCATTGAAAACATCCATACAGATGGTAAGATAAATAAAATCCACAGTCTCCATCAGCTCATCAATACGCTGGTAGATGGAAGGAAGGTTTTCAAAAAAGAGTTCATCAGCAAGGATATATTTCATTCCGTACTGATGGGCTGTATCAAAAAGCTTGAGGGTATTCGAATTTCTCTGGATTCCGATATGAAGTGAATAGATCTGCCCTTCCTGTGCAATCTGCCAGAATCCTGTTCCGGAGCTTGCTCCTACTCCTTTTTCCGGCTGCCTGTTGTCAAAATGCGCATCTATATTGATGATCCCGATCTTCTGTTCCGGAAAAGCTGTTTTTACGCCTAAATAATGGGCATAGGTTACTTCATGGCCACCGCCTAAAACAAGTGACTTTCCTCCTTTCAGCAAAACTTTTGAAACATTTTTCGCAAGCCTGTTCTGGGTACTTTCAAGATCACTGTCTTCACAGGTAATATTTCCGAAATCAAGAAGGGAAAAGTCCGGGCGGATTACCGGAAAATTAGACATATTCTTTCGGATGATATCCGGGGCATCTTTGGCACCCAGACGTCCTTTATTTCTTCTCACGCCTTCATCTACGGCAAAACCATGCAGAACAAAATCATCTGCTTTAATATTGTCGTAATTATGTTCTTCTTTAACTCTTTGAAATATTCTGTGGAAAAGAAGTTCTTCTCCATCCAATCTGCCTTGCCAAGTGTCCTGAAACATAGATCTAAATTAAATTTTAATTACTGCGTTTTATCCAGTAAATCTAAATAATATTGTTTAGATATTAAAACGCTCCTCTGTTCAATTTCAAAACGGCTGCATGACATCCGTCATTCCTGTGATATGTTCATCTTAAATCATTCTTTTTTCTGATTGGCATTACTGCTTATGAACATTTCATTGCGCTCTTCTGAAACAATTTCCATGAATCGTTCATAATGTTTGAGCACATCAGAGATCAGTTCATTCTTTGTAAAGTACTGTACATCATATCCTTCCCTTCCATCTCCGAAATAGGATCTCGGATAATGGGTTTTATTGTCCTCCAGATCGGGAAGGTTCTCTTCATTGATCATGTATTCCGAAACTGTTTTAACCTTATTTTCAACTCCATAAATAAAATTATTGACGACTCCCTGGTGAATCTCTATTTCTATTCTGGCAGGATTTTCATATTGATTTATTTTTGCTTCAATTCCATTGGCTGCAAATTCCTGCTGCAGATCTGTAAAGGCTTCTTTTGTTTTGACCTGAATAAAATGCTCTACAGAAGAATTATCTTTAAAGGAAACGATATTTTTTAAACGCTCTTTCCAAAATTCGCCGGACCATGGAACGGTAGATGCAGAAAAATTGGTGTCATAATATTTCTGATCAATAATAAGTCCTTTTACCAAACTTACTATAAATAAAAGAACAATGATTGAAAAAGGCAATGCCGTAATTAAAGTCATACTTTGAAGGGCCTTTAATCCTCCTGCATTTAATAATAAAAGAGAAAGTACCGCAAGTAAAATACCCCAGAATATAATCTGCCATTTGGGGGATTTTTTAGCATTTTTGGTAGCGATACTGTTCATCACAAATATTCCCGAATCGGCAGAGGTCACAAAGAAAATAATAATGATGGCAATAACAAAAAATCCCGTCACGGTTGATAAGGGCATATATTCTAAAAAGCGGAACATCAATGCATCAGGATCGGATGCCAGCTCGCTTAATTTTCCGTTGGCCACATTCAGATCGAACCAGATGGCACTGTTTCCAAATACGGACATCCAGATAAAATTGAATAATGTAGGAAGTACTAAAACCGCGAGAATAAATTCCCTGATGGTACGTCCTTTAGAAATCCGTGCAATAAATAATCCTACATAGGGTGACCACGAAATCCACCACGCCCAGTATAAAATAGTCCAGTCATAGAACCAGGGCAATGCATTTTTTTCGTAAACATGGGTATTGAAAGTAAGATTAAAAAAATTATTGATATAGTTTCCCAGTCCTTCGGTAAAGCTTCCTATCAGATATACCGTTGGTCCCAATATCAGTACAAAAAGTAAGAGTACAATCACACTCATTACATTGATATTGCTTAAAATCTTTACGCCTTTATCCACTCCGCTAATCGCTGAAAATACAGAAAGGGAAATAAGGCTGATGACAATAATCACCTGATTGGTATAACTGTTTTCCGCAGTGATATGGAGTATATTTAGTCCTGAACTGATCTGTACCACTCCAAATCCTAAAGTCGTGGTCAATCCAAAGAAAGTACAGCATAATGCAAAAACATCAATTGCATTTCCCCATTTACCATTAATCTTATCTTTCAGTAATGGATAAAAACAGCTCCGTAAGGAAAGCGGCAGTCTGTACCGGTATGCAAAGTAAGATAAAGAAAGCCCTACAACTCCGTAAATGGCCCAGGCATGAATTCCCCAGTGAAAAAAGGTATACAGCTGTGCCTGCTTTGCTCTACTTACATAATGATTATCGGCAAAAACTTCGGAAGAATAGTGCTGCATAGGTTCTGCCACACTAAAATAAATCAGTCCTATTCCCATTCCTGCCGCGAACAGCATTGAAATCCATGAAAAAAAGGAATATTCCGGTTTACTGTCGTTAGCTCCCAGCTTTATATTCGCATATTTACTGAACAGCAGGTAAACCAAAAAGATCACAAACAGAGTAACCGCCCAGACATACACCCAGTTCAGATTAATGAATATGAACTGTTTGATCTCATTCAGGATACTTTCTGTCGGCTTAGGATATAGAGCAGAAAGAAAGCATGTTCCGATAATAAAAATCAGACTTGGGATGGTAACTCCTTTGTTGAAGGTAGATTGTACATTTTTAAACTTCATCAGATTTATTTTTGTATTAATATTGACAGACAGGCATAGCCCCGGCAGAAGTACTCAAAGAATAATATGACTGTGTTATTTTCCTTATCAGGATGTACTTAAGAACTATAGAAAATTACTGTTTTATACAATGAATCAACAGTAATGGGGTCACAATATAAGAAAACTTAAATAAAAAATAAAAATCTAAGACTGAATTCCGTCTCATCTGCCTTGCATAAAAAATGAAATTTTGTTTAATTTACATTGTAGTGTTCAAAGCTCTGCCAGTACTTATCTTTATAAATTTCCAGTGAAATATTATATTGAGGATTGTCTTTTATGATCTGATCAAAAACTTTAGACGGCTGCCTGAAATCCTTGCTTGCAAAGTAAATGCTTTTGGAATTATCTGCCGTTTCCCTGCCGATATACAGATGGCCGTTTTTTGGACTGAGAAGCTCTACTGCATAGTCTTCAATGGCATTCATTGTATTGTAATCTGCTTCTTCCGGAAAACCATTATTGTTCTTTCCGTCATAAGGAATTTTCAGGACCGAGATCCATGGATAAGAAGCTTTCGCATCATATTTTAATAAAGATGCATTAACAGTGGCCATAAGCGGCATCCCGTTTTCCAGGGTCGCTTCAAGAAGAGAAAACTGATCTTCAATTTCCAAAACCTGCAGATCTTTATACTTTTCCGTAAATTCTCTTTCTCTCCAAAGAAGAAATTCTTTTAATTTTTCTATGGGAATAAGTTCCTGTTCCGCTTCACTTCTGCCTATAATACTGAAGGTATCAATTTGCGTTGCAAAATTCAATTCGCCCAGGAAATTATCCAGAAAAATACAGATCCCTGTTGTGGCCAATTCTCTGTTTTCTTCGTTTAAATTTTCATATACAAAAGCTAGGTCAATCTCATCCGGATAACCTTCTATTTCATTGGAATAAAAGTAGATGTTGTTTTTTGTAAACTCTAAACTGCCCATTTTCAGTCCAATATTTTCAATATCCGTTTCGGGCTTGAGTGCTGTAAATCTCCAATGATCAATCTTGGGGGCGGCGGCAATAAGTTCTTCAGCGAAGATTATTTTTTTTACGTCACCTTCTACCGTAATGATGAGTTCAGCCGTACCTTCATCACACATTCCAGAAAGGAAGTAGTAGCCGTCGTTTATCTTGCTCAGTTCAGGAGATATGATATCAAAAAACTGTTCTTCAATATGTTCTCTGCCTTTTACAACTTCAAGAAAAGTCTTTTCTTTTGTTAAAAACCAGTCCCAGAAATCCTTATAGGTCTGGACCTCTTTTTCCTGCTTCTTTTTTCCTAAAATCTTATCGAAAACACCCATATTCTAATGAATTTGAATTCCACGGATATACACATGTTCTGCATTCAGGCTCCCCTGGTTGTAAAGGACGTTCTGGAAATTATCGGTTTTAAACGTTACAAGATCTGCTTTTTTACCGGTTTCCAGTTTTCCTGTGTCTTCAAGACCTAATGCATAAGCAGCACGGAATGTAATTCCCGCCAATACTTCAGCAGTTGTTAATTTTTCAAATGTTGCCAGAATAGAAGCCTGGGTAATTAAATTTCCCATCGGTGCAGACCCCGGATTCCAGTCGCTGGCAATGGCTAAAATAGCACCGGCATCCAGTAATTTTCTGGCTGGTGTAAATTTTTCACCCAATCCTAAACTTGCTCCCGGCAATGCGGTAGCCACTGTGTCTGATTGTGCTAAAAACTCAATATCTTCGTCAATCGTGGCTTCCAGATGATCTGCAGATTTTGCTCCCACTTCCACTGCGATCCGGGAGCTTCCCGGCGTAAACTGATCTGCATGAACTGTAATATCAAAACCTAAATCTTTAGTTTTAAGCAGGAAATCCCTGCTTTCTCCGGGCTGAAATGCAGATTTTTCTATAAATATATCCACACGCTGTGCTAGCTCTTCTTCTTTTACTTTCGGTAAAATCTCTGTAAGAATATATTCTAAATAATCCTGATTGCTTCCGTCAAAATCTCTAGGCTTCAGGTGAGCGGAAAGGCATGTGGGAACCAGCCTGGCTTTTGTCTGACTTTGCGCTTTTTTAATAATTCTGAGCATTTTAAGCTCATTCTCAGTATCTAATCCGTAGCCACTTTTTATTTCAATGGTCGTAATTCCTAATGAAACCAGGAAGCTGATTCTTTCTACCAATGTTTTTAATAATTCTTCTTCTGAAGCATTTCTTGTGTGCTGTACGGAACTCCAGATCCCGCCGCCGCTTTCGGCTATTTCAAGGTAGGTTTTCCCCGCATTACGCATGGCAAAATCATTGGCGCGGTTTCCTCCAAAACATATATGGGTATGGGAATCTACAAATCCGGGAAGAGCAATCTGTTCTCCTTCGATAAGTTCCGTTTCTGTATCTGGGTTTTCAGTCTTTAGCATCTTAAAGTTTCCCACGCTCTGAATCAAGCCATTATCAACCAGAATTCCTCCGTCTGTAATAATATCAATTTGCTCATCGGATATTTTTCCTCTTAACGGAAGGTCTGCCAATGTAATGATCTGCTTGAAAGGTCCTATTAATTTCATTTGTTTAAGATTAAAGCTACAGCTTGTTTACAATTAATTTTTCCTCTCAAAAATACTTAAAATATCTCAATGTACTAAATCAAAATCACCTTTAACCTCAGCTATTGTAGTTGCCTTTGTCTTTACCTCAGCTTTACAATTATCCTTTTTTGAATCCCTGAATTTTCTCAATCTAATCTTTAACCTTAGTCTAAATTTCCTATCTTTGAGGTAAATGAAATGAATTAATGCCAGACTTTTTACATCCAGATAAGGAAAATTATTCACATGAAGAGCTTATGCAGGAGGAGCAGATCCGTCCGCAGAGTTTTAAAGACTTTGCCGGGCAGAGAAAAACTTTGGAAAACCTTGAAGTTTTTGTAAGTGCTGCCAAAAGACGTGGTGGTGCTCTTGATCATGTTCTCCTTCATGGTCCGCCGGGTCTGGGGAAGACTACTTTAGCCAATATTATCGCCAATGAGCTAGGTGTAGGCTGCAAAGTGACTTCCGGTCCTGTTTTGGATAAGCCGGGAAGCTTAGCCGGCCTGCTGACAAATCTGGAGGAAAACGATGTTCTTTTTATTGATGAGATTCACCGTCTGTCTCCTGTTGTGGAAGAATATCTGTATTCTGCCATGGAGGATTATAAGATCGATATTATGCTGGAAACCGGTCCTAATGCAAGGAGTGTACAGATCGGCCTGAATCCTTTTACTTTGGTAGGGGCCACTACAAGAAGCGGAATGCTGACGAAGCCGATGCTGGCAAGGTTCGGGATCCAAAGCAGGCTTGAATATTATTCTGTTGAACTCTTATCAATGATCATCCAGCGAAGTTCAAGGGTGTTGGGAAGTAAAATTTACGAAGATGCTGCGATAGAAATTGCCAGAAGAAGCCGCGGAACACCTAGGATTGCGAATGCTTTGCTAAGAAGGGTACGCGATTTTGCCGAGATCAAAGGAAACGGAGAAATTGAGATCAACATTACAAAATATGCATTGAATTCCCTTAATGTGGATGAGTTTGGCCTGGATGAAATGGATAACAAGATTATGAGGGTGATGATTGAAAACTTCAAAGGAAAGCCGGTAGGAATTTCTGCCCTTGCTACCTCAATTGCTGAAAATCCTGAGACTCTGGAAGAGGTTTATGAACCTTTTCTGATCCAGGAAGGGTTTATCATCAGAACACCAAGAGGAAGAGAGGTGACTGACAAAGCCTATAAGCATTTAAATATAGCCATACCGAGAAATCCTGGAGAATTATTTTAACAGTCTATGTTTATTCCAAAGTTATACAGAAGTGAAGATCTAGATCTGATGAGAGAAATCATCAGAGACAACGCGTTTGCCTTGCTCATTTCTTCCGTTGAAAAAATAAGAGCTACTCATTCTATGATGATGCTTAATGAAGTCGATTCCGAGAATATGTATGTAGAAACTCATGTCTCAAGGGCTAATCCTCAGGCAAAAACGTTAAAGGACGGAGATGAAGTGCTTTGTGATTTCCTGGGAGCTCATGCTTATATTTCGAGCAGCTGGTATGATCATATCAATGTTTCAACCTGGAATTATGAAGCTGTTCAGGTGTATGGGAAAGTACAGCTTATGAATCATGACGAACTTTATCAGCATCTGGAAAAATTAACTTCGAAATATGAAAATTTCCAGAAGTGTCCTGTCATGGTAAAAGATATGGGAAGAGAGTTTGTAGAAAAAGAAATGAAGGGTGCTTTCGGGCTGAAAATAATTCCGACAGAAATATTCATTAAGCAAAAGCTTTCTCAGAACAGAAAAGACCATGACTATCAAAACATTATCTCTGAGCTTGAACGTTCGGATGAGAATGGAAGAAAAGTTGCTGAGAAAATGAAATTAATAAAGAAATAATAATCAAAAATATATATGAAGCTATATCCAATACAATGTGGAAAATTTAAACTGGACGGCGGTGCCATGTTTGGAGTCGTCCCAAAGAGTCTGTGGGAAAAAACCAATCCTGCAGACGAAAGAAACCTGATTGATCTGGGAACGAGATCCCTGCTTATAGAAGACGGCAAGAAGCTTATTCTTGTGGACTGCGGCCTCGGCAATAAACAAGACGATAAATTCTTCGGGCATTATTCGCTTTGGGGAGATGATAATCTTGATAAGAATTTAAAGAAATTCGGTTTTATAAAAGAGGATATTACAGATGTATTCCTTACCCACCTTCACTTTGACCATTGCGGAGGCGCTATTGAATGGAATGATGACAGAACGGGATACAGACCAGCTTTTAAAAACGCTCAGTTCTGGACGAATGAAAACCACTGGCAATGGGCTACAGAACCGAATGCAAGAGAAAAAGCAAGCTTTCTGAAAGAGAATATCCTTCCGATGCAGGAAAGCGGACAGCTTAACTTTTTACCTCTTCCTACAACGGGAAATTACGGTTTTGCACCTGACCTGAAAATGGATGTGATCTTTGTAGACGGACATACGGAAAAGCAGATGCTTCCGGTGATTCAATATCAGGAAAAAACGATTGTTTTTGCGGCGGATCTTATCCCTACTGCAGGACACATTAACCAGGTGTATGTAATGGGATATGATACGAGACCTCTTTTGACATTGGAGGAGAAAGGAAAGTTCCTGAAACAGTGTGTAGACAATGAATATCTTCTGTTCTTTGAACATGATGCCCACAATGAACTGGCAAGTCTTAAAATGACTGAAAAAGGGGTAAGATTAGACGAAATTCACAGTTTTAATGATGTTTTTGGATATTAATTGATTATGGAAGATTTACATTCAGAAACACAGAAAGCAGAACCGGAACCGGCACCCAAGGTGATCGGGCTTACCGGTGGTATAGGCTCAGGAAAAACTACTGTAGCCCGTTTTATTGAAGAATTTGGATTCCCTGTTTATTATTCCGATGACAGAGCGAAAGCTATTGTGAATGAAAGTGAGGATTTAAAGGTAAAAATCAAAGAATTACTCGGAGATGGAGCTTATGATGCGAACGGGCTGTACGACAGAAAATTTGTCGCAGAAAAGGTTTTCAATAATAAGGAACAGCTTCATGAATTAAATGAAATTATTCATCCTGCAGTACGTATTGATTTTGAAGACTGGCTTACAAAACAGACTAAATATCTGGTCTTTAAAGAAACAGCCTTATTATTCGAGTTAAAGCTGAACAGACAGTGTTATAAGTCTCTTTTGGTCACAGCTGAAGATAATATCAGAGCCAAAAGGGTAATGGACAGGGATGGAAAAACCTACCGCGAAGTAGAAACTATTATGGAAAAGCAGATGCCTGAAAAGGATAAGATAAAACTGGCAGACTGCATTATCTACAACAATACGAATCTGGAGGATCTTAAGGAACAGACCGAACGGGTCATCTTCAGTATTGAATAAAAAAGCCTCGTTAGAATTCTTTCTAACGAGGCTTTTTATGTAAAGGTTAAAAATACTGCTGCAGTATTGTCATGAAGCTTTTCTTACTAATCCCTATAGGCACAGGTTTTATAATATCTTAGCAAATAATCATAAATTACCATTTCAAATAATCTTTGACTGGAAACAAAAAGCCTGTTGATATTCATATGAAAAATACTTTGGAAGAAGTCCTGCAAAGGTATTTCTAAGGATTCATTTTAATGAGCAGTCTTTTTCTCTGGCTTTTAAGAAAAAAAACAGGAATTACACTTTCCGTTTACATCAAAGAAATTGAGAAGTCCAACAACCCAAAATAACACATAATTAATTCATTTTCAAAATATTAAAATCCAAACATTTATAAATCTAATATTCATTTACTTTTTTGGTGTTTTGTCATTTTGCACCTTTGCTTCAGGTAAAAACACAAAGATTTACTTTTTCTATGTGTACAGTATAAGAAACAAAAATACCGCTGATCAGAAAAAAACCCATGTCAGGGATTGTATGACAAACAAATATTATTAATTTTAAAACCTAAAAAAAATGAATTTAAGTAATTTAAATGTTCAGGAGATGAACCATTCAGAAATGGTTGAAGTAGAAGGTGGGATTCTTCCTCTTCTTATTTTAGCGCTTTCTTCGCAGGAACCATCTTAGTAAAATACAACTAAAAGAGGAGAGAGAAAATTTTCTCTCTCCTTTTTTTAAAATGAGAATAATGCTGAATTTAAATATAGAGACTATATCTTACCGAAAAAAAGTTATATTAAAAGATATTAAAATATCAATTCTACAATTTGGATTGTATGGCTTTTTTGGGAAAAACGGAGAGGGGAAAACTACTTTTTTAAAAAGTTTGTGTAATTTGGTTTCCTATAAGGGTGAAATTTTGCTTTCTAACCACATTTTAGAACCAAATATGATAGCTTGGATACCTACTGAAATAAATGTTTATGATTATCTTACCATAAGAGAATTTCATGAATTTTATAATTTATCATCCAGAAATTATATTGGTTCTAACAAAAATATATTTGAATTAGATAAGAATAAACTTTTAAAAGAGTGTTCTACTGGAACTAAAAAGAAAGCATACATTAATGCTGTACTCCAGTTCTCAGATTACAAATTGTATATTTTTGATGAACCTTTTAATGGTTTAGACATAGAATCTAATTACATTCTTTTAAACCAAATTATTAAATTATCTAAAAACAATATTGTATTTATATCATCTCATATTATAGAGTTGGTGGAACCTTATCTTGACAAGAAATATATTGTGAAAAATCAGACAATTCAGGAAGTAGAACAACAACAAGAATTAAAATCATTTTTTATAGATGCCTAATTTTTTTAAAATTCTGTTTTTAGTTTATTTACATCGCTTTCGAAAGTTAATTTATAGGGATTCTAGTCTGTTTTATTTTTTATGTTTATTATACATATTAGGAGTCTGGAAACTACTTACCTATAATGAAACTTACTCGAAGTTTATATTTGTAATCTTTATTTTTATTCAAACTATTATTTTGTTAGAAAGAAATGATTTTATTCTATTAAAAAAGCAATTGGGTTTAATTAAAGCCTATTTATTTATATTTTTAGATTTATTTTATTTCAATCTTATAGTCTTATTATGTATTCTGTTTAAAGGTTTTTTTAACCATTTTATCCTATCATTAGTTTTACTAGCTTTAATGCCATTGTTATTATTTTTAAAAAAAATAAACTATCATTTCAAATTACCATTTTCTACAATTGATCCATTATGGATAAACTTTATACGGAGGAAACCTTGGATACTTTTGATATTGATTATCATTTATTTTATTCAATATCAAGGTTTAGAAAATAAAAACATTGGTCTTTTTCAAATTACAAGCTTTGGAATTGGCTATTTTGTATCGCAAATTTATACTGAAAAAGAAAAATTAATCTATCTGAAATTTTCGAAAAAAAACATTAAAATATATTTATTAGAATCTTTGAAAAACAACATCATTAATACATTATATATATCTATACCTTGTTTATTATTACTCGTGATTTACAAAATATCACCCATTGAATTCTTATTCCAAATTATTTTTTCAACCTCATTTATTTTCTTTATAAGATACCTGTTTTATAGGAATAATATAATACAAGGGATATTTTTTTTCATATTATTATTTTTACTGTTTTACCTGCAAAAAGAAATATCCTTTGTATTATATTTAATAATTGGTCTTATTATAAATGTATTATTATATAAACTTAGCTCCGAAAAATTACAAAAAATTATCAACTCATATAAAAATTAACTATGTTAAACAATTTCTCCATACAAAAAGCAAGACTTTTACAACAAAACAAGAAGATATAAAACAAAGGCTTTGTCAAGAATTCATTACTCATAGTTCAGACAAATGAACATTCAAAAATTTAAATATGCTTTTCTAGTTTTAGGAATTATTTATCTCCTAAACGGATTTCTCACACAATTTTCCAGCTCTCGCTCATCATATGATTTTTTGGATTCCCTATTACTAAAAAACATGAGCTTTTTATGCAATTTATCACTGCTTTTATTTTACTTCTTGCCTATTGGAAGCACAAAACCAAATGAAAAATACAATTTATATTAGCATTCTTCTTTTTATTGTAACAGCACTAGCTTCACTACCTTTTATTCAAATCCCAATTTCCTCATCATCAAGAGGTATCGTGCGATCTATACAAGAAAACACTCAGTTTTCTACAGTCGTTTCAGGAAAATAATACAGAGCAAGCTCGAAAAGAATAATCAGGAGATAAACAGGGAGACACCTTACTTGTTGTAACTGCTGAACAACTAGATACTCAAAAGAACCTCCAAAACAGCCAAAGCGAAGACTATGTAGCACAACTTTCTGACCTTGCAAAAGTTTCCCGGGGTAATTTTTCAGGTTTGCAGACAGGACAATATCAAAAAGAAGTTTCCGCCATGCAGGAAAAAATGGCACAGATACAAACACAATTATCGTTAGCTTAAAAAGATTATGACAGAGCTGTGAGCCTATACAATCAGGGGTTTAAAAAAAAAATTCAGGAATCAAGAACAACAAATAGCTCAATGGCAAGCTCAAAAAAGGAAATAGAAAGACAGTTACGTTCTCTAGGTTCAGAAGTACAACGTATCAACCAAGAACAAAAAAACTATATCATTACAGCTCCAATTTCGGGAAGGCTTGTTAATTTTTCAGGAATGCAGAAAGGTAATTTTCTGGTACAGGGGCAAAGTATAGGAGAAATATCTCCTAAACAAAGCCTAATTGCCGAATGTTTGGTTTCTCCAAAAGACATAGGCTTTATCCATACAGGACAAAATGTAAAATTCCAGATCGACACTTATAATTATAACCAATGGGGACTGCTGGAAGGAAAGGTGCAGGAAATAGATCAAAATATTAAAGTAAACCAACAAACCGGAGAAGCCTTTTTCAGAGTGCTTGGCAAAATGGATCATCATTATTTGCAACTGAAAAGCGGATATAAAGGAAATATCGGAAAGGGAATGAGCTTTACGGCTCGTTTTCATTTAATAGACCGCACATTTTGGCAACTATTGTTCGACAGAGTTGATGATTGGTTTAACCCGAAACTAAAGTAATGAAAAAAGATATTTTAATAAAACAGCATGATCTAAAGGATTGTGGTGCTGCATGCCTGGCTTCTGTTTCTGCACATTATGGCTTGAAATTACCTATTGCAAAAATCCGCCAGTTTCCTCATACCGATACCAGAGGGACCAATTTCAACTGTCTTATAGAAAAAGGGGAAACAACAGCTATTGTTGGAGAAAGTGGCAGTGGAAAAACTACATTAGCCTCTTTAATTCAAAATATGTATCCGTTAAAGACAGGAAAAATTATGATTGGAGACTATGATATTAATTATATTTCTAATTATTCATTAAGAAATTTAGTCTCAGTTGTCCCACAGCAGATAGATCTGTTTTCAGGAAATGTCATTGAAAATATAGCTTTGGGAGAAGATTTTCCAGATGTCCAACGCATTTTGGATATTACTAAAAAACTCGGAATCCTGAATTTTGTTGAAAAATTACCCAACGGTTTTCAAACGTATTTAGGTGAAAATGGGGCTTTATTATCCGGTGGACAGAAACAAAGAATTGCTATCGCAAGAGCTTTATATAAGAATCCTAAAATTTTAATATTGGATGAAGCTACCTCTTCACTGGATACAGAATCAGAATTGGTTATTCAAAATACCTTACAGGAGTTCAGAAATCAAGGGAAAACCATGATTGTGATTGCTCACCGTTTAAGCACTATTGTCGACGCTGATACTATTTTAGTAATGAAAGAAGGTCAGATTATAGAACAAGGCAGTCACTTAGAACTTCTCAATACAGATTCTGTTTATAAATCTATGTGGGAAAAACAAGGTGCTAGGTTAGATTATTAAAAACTAAAATATTATGATTGATTTTATGCTTACCCTATTTTTAGCTATCATGAAGCTTTTAACTATAATTTTATAAATATCATATTTATTATAAACAAAAGCTTCCAAAGAAAGAAGACTAAAAAACACGAATCTAGTTAGTTAATAGATCTGATATTTAACATCAAGATAAAAAACACCACCCTGATCAATAAAATAAGCCCTCATTTCTGAGGGCTTATTTTATATTTGAAATTTAAATAATTATTCTTTAATAAATTTCTTTTGGACTGTTATACCGTTGTCTTCGATATCTATTACATAAATACCGTTGATCAGTTTGCCAACGTTAATCTGGTTATTAAGCAGAATACCGTCACTGATGATCTGTCCTGCAGAATTGTAGATCTTATATTTAGCTCTTTTGCTGATATTCTTCACATACAATACTGAGCTTACCGGGTTAGGGTAAATCAGGATTTCTGTCTGGTTCACAGAGTTTGGTACTCCCGGTTTAGCAATTCTTACTGAGTAATCCTCTACTTCCCCATTGTCAAAATTAGTACAGTTCACTGGAACTCCGTCTCTCATCATCGCCACTCTCATTACTACATACTTATAGTTCGTCATGCTTATATAAGCATCTACAGGTACGTTGAATGTTCCTGTAACAGGACTTGTAGTGTTTGGAGGTGATGTAAATACTCTTTCATCAAGATCAAAGTATCCGTTTCTGTTGAAATCGATCCATACAGCGATACCTTCAGCATGGTTAGTCCCGTTCCATTTTTTCTCGATCGTAATCTGATTTCCGGTAGATCCCTGAACCAATTCTATGAATGTATCAGGTACTCCTGTATAATTCGTATAGCTGGAAGGTCCAGAAGCATTTTCCATTTTAGGTCTTCCGTTTGGAACTACCGTAACTTTGGAAATATGTTCGTTAACTGCATTTTGAGATCCCATCTGACAGTAGATCACTGTAGGTGTCGTGAAATAGTATGGAGGTGTATATGTACCCGGCGTACCGTTACAAATGTTCACAACCTGCATTTCATATTTCGTTTCTTCCAATAATCCTGTTATGGTATAGGTATTCGTTGTTAAAGGAACATTGGTCCAGCTTGGAATACCTACTTTTCTGTATCTCAGGACATAAGTTGCTCCAGGGAAACCGTCCCATATAACTTCAGCCGATGTAGGAGTAAGTTGAGTGATAGTTAATCCCGGAGGAGGAAGCTCACATGTTCTTTCCGTAGTAAATACTTTCGGATTTGAGTATGGGTTAAGCGCGCTTTCTCCAACACATTTATTGGCAACTCTCACTTCATATTTTGTATACGGATCCAAACCTCCCAATAAATAAGTATTGGTAGGAGGAGCAATGTCAGGAACCTGAGTCCATGTAGGAGCTCCTACTTTTCTCCATTCCAGTGTATAGGTAGAGCTCGCTGCAAGCGGTGCCCAAGTAATCAGTGCAGAGTTTGTGGTAATATTACTTACTGTAACATTCGGAGGCGTAGGATCACATCTTGTTACAAATGTTTTTACAGGTGTGAATGTACCGATAACGTCTCCACAAACAGCAGCCACCTGAACTTCGTAAATTGTAGCCGGTGTTAAACCGTTCAATACAAGTGGAAGGTTATTCAACAATGCTGAAGCGTATACTTCTGTCCATGCTCCCGGAGGCGTTGCCTGAACTCTGTATCTTACAAAATAAGTTACATTGGTTGCCGAACCTGTTAATGTAAGTGTGGCAGAATTATGAGTCGGGGTGATGGTAGGTTGGTTTGGTGTTGCATTGCTGCAAGGTCTGATTTTTACTGCATAATCTTCAACCTCCCCATTTACTGCATTCTGGCATAATACAGGAGCACTGCTTCGTTTAAGCACTACTCTCATTGTAGTTGTAAGAAGACCTGTATACGCTGTTCCCGGGACATCAAATGTTGCAGTAACAGGAGTTGTAGTACTCGGTGTTGAGCTTATAATCTGTTCTGAGGTTTCAAAAACTCCGTTTCTGTTGTAATCTATCCACGCTGACACTGCATCATTGCTTGTTGCACCTGTCCATCCTTTTGCTACAGAGATTTTATTATTAAAAGAACCTGCATCAAGAGTGATTAATGTTTGAGGTGTTGAGTAGCTTGTATAGTTATTCTGTACAGTGGTATTGCTCATCACCGGAACTCCAGGGTTAGAAGATGTAACGGTTACATTTGCAATGTGGTCGTTAGTTCCTGTCCCTGTCATTGGACAGTATGACAATGGTGGTGTCGTAAATGTTGATGAAGGACTATATGCTCCTAATGCTCCTGTTCCACATTGTGTAGCAACCTGTACGTTATAGGTAGTCTGTTCTGTAAGACCGGTAATCGTGTATGTACTTACACCGGCAGCTAAAGTTTGCGTCTGCCAAGCTCCTGAAGGAGCAACTCTCCATCTTATGGTGTACGTAGCATTTATTGCACCAATCCAAGATACGTTTACTGTGGTAGACGTAAGATTGGTAAGCGTAAGACTCGCAGGTGGTGCTGTAGTACATGCCGGCTGATCTATTAATTTCACAGCATAATCTTCTACCTCACCCCAATTGAAATTTCCACATGCAGCAGCAGTAGCAGATTCTCTTAAGGCTACACGCATACGGGTATTAAGCGTACCTCCGTAAACAGCAGTACCGGAAGGCACCGCAAATGTAGCTGTTACCGGAGTGGTTGTATTACTTCCTGATGTTAAAACTTGTTCGCTCGTTTCAAATACACCATTTCTGTTAAAATCTATCCAAACACCAGTTCCAAAAGAATACTGAGTGCCTGGCCAGCTTTTAGCAATAGAAACTGAATTACCTGCAGATCCTCTTACTAGTGTGATTAATCTGGCAGGATCCGTACTATAATCTGTATAGTTGCTAAAATCTGAATTACTAACCATTACGGTTGAATTAGTAGGTGTCACTGTGACTTTACTAATAAACCCATCAATTGTAGTGCTGGTTGATGTTGATGTACAGTAACTAATTGCAGGTGTAGTAAAGAATACTCCTGTTGAGAATGCTCCTTGTGTTCCGCCACAAATTGTAGCTATCTGAACCTCATACTGAGTTTGTTCTGTTAAGCCTGAAATAAGCTGGTTACTTGCTAATACAGCAGTGGTAGGAAGAGTGATCCATGCACCGGCAGGCGCTTGTCTGTATCTTACCACATAGCTTGCTCCTGTAGCTGCCGCCCATGTAACGTTGGCTGAAGTAGGTGTTAAGTTATTTACTCCAATGTTAGTTGGAGGAGTATTACTACAACCCTGCAGATCAATAAGTTTTACTGCATAATCTTCTACTTCACCCCATATAAATGTTCCACAAGCTGAAACTGAAGAACTTTCTGCTAAACCTACTCTCATACGAGTCGTAAGATTCCCACCATAAACAGCTGTACCGGAAGGTACCGCAAAGGTAGCAGTCAATGGAGTGGTTGTATTACTTCCTGATGTTAGCACACGCTCGCTTGCTTCGAAAGTACCATTTCTGTTAAAATCGATCCAAACTCCTGTGCTGAAGCCATATTGATAACCCGGCCAGTTTTTCGTAACAGTAACTGTATTATTTGCACTACCTCTTACAAAAGTAACTAATCTTGCTGGATCTGTACTGTAATCAGTATAATTACTGAATCCAGAGGTACTTACCATAGAAGGAGCTGCTGTTGCATTAACAGCAACCTGACCAATATAACCATCTATTGTTGCACTTGTAGAAGTGGCAGAACAATAGCTGATAGCTGGAGTTGTAAAAGTTGAACTCGCTGAAAATGCACTTTGTGTACCTCCACAAATGGAAGCTACCTGGACTTCATACTGAGTTTGTTCTGTTAAACCTGAAATAAGCTGGTAACTTGCTAATACAGCAGTGGTAGGAAGAGTGATCCATGCACCGGCAGGCGCTTGTCTGTATCTTACCACATAACTTGCTCCAGTAGATGGTGTCCATGAAACATTAGCTGAAGTCGGTGTTATGCTCCCTACTGCAATACCAGTAGGAGGTGCAGTTGTACAAGGCTGTAAACTTACACTTACCAACTGTAATCTTGGGATGTTATCATATCTTGATGATGCAGTGGGAGGTGCTGTAGGATTAGGATCTGTATTATCATTATAATAAAGAATACCTCTATTGGTTCCTGCATTATAATTTCCCCAACCTGTTCCCGGGGATCCTGAATACCCTGGAGCATTCTCATCAACCCCTACAACAATATTATCGGTTCCGTTCCACAGGAATGGAGTTGATAACTGAAGGGTCACCCAGTTTCCACTTGTTATAGCAGGTAATGTTCCTGAGAAAACTTGTGTTAATGAAGTTGCAGGCACCCAACTGGTTGTAGTAGCAAAATTGGCTTGGGTTGTATGTCCCATATATACTACCCAATCACTATAATTGGTTTGTGGCAATACAGCTGAATCAACGTAAAATTTTATAGCTGTAATATAATTTGCCGTTCCGACAGCAGCCGAAACTTCAGCAGCAGTATAGATCTGCTGAGAATAATTATATCCATAATATGAATATATAGGAAGTTGAACCATGGAGGTAGTTCCCGCCCCAATCTGCCCCGTTTGACCATAGACTTTGGAAACAAAGCCTATATTTACTAAACACAGAAAGAGTATTAAAGAAGTAAAGAGTTTCTTCATAATGTTCTCATTATTATATTAATTACACAAATCTAATAATTTTTTCACTATTAATGTATTAATTCAAATATTTTTTACTTAAAATAACAACAATAATTCATTCTATGCATTAAAACACAAAATCCTCAGGAGAGCCTGAGGATTTTATATTATTATTAATTCCTGTTATTTCTTGATAAATTTGGATTTGAACTGATCTCTTCCTTTTTCATCAATTGTGATGACGTATCCGCCCTTCACCAAAGTTGAAACATTGATCTTTCCGTTATTAATATTTCCATTTCCTACCAGCTGACCGGCAGTATTGTAAATTTTATAGGCCGCTTTATCTGAAACTTTAGTTACATTCAGAATATCGCTTACCGGGTTAGGATAAATCTGGATATCATTATTTGGATTACTAACGTCGCTTGTACTCAAAGCAACCTGAATCTGAACAGGATAATCTTCAATTTCACCATAGGCAAAACCGTTACATCCATTTCCAGGCTGATCTTCGTAAGCCAAAACGACTCTCATTATAACTTTTTTGTCTGTATATGCATTGGCAGGGACTGAAAATGTTCCTGAAACAGGTGTTGTTGTATTTGAAGCACTGGTAAAAATCATTTCAGAATCTGTAAAGTTACCATCCCTATTGAAATCTATCCAGGCAGTTACTCCTTCATCATATTGAGTAGCTGTCCATGCTTTTGTAACACTTATTGCATTACCCGAGCTACCCTGTATAAGTGTAATTACCTTTGAAGGATCAGCTGTATAATCTGTATAAGTAGAAGCTGTACTGGTATTGGAAACAGCTGCCATTCCAACCGGAGTTACAGAAACATTTGAAATATATTCATCATCAGAACTTCCTGTTGCATTGGTACAGTATGCATAAGCCAGAGTGTTAAAGTTTGTACTTGCAGAATAGCTGCCTGTAGTAGTTCCGCATATATTAGCTACCTGTACTTCATACTGAGTGGTATCTTCAAGACCGGTAATATAATAAGAATTCGTTGGAACGCTTACTGTAATCCAGTTGGTAGTTCCTGTTTTTCTGTATCTCAAAGAATAGGTAGCTCCCTGAACCGGTGTCCAGCTAATATTCGCTGAAGAAATCGTTAGTCCTGAAGCAGCAACTCCAGCGGTAGCTGTTGAAGAACACGCTGCCATTGAAGCAGATACTGTAGCATTTCCTATGGCATAGAAAACATTTCCTACGGCACTTACTCTGATTTTTATATTGGCACCTGTAGCAAGGGCAGAGAATGTAAATGCCTCCGCTCCGTCGTTCGGTGTAGAAGGTGAAAGTACAACCCATGTAATTCCGTTATCTGCAGTATAATCTATCTTAACGTTTTGTGTATTATATAAACTGCCATTGGTATTAACAACATCCCAGGTTATGGCACTTGCAGCATTGTTATAAACTGTAGTTGAAGTAACTTTAAAAGGTCCGTCATTGGCTACGTTAATATTCTGGAGCTCGGAATTGGTCTGCTGTTCAGTCACAATTGGGCTGTTATCTCTTGCCGTAAACACAAAACTTGTTGATCTCGCTCTGTTTGATACGGTTTCCCAATCTGCTGCAGAAGAAAGGTTCCCTGCCAAAACAGTACTTAGCTTTGGAAAATATCTTGTAGGTGAAGTAGACGGTAATATGGATCTGAATAATGGACCTGCACCTGTATTACCATTCACAGAAGTAACTGTAGCCGCAGCATTATCAAACTGCTCCCAGGTATAAGTCATAGGATTACCTTCAGGATCAATGGCATTACCCGTAAGCGCGAATGCTGTACCTTTAGGAATTGAATAGGCATTTAAAGGAGAAATCACCGGCGGATTGTTGGTAACAGAAGTTTCAACATCACAGGTTTTAGCAACCATATTATTCTGAACCTGAAGAATGCTTACAACATGAAAGTAAGGATCTGAATTCATCTGAACGTTAGCTCCTGTAATGCCGGCATATCCCATAATAGTGGATCCCGATCCCGGTTCCATATTAACACCTGAGCCTTCAAGGGCATGAGAGAACGTATGGTTAGCTCCTAACTGGTGCCCAATTTCATGAGCTACATAATCAATATCAAATGTATCTCCCTGTGGAATAGCATTGGCTGGTGAAGTATATCCGGACCCTTTTGCCTTGCTGGTAGGAGTGGTAGGGTTTACGCAGATACACCCGATACATCCTGCATTTCCTCCACCTCCGCTTCTTCCGAATAAGTGTCCGATGTCATAATTTTCATTTCCTACTACACTGGTAAGCGTCTGCTGAAGCTGAACATTCCAGTTACCCATCTGAGAAGCGGGAGAATAAGGATCGGTGGCAGCATCCATATAGACCAATGTAGGATAGTTCACCATATTAAGGTGTATTCCCATATCTTTTTCAAAAACGCCATTCACTCTTGAAAGCGTTGCATTCATGGCCGTAAGAGCTCCTGCCTGGGTTCCACCGAAATAGGCAGTATATTCTCCGGTTACAGAAAGTGCAAGTCTCAGAGTCCTGTACTTTTTATCTGAAGATTTAGAAAAATCCGAGTTATTATTAGCAAAAGATTTATGAGTATTGTAAAGTTTTGCAATTTCGCTTTTAGAAAGAATATCTTCATCCATAGAGCACAGGAAACCCTGTGATCCTGTACCTGTTGTTTTCCCGTGTACACCATAAATGGTTTTGGAAGCATTCTGAGGTTCGATAAATTGATATACTCCATCTTTAATAATCATAGACTGAAAATCGTTCGGAGCCACTGAAAACCTTAAATATTTTGAAGGGTCATCAACGCCAACACCAACATATGAACCCAGCTGGTATTGATCTGCAAGATCTTTAGCAATAACAGGAAAGCTGTAAACATTGAATCTTTCAATTTTACCATCTAGAGTAGGAAGTGAAACAGCAACAGGTTTTGCATTCTGCCCCATTTCCTGCGCTCCTGCAAGCTGTGTTCTCAATAAAGAAATATCCAGAGAGTAGTATTCTTTGATATCCGAACGCTGTATTACTTCTCCGGACCGTCCTGCAGACGGGGTCCACTGCGCAGTGGCAGCAGCGAACATACAGAGAGAAAATACTGAAGTAAAAATTTTCTTCATATTATTTAAATATTAGATTAATTTCACAAATATAACATTTCTATTAAAATAAAATCATCAAATAACAAATAATAACACATAATAAACATAAAACAATTTAGCTGCAAACTTACTATAACAACAAAAATCCCCAGACATATCTGAGGATTCTATATTGTAAAAATGATTTTATTCTAAAATTTATAGGCAATATTCCATGCAAAGCCCATATTGAATTTTGCCGAGCTTTTACCAAATCCGGGAACGATCATCGGTGTAATCTCATCCTGCTTGGAGGTGTATACCAAATACTTCGGCTGAAGATTGACATCTATATAAAAGTTGGATTCAAACAGCTGTACTCTTCCTCCCAAAGTTCCTTCTACCCAGGCAGAGGTCTGTGATGAGGAAGGAAATGCCACAGAGGAAGTGCTTCCCCCAAATCCTCGGACCGGGACTGCCATATACTCCTGATTGTAGAATGCTCCTCCTATTTTACCTCCTGCATAAAAACCGTTGAATTCATTTTCAGGATCTTTTGCCAGCATATAAAAAGCACCCAGCTTTACAAAAGGGCCGCTTGCTTTTGCATCATAACCGTTCTTTTGATATACATTTTTCTCAAAACCGGCTTCTGCAATAGCATGAATATTTCCCTTCACTTTTGATGAAATAAAGCCCTGGTAAAGCATTCTATCCGAGAAAAAAGAAACCCCTGTATTAAGAATATCAAAACCTACCATAAAATTCGGTTTATATTTTTCCTGAACTTTTTTGGTTTCCTGAGTCTCCTTTTTTTCCTGGGCGAACCCGGCTATTCCTATTATGCTAAAAAAGAAGGAAAAGATTAGTTTTGTCTTCATTCTCAATTTGGTTTAGTCCTGCTTCCAGTTTCAGGACAGGATTTGATTGTATTAATTCTGAGTTTAAATTCTCGTAGGTTTTTTTGATCCCGCATCCCGGAGAAACATATGCGCTCTTTGTTGTATAATTAACGCGAACGTGAGATTCTACCCCTTTATCTGCAAACCTGAAATAAACGTCTGTATAAGGTGAATCATCCACCCTTAACGGAATAAGCCTTGAATCGATTTTCTCCAGTTTACCTAATTGCACTTTGCCGGAACCGTAATCTACAGCAACATACAGTGAATCCACTGGTCTTTCTTTTCCTGTATCAATGCTCTTGAAAGAAACCTTCATTCTGGGGGTTCCTTCACCGCTTTCGCAGATATCATCGTCACCACCGCAAGAGAAAAACATTCCTACAAAGCAGATCATCACGAAAAATTTAAAATATTTCATCTGCATATTATTTATTTTTATTTTGGCCAGATGGAACTTACCTTTCATATTAAGATTTGAAATTCAAATTTAAATAAATTTATTTTTTAATCAGCAATGCTATATTTTCCACATGGTGGGTTTGCGGGAACATATCCACCGGCAGAATCTTCACCAAAGTATAATGTTCTTTCATCAGGGCAAGATCTCTCGCCTGTGTTGCCGAATTACAGCTTACATAGACTACTTTTTCCGGGGCGAGCTTCAATATCTGCTCTACTACTTTCTGGTGCATCCCGTCTCTTGGCGGATCGGTAATTAAAACATCTGCCTTCGGATGATTTTCTAAAAATTCATCATTAAAGACATTTTTCATATCTCCACAATAGAATGTTGTATTGGTAAGGCCATTTAGCTCTGCATGTTCAATGGCTGCATCTATGGCTTCCTGAACAGATTCTATCCCTATCACCTGTTTTGCATTTCTGGCAACATACTGGGCAATAGTTCCTGTTCCTGTATACAGATCATATACTACTTCATCGCCTTTCAAATCAGCAAACTCTAATGTTTTTCTGTAAAGCTCCAAAGCCTGTTTGTAATTGGTCTGAAAGAATGATTTTGGTCCAATCTTAAACTTGAGTCCATCCATTTCTTCCATCAGGAAACCTTCTCCGAAATAAATATTGATATCCAGATCGTAAATAGAATCGTTCTGCTTCGGATTGATGGCATACACCAATGTTTTGATCTGTGGAAATTTCTCCAGCAGAAACTGGAAAAGCTTTTCTCTGTTTTCTTTTTCTTCTCTGTAAAGCTGGAATAATACCATCCATTCACCTTTAGAGTTCTGTCTCATCATTAAGGTTCTCAAAAAGCCTTCCTGATTTCTGACATCAAAGAAATCCAACCCATTGTCTACTCCATAGTTTTTTACAGCTAAACGTATAGCATTGGAGGGATCTTCCTGCAGGAAACATTCTTTCAGGTCCAGGATCTTGCTCCACATTCCGGGAATATGAAAACCTAAAGCATCTTTGCTACCGAAATTCTCTTCAGAGCTTATTTCGTATTGGGTAAGCCATCTCGCATTGGAAAAGGAAAATTCCATTTTATTTCTGTAGAAATACTGTTCTTCGGCTCCTAAGATCGGAAGTGTTTCAAAATCATCAATTCCGCCGATTCTTTTAATATTATTATATACTTCTTCCTGTTTGAAATCAAGCTGTTTTTCGTAGCTCATATTCTGCCACTTGCATCCACCGCATGTTCCGAAATGAATACATTTGGGATCTACTCTGAATGGCGACTTCTCCACAATTTCTGTGGTTTCGGCCTCATAGTATTTGGATTTGGATTTTTTTACTCTGGCATTCACTATATCTCCGGGAACAGCTCCGGAAATCAGTACGGTTTTTCCTTCTTCGGTTTTTCCTATGGCAACGCCCTTTGCACCTGCACCAAACAGTTTAATATTTTCAAGAATTATATCTTTCTTCTTTCTCATTCCTAAACTCAATTTCTTTTAATGGTCGGAGGAGCTCTCCAGCTCACCCTAAACTCTATTTCTATTTTCTAATACAGCCGAAAGAAATCTTCCGGTTTGATTCCGCAAAAATACAATAAAAAAAACCTTATCCGAAGATAAGGTTTTCATCTATGTTAAAAGTTCATTATTTTGTTGGGGCAGGCTGAGGATTCACAGGCTGTGCTGAAGGATCCATCGCTCCCGGCTGCATTTGGACATTAGGCTGTACTTTAGGTGCAGAAAGACCTGTAAGTTTATCTAATACCGTTACAACTTCCTGTTCACCAAGGTTTACAAAAGATCTGCTTGCAATTTTACCGTCTTTATCAACGATTACAAAGCAAGGCAGTTTAAATCCGTAAACTCCGTATTTTTTAGCAATATCAGATTCTAATCCTTTTTCTCCGTAAACATTTGTTCCCGGAATTCCTTTCAATAATGCACTGCTGGTTTTTACAAACTGATCTTTAGTATCATCTACGTTTACAAAAACAAAGTTCATTTTAGATTTATAGAAATTCACTACTTCTTTCAGTACCGGAACTGTAGCTTCACTGATGTAAGGATTCCAAGATGCATAAAAGAACAGCATGTATGGTTTTCCTTTATTTTCAGAAAGCTGGTAAGATTTACCGTCTGCTTTTACTAATGACGCTTCCGGCGCAGCTTCTCCTACTTTAACTCCATTAATTGCTACCTGCATTTTAACTAGATCAGCCTTGATACCAGCATCTGTAATATCTGTATCGATGATTTTTTTAACTTTTTCAGTATTCTTTGCAGGAGCACCCGGATGAATATCCTGAGCTACTACAAATGCCAACAGATAATCCTTAGCAGTCTGTGAAACTTCTTTTCTATCTTTCAGGAACTGGGCAAAAATCTCTGAAGTGATAACATCAGTTTTACCTTTAGTTTTTGCCTCAGCATATTTTTGAAAATCAGGGCTCATTTTTACAAGAAGATACTGTCTGTATAACGGAATGGTTTTCACCATTACGTCTTTATTCCCTTCCAGTTTTGTTTCGTAATCCTGGAAAGCTTTTGATACTTTAAATGATGGATTTCCTGACATCTGGCGCTGTGACATCTCATAGTTGGCGAGAAGGTTAAGGATAGTTACTTTCACATCATTCTTTTTCCACTCTAAGATTCCTTTGCTTGGATTATTTTTTTGAGCAAGATCTTCTACGTTTTTATTAATGTCGGCCTCAATTTTCTGGGCTCCTTTAAGAAACGTTTTTTCGTCTCCGGACATTAATTGCTGGATATTGATTTTACTTCCATACTCGCCTAAGAACTTTTGGCTGGCCTGAAGGAAATCATTATTCTTCTTGGCATCTCCTGTTACTACAAATTCATTTGGAAAGGTCATTGCATTTCCGGAAATATTCAGCTTCTGACCGCCTTCAAGATAAATCAGGTTTTGTCTTCCTGCATAGTTGATGACGTACATGCCATCTTTAGGAGCTTCGAAACTTCCTGTAAAGTTTCCATTTTTATCTAAACCAATATTAACAAGTGGAAGGGTTGCCACACCAGAAGCTTCAACAAATTCAATTCTTTCGAGTGGTGAACTTCCGGTAATTTTTCCTTTAACTTCAACTTTTTTTGAACAAGACATCACAAAAGCTGTGATGATAAACAATAAAAGATATTTTTTCATTTCGATTTTAATATTACGCAAAAATACGTTTTTTACGGCTTGTTGATTAACACTATTTATTTTTTTTGAAAATTTTATGGGAACCTGCAAAAGTGAGGCTTTAAAGGCCTTTTGGTCCTGCAAAATTTTTCACGGAAAAGAAACAATTCTTTTCTCACACATTCAAGTGCTCACCAAATATAGACTTATTAAATCAAAGAATATCTTATCTGATCAACACCTTAACAAATTTTAACAGCAAAAACAGATGTATAAAAAAATCGTCTCCATAATGAAGACGATTTTTTTATATATTTTGAATAGATTCTATCCCTGGTCTACCATAGCAGCCATATATTCTCTGTTCATTCTGGCGATGTTTTCAAGAGAAATTCCTTTCGGGCATTCCACTTCACAAGCTCCTGTATTTGAACAGTTTCCGAATCCTTCTTCGTCCATAGCTTTTACCATGTTCAGAACTCTTCTCTTCGCTTCTACTCTACCTTGAGGTAGAAGAGCGTATTGAGAAACTTTAGCTCCAACAAATAACATAGCAGATCCGTTTTTACAAGTCGCTACACACGCACCGCATCCGATACATGCTGCAGCATCCATTGCTTTGTCAGCATCTTCTTTAGGAACCGGAATAGCATTGGCATCTAATGTATTACCTGAAGTGTTCACGGAAATGAATCCTCCGGCAGCCATTACTCTGTCGAATGCGCTTCTGTCTACCATTAAGTCTTTAATAACCGGGAAAGCTGCACTTCTCCATGGCTCAATAACGATGGTTTCACCGTCTTTGAACATTCTCATGTGAAGCTGGCAAGTCGTGATCCCTGTATCCGGGCCATGTGCTCTACCGTTGATATAAAGGGAACACATCCCGCAGATTCCTTCACGACAGTCGTGGTCAAAAGCGATAGGTTCTTTTCCTTCGTTAATAATATTTTCGTTCAGGATGTCCAGCATTTCCAGAAATGAGGAATCTGTAGAGACATCTGATATTTTGTAGGTCTCGAACTGACCTTTAGTTTTACTATTTTTTTGTCTCCAAATTTTTAGGGTAAGATGAAGGCCTTTTTTTGCACTCATAATTATTTATTTATAGGTTGGAGATTATTTATAACTTCTTGCTTTAACTTCAATGTTTTCATAGATCAGATCTTCTTTATGCAGCACTTCCGTTGTGATATCATCTGTTTGATATTCCCAAGCTGCTACATATTTGAAGTTAACATCATCTCTTTCAGCTTCACCTTCAGGAGTAGCATGGTCTTCTCTGAAATGCCCTCCACAAGATTCGTTTCTGTGTAATGCATCGATTGCCATTAATTGTCCTAATTCGATAAAATCTGCCACTCTGAAAGCTTTTTCAAGTTCTGTGTTCATTCCATCTGCATCACCAGGAACTTTCACATCGCTCCAGAATTCTTTTTTCACCTGAGCAATTTCAGCAATAGCTTCTCTCAAACCTTCAGGAGTTCTTCCCATTCCTACTTTATTCCACATAATGTGTCCTAATTTTTTGTGGAAATAATCTACTGAGTGAGTTCCTTTATTATTTAAGAAGAAATTTACTTTGTCTTTAATTTCTTTTTCAGCCTGATCGAATTCGCCAGAAGTTGTAGGTATTGTTCCCGTTCTGATATCCGCTGAAAGGTAATCTGCAATCGTGTAAGGAAGAACGAAATATCCGTCTGCCAGACCTTGCATCAAAGCAGAAGCTCCCAATCTGTTAGCTCCGTGGTCAGAGAAGTTAGCTTCACCGATTACGAAACACCCAGGAATGGTAGACTGCAGGTTGTAATCTACCCAAACACCACCCATTGTGTAGTGAACGGCAGGATAGATCTTCATTGGAGTTTTGTAAGGATCATCAGCCGTAATTTTTTCGTACATCACGAACAAGTTACCGTATTTTTCCTCAATCCAAGCTTTTCCTAAATCATAGATCTGCTGATCTGTAGGATTATGAATATGTTTTTCGATAGCGGCTTCCTTACCTTTCTTAATAATCTCTGTAGAGAAATCTAAGTAAACACCTTCTTTAGTATCATTATTTTCGATTCCGTAACCAGCATCACATCTTTCTTTACCAGCCCTCGACGCAACGTCTCTAGGCACTAAGTTTCCGAATGCGGGATATCTTCTCTCTAAGTAATAGTCTCTATCTTCTTCTTTAATATTTTCAGGTCTAAGCTTTCCTTCTCTGATCGCTACAGAATCTTCAATTTTCTTGGGAACCCAGATTCTTCCTGAGTTTCTTAATGATTCTGACATCAAAGTCAGCTTAGACTGCTGTGTTCCGTGAACCGGAATACAAGTCGGGTGAATCTGTACATAACAAGGGTTTGCAAAGTACGCTCCTTTTTTATGGATTTTCCAAGCTGCAGAAACGTTGGATCCCATGGCGTTTGTAGAAAGGAAATATACGTTTCCGTAACCTCCTGAAGCAATAACCACAGCGTGAGCAGAGTGTCTTTCGATTTCACCTGTTACCAGGTTTCTTGCGATAATTCCTCTTGCTTTTCCGTCTACAATTACCAATTCCATCATTTCATGACGGTTGTACATCTTGATTCTCCCTTTACCGATCTGGCGGCTCATTGCAGAATAGGCACCTAGCAATAACTGCTGTCCGGTCTGTCCTTTTGCATAGAAAGTTCTTTTTACCTGAACTCCACCAAATGAACGGTTATCTAACTGACCGCCGTAATCTCTCCCGAAAGGAACACCCTGCGAAACGCACTGGTCGATAATATTGGCAGAAACCTCAGCTAATCTGTAAACGTTGGCCTCTCTTGCTCTATAGTCACCACCTTTGATGGTGTCGTAGAATAATCTGTAAGTAGAGTCACCGTCACCCTGATAATTTTTAGCGGCATTGATACCTCCCTGAGCAGCAATTGAGTGTGCTCTTCTTGGAGAATCCTGATAACAGAATGCTTTTACATTATATCCCTGCTCAGCTAAAGTAGCTGCTGCAGAACCTCCTGCCAAACCTGTACCTACAACAATAATATCAATCTTATCTCTGTTGTTTGGTGCAACAAGGTTCATATGGTCTTTATGATGCTTCCATTTATCCTTTAAAGGACCAGCCGGAATTTTTGAATCTAATTTACTCATAATTGGTATACTGATATTATTGAGTTACGAAGTGATAAATTGCAATAAAAATAAAACCTGCAGGAATAAGGATTGAGTACCATTTTCCAAAAGCTTTGATTACCGGAGTATATTTCGGATGCCTTGCGCCAATAGACTGGAAAGAAGATTGGAAACCGTGGGCCAAATGCAGTCCCAGCAAAACAAAAGAAATTACATAGAAAATTACTCTCCAAAGATCTGCAAACTTTGCATGCAGGTCTCCCCAGAAACGCGTTTCTTCGATCGGCAGTCCGTCAATATATTTGTAATTCATTTCGTGAAGCCAAAAGTCGTACAAATGAAGAAAAACAAAAGCCAAAATCACAGCACCGGAAATAATCATATTTCTGGACATCCAGGTAGAGTTGTGAGAAGGATTGTTTGAATTGTATTTCACAGGACGTGCTTTTTGGTTTTTAATTTCCAAAACAAATCCCATTACAAAATGGAAAACGACAGCAAATATCAAAATTGGCTGCATTACAAATTGAATAAGAGGATTGTACCCCATGAATTGCGAAGCATTGTTGTACGCATCCTCACCGAAAACCGACAAAAGGTTTACAGAAAGGTGCATCACCAGAAATATCAGCAAAAACATAGCCGACAATGCCATAGCATATTTTCTACCTATCGTAGAACTCGTTAAACCTGCCATATAAGTTTACATTTGATTTTCCACAAAATTAAGAAATGTTAACTATATCAAAAAGTGAGAAATCTCACAATTAGACAGTTTGTAATCTTTCTAAATAAGAATCTGTCGCATTATTTAAAGGAAAAGAAGAAATGTACGGTTTATTTTTTCAAATCATAAATTCTGCCATTATAAACTACCTTTTCTGCTGTTTCGGGAAAGGTCTTTATTTCCAGAGTCTGAATACGTCTGGAAGAGCAGTAAGGTCCTGCTATAAATCTTAAAATTTTCTTTTTATCAGAACTTTTTGCGATCCAAAAGCAAGCCTTACTTCCTTTTTTCACGGATAATACTTTAGCTTTATTAAAATCATGAAGCAGTATCTCTTCTTTCTGATTTTCAAAAATACTAAACCCTGTTCTGATTATAAAAAACACTAAAACCATCGCCGCTACCCTGGTTAAATTTTTAAAATTGATTTTTAAAACCAATGGTCTCAGCATATAAACAATAATAGACAGAGATATTACTTCAGCAATATTCATTGCTACATTCGAGTAAAACAGCATATTTCTCTCTGAAAACCAATGAATAAGATTCAATAAAACCTGGATAGATCCATCATAAATGAAATTGATCCAAGTAAAATCGATCTTCAATCCGATGAGAACTGTCATTAAAAAAGAAAATACAATCAAAATTTCTGAAAAGGGAACGATCAGTATATTAGCAGGTACAGAAACCAGCGAAAACTGGTGAAAGTAATAAAGAACCAAAGGCAGTGTCGCCAGTTGTGCAGAAAGAGAAATGGTTATGGTATTGCAGATTATTTTTTTTAAATAGTTATTCTGCCGGGGGAAATATTTTAAAAGCGGCTGATTCAGCCAAAAAATTCCCAACACAGCCAAAAAGCTGAGCTGAAACCCAACGTCGAAAAGCTGCTGTGTATCAACAAGCAAAATAATCATTGCTGATAAGGAAAGGGAATGAAGCAGGTCCGGTTTTCTCTGGAGAAGAACGTAGACAAAATATACCGTGAGCATAATACAGGACCGCATCACAGAATTTCCAAAACCAATGAATACAGCAAACAGCCAGATAAAAACAATACTGGAAATAACTGCATATTTTCTGAACCGGAGAGGGCTGAACCGTGTCAGTAAAAAGTAGAACATCCCAAAAATAACGACAATATGTGTTCCTGAAATAGCTAATAAATGAACCATTCCGGACCTGTTGAAATCCTGTACCGTTTCAGAATCCATTTCTGTTCTGTCTGCCAAAATAATTCCTTTTAAAAATTCCCGGCTTTTCGGGGACATATCAACCTGATTAATTTTTTGCAATATTTCTAATCTATGTTGCCGGATCCTCTCATTCAGGCTTAAATCCCCTCTCTCTGCAGAGGAAATACTTTTGGATATATAACACTGATATTCAATATTTTTCCTTTTTAAATACCTTGCATAATCAAACAGGAAATTATGCTGCGGAGATTTTGTTCTTGACAGGTAGGCTTCAGCCTTGTAGTAATGTTCAAAGTCAAGTTCTTTATTTGTTTTTGGGATATAGGCAACGGCGTTAAAATTTTCTTTTCCTGCACGGATAACGGCTTCATATTTTTTGTTTTTTTCTGTAGAGTTCAGTTTTTTGGAGATCTTAAAGAACACTGTTCCGTTTTGAGGAACAGAAAGGTTACCGGATAAAAAAGTATTGAAAAAATGAAGAATTATTCCCGCTCCGAAAAACATCAGTCCCAGCAGTATTGCTTTTGTTTTATGCAAAAAATAAGAATTAAAAAAATATGAAAGGAAAATTATTACACCGCTTGCTGAAACTATATAAACTATAGTTCTATCCAACAGCATTTTATCCTGAAAAAAGATTCCGAGGATAAAACAGACGGATAAAATGAGAAGTGGCTGCCTATTCAACTGTGTGTATTTACAACCAAAAAGTAATTCATTTATTTGATTATTAAATAACACAGATTTTGCAGAACTGAAGTATTACTTTCCATTAAATGAATAATATAAGGCTTGATTATTTACTATGAAATAAGATTTTAAATAAAAAATGAAAGCCATCTGCAAAAGATAGCTTTGTATAAAAAACTGCACAGTACAGCAATTTTATTGAAATTTTTAATGTAATATTTTATTTCGTAAATAAATCAGCCTTGTAAAAAGCAATTCTACGGATTATTTACCACTTAAAAAACGCTCTGCCAATCGTTTGGTTTCTTTTATATAGAACCAGGAATCTTTTCCATAGTCTTCGTATTTGAAATCCCCTGACTTTTTAGGAATTGCAGGTTCTATCTGTGTTCCTTCATGCCATTCATTGAAAGAAGTGATCCCGATAAAATCCGGATTTACTTTGATGGCTGCATCAAACATTCTTTCATAATATTTCCCATTTTCCCGGCTTTTGAAGTTGACTTCATTCCAGGGTCTTATTCTGGTATCGGAATAGCCAGGGCCTACACACGGTATAAAAATAAGGTTCCGGTCTTTTGCATAGTTGGAAAGATAGTTCCAATTGGAAGTTGTGCTTCCGAAAACAAAACCGTCGCTGGCAAAGTAGGTATAAAAACCATCAAAACCGGATTTTTCAAAAAAATCTGAATGTTCTTTTTCAACCCATAGACCTATGTAAAGCCCGTCTAATTCTGTTTTCCGAACTGTTTTTCTTCCGTTTTCAGAAAGAAGTTCTGACCATTCTGACGGTAAAATTTTATAACTGTCATACACATAGTACAGTGGCTTTCCGTCTTTTTTGTAAAAGGCATGATGATGAGAATAGGTTTTCACCAGATAAGAAAGCTGTTCTCTGAGCTCGGTGATATTTTTGTAAAACGGTTCTATATGGAATGCAACCTTTACGTTAAATTGGTCAGCTATATCCAGATATTGGGCAATACTTTTATCAACAAATGAATCTTTTCCCAGCCAGCTTAAAACAACCACTCCAACACCGGATTCCCGGATCATTTCTATGTGCTTTTTAATGATTTCAGGATCATTGGAACTGTAATTTCCCAAAGCAGGATAAAAGTTGGCTCCAATATCATCACCTCCTTTGTAATTTCCTAAGTTGTTCCATTTCGGATTGTTCCAGTGAGGCAAAATATCATGATCCCAATGATCATATTTCCCATCCACGTCTGGGTTTCCGTACCATCCATAATAGAAGATCTGAACCTTATCCCGGGATTTGCTTTTTTGAGCAAAATTTTTCGGTGAAATGGAGGTCAATAGAAGTAATATCAGAAAGCTTTTAAAAAAATTCATTTGATGAAATTTAAATCTATAAAATCATTCAGTAGATCATCCAAAAAGAGTAATTAAATACTTAAAATTACCTCAGCAGCTTTTTCACTCGCTCCTTTTCCACCAAGTTTTTCCCTTAAAAGGCTGTAATCTGCCAAAACCTGATTTCTTTTTTCGCCTTCTATCATTTTATTGAGTTCTTCCACAAGGTTTTTGGTATTCAAATCGTTTTGGATCAGTTCTTTCACCACTTCTCTATCCATAATCAGATTGACCAGAGAAATATATTTAATGTTTTTTACGAGTCTTTTTGCAATGGCGTAAGAAATTTTACTTCCGCGGTAGCACACCACTTCCGGGACATTAAGCAAAGCCGTTTCCAGGGTTGCTGTTCCCGAAGTTACTAAAGCTGCTTTCGAGCATCTCAGCAGATCATATGTTCTGTTGGAAACAAAATGAACGTTATCATCCACATATTTTTGATAGAATTCTTTTGGAAGGCTTGGAGCACCGGCAATGACAAACTGGTAATTTTTAAAATTCGGTCTCACGGAAAGCATAATTTCAAGCATTTTTTCCACTTCCTGTTTTCTGGAGCCAGGGAGTAGTGCTATGATTTCTTTTTCATTAAGGCCGTTTTCTTTTTTAAATTCTTCAGCGCTGATATCATTCAGCCCGGCTATCGCATCAAGAAGCGGATGCCCCACAAAATGGGAATGAACCCCATGTCCTTTATAAAATTCCTCTTCAAAAGGAAGAATGACCATCATTTCGTCTACATATTTTTTAATAATCTCTACTCTTCCTTCTTTCCAGGCCCAGAGCTGTGGAGAGATATAATAGACCACTTTTATCCCTAGCTCTTTTGCAAACTTGGCAATCCTTAAATTAAATCCGGGATAATCAACCAGAATAAGAATATCGGGCTTGTTTTTTCTGATATCTTCCTTACAGAATTTGATATTATTCAGGATGGTTCTTAAATTCATAGCAACTTCCAGAAAACCCATAAATGCCAGATCACGGTAATGTTTTACCAATGTTCCTCCCTGTGTTTTCATAAGATCGCCACCCCAGAATCTTATTTCCGCCTGCGGATCTTTCTGTTTAAGGGCTTTCATTAAGTTGCTTCCATGCAGATCACCGGAAGCTTCTCCTGCAATAATATAATACTTCATTTCTATAGTAAGGATAGAGAACAAATTAAGGTTTACTTGATCTTAATTTGTAAATTTGTCCAAAGATAATGATAAAAAATGTCAGAAGAATTTGAAATCCGAAATAAAGTTGCTGAAAGCGGCCTTGTAAATTTCGACCTATCCACTCTGGTTCCTAAAGGAATAAGAAAGGGTATTGATCTTAAAGATTTCCTTTTTCAGGAACTGATTCTAAAGGAAAAAGATTTCAGGGAAAAGGTAGATGCCATCAATACTGAAGAGTATAAAGACGCTTATATATACATTTACAATTCTGTGGATACTATTATTCCGCTGTGGGCTTATTTTGTATTAACTGCCAAGCTTACAGATGTTGCTAAAAAGATTGTTTTCGGAGATCGTGAAGATCTGGAAGTAATCCTGATGCATAATGCTATTCAGACTTACGATTTTGAAGATATGAGAGGTAAAAGAGTTCTTGTAAAGGGCTGCTCTGACAAAGAAATCCCTGAAAATGCATACATAGAACTGGTTGAACAACTGAAACCTTTAGTAAAATCCCTAATGTTCGGTGAAGCCTGCTCTAATGTTCCTATTGTAAAGAATTAATATGAGGAACTCTTTATCCGCCTTATTTTTATTCTTTATTTTTCTGATAATTTATTACTTTGGGAGCTTCACAAAAATTCCTTTTGCAGACTGCGTGGGTTTTGTACTGGATGCTGAGAAAGGTAAATTCATGACAACGGCTACGGCAACCACTCATTTTTTATATATTAATACGGTCATTTTAATTAAAAATATAACCGGGCTCAATGGAATCGAGGCAAGCCGTTTACTGGTAATTTTTTCTGGAGCTTCGACCGTTTCCGTAATCTATCTTACCGTTAAAAGTATCACGAAAACAGAATGGGTTTCTCTCACAGCAGCTTTTGTATTTGGTTTCAGCTTCTCATTCTGGCGAAATGCAGAGATTGTAGAAGTATATACCTACAATACCTTATGGATAAGTCTTTTTTTCTTCTCAATGATCAAGACTTTTATAGAAAACAAAAAACAATATATTGTATGGGCAGGTATATTTCTAGGCATCAGTCTGTGGGTACATATACAGAATATTTTACTTATCCCTGCTTTTTTACTTTTCCTTTTTTATTTTAAAAGTGAAAAAAAATATTTCTTTCCTTCACTGTTGATTTTTGTGCTGCTATTCGCTTCAATATTTATTCTGAATACATCTCAGGGGCTTTCTTTCAACTCATCCTATAGTTCAGATCAGGGAAACTGGGTGGAAGAATCTTTCCGGAAAACTTTTTTACAGTATGTTAAAGATTTTTTCCAGTCTTTCGTTTACCTGATCTATAATTTCAATATATTTACTTTTTTCGGAGTAATGGGCGCTGTATTTTTATACCAATCTAATAGAAAAATGTTCTTTGTTTTTCTTACAGGATCTTTGTGCGTGTATGGCTTCTCAACTTTTTATGCAGTTTCGGATAATTATGTATTCTTTCTTCCTTTCAATATTATTTTTGCACTGTCTGTGGGATACGGACTGTCGCATCCAAAATATGCTGCTCTCAAAAAAGTATCATGGATCTGCCTGCTTATTCCCTTAGGATATCTGCTTACCTATAAAACCGTTTTCCTGACAGAAAAAGGAAAGACATTCCACAACTTCAAAAAGTATAAAGGTGGATTGGATTATTATATCCTTCCATGGATGAATGACAATGCCGGTATTCTGGAATTCACCATTGATAAAAAGACGGCTCCGGAACCTATTAACTGGATGACTTTGAGCGCCATGGAATATATAAAACTAATGAAAAGCAAAGGATATACGGAAGAGGAAATCAAAAAACTTTAACAATAATTGTGAGGTGAAAAATTTCGTGAATCACATTTTTTGATATCTTTGATTTACTTAATATTTAAAACAAACACAAGCATGAGTTTAATCGACCTACTTACAGGTAACACCAGCAATCAGGTTGCTGAACAGGCAGAAAACAAATTCGGAATCAGCAGAAACCAGATTATTGCCCTGTTGGCAGTAGCTGCACCTTTGGTTATTTCTTACCTTAGAAACAAATCTCAGGATGCTAACGAAGCAGAAGCTTTAAATAATGCATTAGATAAAGACCACGACGGAAGTATTCTTGATGATGCTTCACAAGCTGAAGCCAGACAGGCCGAAGGAGGATCTATCCTTGATCATGTTTTTGGCGGGCAAAAAAGTACCGTTGAAAATCAGCTTTCTCAAAATACAGGAATCTCAATTGACAAAATCGGACCTATTTTAGCAATGCTTGCCCCGGTAATTATGGGATATATCGGTAAAGAAAAACAGCAGAATAATGTAGGAGCCGGAGGCTTAGGAGATCTTTTAGGTGGAATTCTTGGAAATGCATCCAATCAGGCCCAGGAACAGCAATCCAGCCCTTTGAATGATATTTTGGGAAGCGTTTTAGGAAGTGGACAGGCTCAGTCCGGAGGAAATCCACTCAACGACATCTTAGGAAGTGTACTTGGCGGTGGCGGACAGCAACAGCAGCAACAGGGAGGCGGATTAGGAAGCATTCTTGGCAACCTTTTAGGAGGAAAATAATTTAATTTTGTATATTGAAAAAGGCTGAAGATCGATCTTCAGCCTTTTTATTTTTAGCTCTTCGCTTTAGATTCAGAAGAGGCAACTGACTTAGAAGCCTTTCTGGGTCTTCTTTTACCATAACTTCCTGCATTAATCTTCCCTCTTCTTGATTTTTTGTCTCCTTTTCCCATAGTGATAAATATTTATTGGTTAAATACTAAATTAAGCAATATGGTAAACATCAAAAAAATTAAGGCTGTTAAAATTTTTATAAATCTAACATAGGTAAGGGCTGGAAAGTTATTAAGATTTCACACTTTTACACTTTCACCGTCTTCCACTTCCCCTTTTTAAACAAAATAAAAGCAACAATGGTAATTAAAGTTTCTGCTACAGGAATAGATATGAATACCCCTTTCGGGCCCATCCCGAAATGCCTGGAAAGAAAATAGGCTAACGGAATCTGGAACAGCCAGAATCCAAAAAAGTTCACCCATGTTGGCGTCCATGTATCGCCGGCTCCGTTAAAGGCATTTATGAGAACCATTCCGATTCCATAGAAAACAAACCCGACACTCATAATGTGTAATGCGTTTTTGGCAAAAGCTTTAATCTCTGTTTCCTGGGTGAAAAATCCAACAAGAAAGTCTCCAAGTAGGAAAAAAATCAGACTTACAGCCAGCATAAAGATCACATTATATTTTACTGTTTTCATTACAGACTGTTCAGCCCTCAGCATTTCATTAGCTCCCATATTCTGCCCAACCAGCGTGGAAGCGGCATTGCTCAGCCCCCAGGCGGGAAGCATAAAAAACATCATCAGCCTGAGAGCCGTCTGGTATCCTGCAGAAGCATTTTCCCCTCCTGTAGTGGCAACCAACTGAGCAAGAAAGATCCAACTGCAAGAAGCAATCACAAACTGAAAAATTCCGGGAGTGGCAATTTTCACAATAGATTTTATCTGCTTGAAATCAGGCTTAAAGTAAGATAATGCAATCCGGATCTGAGTATCAGCAACCAAAAGATGATACAGCTGGTAAATTACCCCGATGCTTCTGCCTATGGTCGTTGCCAAAGCCGCTCCGGTGAGTCCCATCGCAGGAACAGGCCCTAAACCTTTGATAAGAACCGGGCAGAGGATAATGTTGACAATATTGGCGATCCACAGCGATTTCATGGCAATGGCTGCATTTCCTGCTCCCCTGAAGATCCCGTTGATCAAAAATAAAAGCATAATGATCACACTGCTTCCCATCATAATCCTGGTAAAATCTTTTCCATAAGCTGCAGCTTCCGGTTTTGAGCCCATCAGAATCAAAATTTCCTCAGCATAAATTACTCCGAACAAACTCAGAATTGAAGTAACAATAAGTGAAACCAATAAAACCTGTGCCGCACTTCTTGAAGCCTGCTCCGGATTCTTCTCCCCAATTCTACGGGCGACCAAAGCGGTTGCAGCCATACTCATCCCTATGGCAATAGAATACATTATTGAAAGTACAGATTCCGTTAAACCTACACTCTGAATTGCATAGCCACTTTCTTTCAAATGACCCACAAAGTACAGATCAACCAGGGCAAAAACTGATTCCATAGCCATTTCCAGCATCATAGGAATGGCCAGTAAAAGCACAGCACTTCTTATCGTTATTTTCGTGTAATCAACTTCTTTACCGCTCAAAGCCTTTTTCAAAAAGTCTATATATTTTGTCATTTTCTAATCAATAATTATCTGATTTCCAAAAATACGAATTCAATTCTTATAAAAATTTAGTTACCCATATCAAAAAAATAATTTAGATTTGTATATTGTTAATGAAATCTTATGAAAAAAATAATCTCTACTGCCTTTTTGCTTGTAATTTCAGGATCTGCGAGTATGCTGTCTGCGCAAACGCTTAGTAAAAAACAGATGCAGGCTATTCAGTCTGATAACGTTGCTTCATTTAAAAAGAATTTCTCAAAAGCAGATTACAATAAATGCTTTCCACTTAAAGATGAGACTTTTAGTGCATTAGGTTTCAGCTCACTTTACGGTAGAAATAATATTGTTAAATTTCTTTTGGACAACCAGGCAGATATCAATAAAGAATGTAACGGAAAAACACCTCTTGCTTTAGCTAAATTAGGAAACAAAGAACAAACCGTACAACTGTTGATACAAAAAGGCGCTGCTAATAATTAATTAAAAAGCCCTCAAATAATATACAAGACTTCCGAAAGGAAGTTTTTTTTGTTTAAAGAACCTGCAAAAATCTTATCTTTGCATCCGGAAATTATGGTGAAAAACTTCATGATCAGAAAGCTAAACCATACATCTTAAACATTGAACCTTAAACAAATAATTATGTTTCGATCACACACGAACGGAGAATTATCTCTGAAAAATCTTAATGAAGAAGTTACACTTTCCGGATGGGTACAGACTATCCGTGACAAAGGATTTATGATTTGGATAGATCTTCGGGATCGTTACGGAATTACCCAACTGGTTTTCGATCAGGACCGTTCGACAGCGGAATTGATGGAAAATGCAAAAAAATTGGGACGCGAATTCGTCATTCAGGTTACAGGAAAAGTAATCGAAAGAGTAAGCAAAAATCCCAATATTCCAACAGGAGAGATTGAAATTTTAGTTGAAAAACTAACGGTTCTTAATGAATCCCAGCTTCCGCCTTTCACTATTGAAGATGAAACAGATGGCGGTGAAGAATTAAGAATGAAATACCGTTACCTGGATATCAGAAGAGCTCCGGTAAGAGATAAACTGATCTTCCGTCATAAAATGGCACAGAAGGTAAGAAACTATCTGTCAGATGAAGGATTTATTGAAGTGGAAACTCCGGTTTTAATCAAATCTACTCCGGAAGGTGCGAGAGACTTCGTGGTTCCGAGCAGAATGAATCCGGGACAGTTTTATGCCCTTCCACAATCGCCGCAGACATTCAAGCAGCTTCTGATGGTAGGCGGAATGGATAAGTATTTCCAGATTGTAAAATGTTTCCGTGATGAAGACCTAAGAGCGGACAGACAGCCGGAATTTACACAAATCGACTGTGAAATGGCTTTCGTAGAACAGGAAGACATAATGAATGTCTTTGAAGGAATGACGAAAACGTTGATCAAAGATATTACAGGCCAGGAATTCGGAGATTTCCCAAGAATGACTTTTGCTGATGCCATGAGAAAATACGGAAACGACAAACCGGATATCCGTTTCGGAATGGAATTCGTAGAACTTAATGAGCTTGTAAAAGGAAAAGATTTTAAAATATTTGATGACGCTGAACTGGTTGTCGGAATTAATGTTGAAGGATGTGCTGATTATACCAGAAAGCAGATCGATGAGCTTGTTGACTGGGTAAAACGTCCGCAGATCGGAGCATCCGGGATGGTTTGGGCTAAATTCCAGAACGACGGTGTGAAGACTTCTTCAGTAAATAAATTCTACAACGAAGAAGATCTGGCAAAGATCATCGAAAAATTCGGGGCTAAAGAAGGCGACTTAATGCTGATCTTATCCGGAAATGAAAATAAGGTAAGAGCTCAGCTTTCTGCTTTGAGAATGGAACTTGGAAACCGTTTGGGATTAAGAAAAGGAAACGTTTTTGCACCGCTTTGGGTTGTCGATTTCCCATTGTTGGAATTTGACGAAGAAACTGGACGTTACCACGCAATGCACCACCCTTTCACCTCTCCTAAACCTGAAGATATTCACTTACTGGAAACAGACCCGGGCAAAGCAAGAGCGAATGCTTATGATATGGTGTTGAACGGAAACGAGATCGGTGGCGGCTCTATCAGAATTTTTGATAAAGATCTTCAGTCAAAAATGTTTGATCTTTTAGGATTTACAAAAGAAGAAGCGGAAGCTCAGTTTGGGTTCCTGATGAATGCCTTTAAATATGGAGCACCTCCTCACGGTGGTTTGGCTTTCGGATTTGACCGTTTGGTGGCTATTCTTGACGGAAATGAAGTAATCAGGGATTATATTGCGTTCCCTAAGAATAATTCAGGACGAGACGTAATGATTGATGCGCCTGCCGCAATTGCCGATGAACAGCTGGATGAACTTGAAATACAATTAAATTTAAAAGCATAAATTGAAAGCGGGAAATCAACCCCGCTTTTTTTATTTCGCCAACTCCGGTTTTTTCATTTTTAATATCTGATTTCTTCCCGGGCCTATAGAAAGATAAGTAACAGGAATGCCCAGCTCATTATTTAAAAAAGAAAGAAATTCTTTGAGTTCACCAGGCAGATCAGAGGCATTTTCAATTGATGAAATATCTCCCTCCCACCCTTCCATAGCTTTCAGAACCGGACGGGAATTTTCAGGAAGAGTCCCGGAAACACTTACTATTTTTCCGTCTTCCAGCTCATAATGGGTGCAGACTTCTATAGATTTCATTCCGCTTAAAACATCCGCTTTGGTCAGGATCACCTGAGTGACACCATTGATCATAATGGCATATCTTAAAGCCGGAAGATCCAGCCATCCTATTCTCCTTGGGCGGCCGGTATTAGAGCCGAATTCATTGCCTTTGTTTCTTATTTCCTCACCTACATCATCAAAGATTTCTGTCGGAAACATTCCATTTCCCACTCTTGTACAGTATGCTTTTGCAATTCCGAATATTTCACCGACTTTTTTAGGAGAAACACCCAATCCGCTGCTCGCTCCCGCAGCTGTTGTAGAGGAAGAAGTTACATAAGGATACGTCCCATGATCTATATCCAGCATAGCAGCCTGAGATCCTTCTGCCAGAATTTTTTTGCCTTCAGATAAAGCCGTATTCAAAAGTATTTCTGTTTCAGTACGGGTGAATTTCTTCAAGAAATCTACAGCTTCAAAAAATTCACTGCTGATCTCTTCAAAGGAAGGAAGTACCCTATCTCCATTGGCAAGCAACCTGTAATCTCTTTGTAAAATCTGCTCTACCCTGCTTTTAAAATCCGCGGATTCTATATCACATACTCTTAGATTCTGTCTTAAAATTTTATTGGAATAAGCCTGTGCAATACCGTTTCTTGTGGTACCAATAGTTGTGTAGTCCGGATTGTCTTCCATAAAAATATCCAAAAGCCGATGTGTTGGAAGAACAAGGTGTGCTTTTTTTGAAATGATGAGATTATTTTCCGGCTGAACAGTTCTGTCAAACAGCTGCAGGTTTAAAATTTCTTTCCTAAAACTTACCGGATCCAAAACCGTTCCCGTCCCGATGACATTTTGAACATTATTCATGAAAATTCCTGATGGAAGAGATTTCAGGGTAATTCTTTTCCCGTTACGTTCTATACTATGTCCGGCATTTGCACCGCCGTTAAAACGGGCCGTAATATCATAATTTTCGCTGATAAGATCAATAAATTTACCTTTCCCTTCATCACCCCACTGCAGGCCTAATACGATGTCCATATTCATACTTTACATTTTTATAATGCAAAGCTATAACAGGCAGAAAGAGAAGCCATTGTCATTTGACAAAAAACATTTACACAATATTTCTTCTGATCCGGCTCAATGAAGACGGCGTAATCCCCAGATAGGAAGCCAGCATAGATTGTGGCACCCTGTTGGCCAGTCCCGGATAATGATTTAAAAAATGAATATAGCGGGATTTGGCATCAAGATTAAGCATTGTACTTGCCACCTTAAGTTTGTTTTCGGCTACAAAAGCATGAAGTTTAGCAAATAATACAGGCCAGATGATAATTTCCTTTTCCAGCTTTTTAAAATGATCCAGATCAATTGCTAAAAGCTTCCCATCCGTTATGGCTTCAATATATTCAAGGGAAGGTGCCTGATCTGTAAAGCCATGAAAATCTCCGATAAACCGCCCCTCATAAATGAAATACCGCGTAAAATCGTCTCCCTGTTTATTATAGTATAAGGACCGGAAAACTCCTTCTTTTACAAAAGCAATCCTTTGGCTCACCTTTCCTGCTTCTATGAAGGATTCCCCTTTCTTTACGCTGATTTCCTGCAGTCCTTCAGCAATCAACAGTTCTTCAGATGTATTCAGTATACCGAATTTTCTTATGTAATTAAAAAGTTCGTCCATATATCATTTCACTTCAGTATTTCAGAAATATAAAGGTACAGAAACAACATTTAAAACCTATTGACATTTGGCAACAAACCCTATAAAATATACCACACCAGCCTTGCACGGCATGTTAATTGATTGATTTTTAAAAACGTAAGACAATGAAAGCAATTTGGAACGGCGCCATTGGATTCGGTTTAGTCAATATTCCTGTTAAAATCTACTCCGCCACAGAAACCAGCAAACTGGATTTAGATATGCTCGATAAAACTGATTTTTCGAATATCAAATTCAAAAGAGTCAACGAAAAAACAGGCAAAGAAGTCAAATGGGAAAATATTGTAAAGGGTTATCTTCTGGATGATCAATACATCATTCTCGAAGATGAAGATTATGAAGCGGCAAGTCCCGAAAAGAGCAAAATACTTTCTATTGATCAGTTTGTAAAAGAAGTTGAAGTTGACAGTGTTTATTTTGAAAACCCTTATTTTCTTGAGCCTCAAAAGAACGGGGAAAATGCTTACAGACTTCTGTTAAAAGCTTTATCACAAACAAAAATGGTTGGTGTCGGAACTTTCGTTCTTCGTGAAAGTGAAGCTATCGGAATGATCCGGCCTTACAATGATGAGGTTTTGGTTCTAAACCGCTTACGGTTCGCCCAGGAAATCAGAGATTATAAAGATTTAAAAATCCCAGCCAAAAAAGCTCCGAAACCTGCTGAACTAAAAATGGCAGTAAGCCTTATCGAACAGCTTTCACAAGAATTTGATCCCGGAATGTATGAGGATACTTATTCTGAATCTTTACTGAAGATCATTAAGCAAAAAGCTAAAGGTAAAGGTGTGAAAGCCAAAAAAGCAGAACCTGCAAAACAAGGTAAGGTAATTGATCTTATGGCTCAGTTAAAAGCCAGTTTACAAAATTCCAAATCTAAAAATGCATCGTAATGGCTCTTAAAGATTATAACGAAAAACGTAGATTCGATGAAACAAGCGAACCTAAAGGAAAAACAAAAAAGAGTAAAGACAAGCTTATTTTTGTAGTTCAAAGGCATGCTGCTTCCCGTCTGCATTATGATTTCCGTCTGGAAATGGAGGGCGTGCTGAAAAGCTGGGCAGTTCCGAAAGGCCCTTCATTAGATCCAAAAGACAAACGCCTGGCTATGGAAGTTGAAGATCATCCTTACGATTATAAAGATTTTGAAGGAAATATTCCGGAAGGAAATTACGGAGCAGGCCAGGTTGAAGTCTGGGACAGCGGAACGTATGAACCGTTGGATGATACCAGCAAACTTTCCGATGAAAAAGAATTGTTGAAAGAATTAAAAGCCGGTTCAATAAAGTTCGTTTTACATGGCAAAAAACTGAAAGGTGAATTTTCTTTGGTTAAAATGAAAAATGCTGAAAACAATGCCTGGCTGTTAATTAAACATAAAGACGAATTTGCTGAAGAAAATTATGACGCAGAAGAGAATACCTCTAAAAATTCTGCAGTAACGAAGTTTTTAGAGGAAAAAAAAAGCCTAAAAAAAAGCAAAAAGAAGTCATAACTTCTGAAACAAAGCCAAGATTTCAAAGGTTCAACTCTTTAGTTGATGAAAAAAAATTAGAAAACTTCATCAAGCCTATGCTGGCTAAATCTTTTGAAACGGCCTTTGATGATGAAGATTGGGTTTTTGAAATAAAATGGGACGGCTACAGAGCTGTGGCCGATCTTAGCCATAAGAATCCGTTATTCTATTCCCGGAACGGGATTTCTTTTTTATCAAAGTTTGAAAAAGTTACACAAGATTTTGAGCACCAGAAGTATAAAATGATTCTGGACGGGGAAATTGTAGCCTATGATGAACATGGAAAACCCAGTTTTCAGCTTTTACAGCAGATTGGTGACAATCCCGATCTTGCTTTAACCTACCAGGTATTTGACCTCCTGTGGCTGAACGGCCATTCTACAGAAGAACTTCCGCTTCTGCAACGGAAAGAACTTTTAAAGGAGGCTTTAGTTGAGACTAACGTTATCAAATATTGCGATCATATCCCCGAAAAGGGCATTGATTTTTTCAACCAAATGAAGAAAATGCAGTTAGAAGGAATGATTGCAAAGAAAGCCAGCAGTTTATATACTGAAAATCACAGAACAACTGACTGGCTTAAAATAAAATTCACCAATACAGAAGAGGCTATTATTTGTGGATTTACGGAACCTAGAGGATCCAGGAAAAGTTTCGGAGCATTGATCCTTGGAAAATATATTGATGGAAATCTGGTGTATTGCGGACATACGGGAACAGGTTTTAATAAAGAATCCTTAAACCAAATGCATGAAAGGCTAAAAAAACTGATTATGAAAGCTTCTCCGTTTGAAAAAAAGCCTAAAACAAATATGCCCGTAACCTGGACAAAACCCGAACTGGTATGTGAAATAAAATTCTCAGAAATCACCAAAGACGGTATTTACCGGCACCCTGTTTTTGTTACCCTCCGTGAAGATAAAAACCCTGAAGAAATCAGTGATTCGATTAATAAAATAAGTCAAATTAATGAAAATCCTAAAGAAATGAAAGCTAAAGATGCCCCTAAGAAAAGTACCCAACCCGATGAAAGAGAAAAGGAGATTACTTTAAACAGACATACCGTAAAACTGACCAATCAGGATAAAATTTATTTTCCGAAAGATGGTATTACAAAAGGTGATGTGATAGAATATTATCAATCAGTTGCGGAATATATTCTTCCTTATCTGAAAAACCGTCCGTTATCTCTGAACCGTTTTCCCAACGGAATTGAAGAACAGGGCTTTTACCAGAAAGATGCCGGAGACCATATGCCGGACTGGATCAAAACAACAAAGGTTTACTCGGAATCCAACGATAAGTATATAGATTACGTATACTGTAATGATAAAGCTACGTTAGCTTATCTGAATAATTTAGGCTGTATTGATTTAAATCCATGGAACAGTGCTCTCCCCGATCTGGAACATCCTGATTATCTGGTTCTGGATCTGGATCCTTCAAAGAAAAATACATTTGATGATGTCATTGAAACAGCCCTTCAGGTGAATGAAGTTTTAAATTCAGTTAAAATAAAAGGCTATTGTAAAACTTCTGGAAGCACAGGGATTCATGTCTATATCCCGATGGGTGGGAAATATGATTTTGACCAGGTAAAAGATTTTGCCCATATTTTGATGAAGCAGGTTCATGAAGAGCTTCCGGAAATCACCACATTAGAAAGGAGCTTACAGAAAAGGGATGACAAGAAAATATACCTGGATTATCTGCAAAACAGAACTGGGCAGACTTTAGCAAGTGCTTACAGTTTACGTCCCAAGGAAGGAGCTTCAGTTTCGATGCCTTTGGACTGGGATGAAGTGAAGCCCGGTATGAAGCCGACGGATTTTACTATTGATAATGCTTTGGATAGAATTAAGGAAAAAGGCGATTTATTTAAACCTGTTTTGGGAAAAGGAATTGACATGATGAAGGCGTTGGAATTGTTGCAGAATGATGAGTAATTAGGTACTTTTGGGTATAAATAATAGCTAAATGAAAACTACTTTCTTAATTTGTTTATTAATACTTTTTACAAACTGTTATAATAAAGAAATTTCTGAGAAAACCAATCCAGAACAGTTTGAGTACTCATTAGAAAATTTATTTTATAATACCGAAGATACAATATTTATAAAATCCCAATTTGCTGATTGTGGCGAATGGGGAGGTCATAAAGAGCTTCTTAAAGCTTATAATTCAGAAAGAAAAATAAAACTAACTTATATAAAATACAAAATAAATTGTGGTAAAAGAGATTATAAAGGTTCAATTGTGCAAGAAAAAGATATCACTAAAAATTTTATTTTATCAAAATCACAACAAACAGTCTTAATGAATTACATAAATAATTTAATGAGATTAAAATTTGTTGAACAAAAGTTCAGTAATAGTGGAAATTCTTTTTCAATAGAAGACAGCAAAGGAAAATTAAAGCTCTCCCAATATGGAAATAATCCTCATTTTCTTAATAATTACAATATTTTAATGGAGGGCTTAGGCTTTTCGAAAGTTGCTATTAAAAATGAATAATCTAAGGCAGTTTCGCCACCAAAATTTCCGGTAATATTTTCAAAATAATATAGATCATCTTCCACTTAAAATTCGGGACGATAGTAAAAGAATTTCCGGCATTGACGATATGTTTTGCCACATAATCCGGCTCCATGATCAGAGATTCATTGAGCTGAAGACCTTCATTGATCTTTGTTCTGATATAACCGATCACCAAGGCATTAACAATAACCTTCCTTGAGGCTAATTCCTGTCGTAACCCCGCTAAATATTGGGTAAAAGCAGCTTTTGTACTTCCATAAACGAAATTGCTTTTTCGGCCTCTAACTCCGGAAAGTGAAGATAATCCGATAATTCTTTCCAGATAAGTATTGCTCTCGTCCATGGCAATAATATTCAGAATGGAAACAGCCCCCATATAATTCACCTGCATCATCTGCTGCGTTCCTTTAAAGTCTCTCAGTGCTTTTTCATTATCCACCAAAAAGCCTGCTGCATACACCGCAATATGTGGCTTCACTGGAAGTTCATTATAAAATTTCTGGTGGGAATCAAAATCTACAGCATCAAAATAAAGAATGCTAATCTTCGAGGGATCCAAATGATGATCTGCCACAAATTTTTCCAGCGAGGCAGTATCCCGTGAAGCTGCCAATACTGAAAATCCTTTTTCCATGTACTGCCTGATACACTGCTTGGCCACATCTGAATTGGCCCCTAAAATGAGAACGGTTTTGCCTGTATTTTGATTCATGGTGCAAAGATATTTATTTGATCTTATGATGATGAATTTTGATTGGAAATACTTTTAAATACAGATTTCACGAATGTGTTCACAGATAACACTAATTTGAATGGCTATGGCTATTTTCATCCAAAGTTAGCTTAGAACTGAAAAATATAATGTGCAAAAATCTGCATCATGAACATGATCGGCGGGAGATTTCTAACGCAAAGTTTCAAGATAATGCGTAATAGTTTGAGGAGGCAAAGAAATGTGGCTCCGCCACTGAATAAGCGAATGCTTACTTTGTTGATAACTATATAAAAGCTCGGCGCGGTGAACGAAGTTCACCGCGCCGAGCGATATTTTCAAACTGAAAAATTACTTCTTTTCAGTATCAATTTCTTTTTTCTCTGCTGTTTTATCAGCAGCAGCTTTCGCTTTGTCTCCAAAACGTGCTTCAGTAAATTCTCTGGAAACAGCAGCTTTTTCGAATTTCAGTTTTCCGGATAGGGTTTCAATAATGAATCCATCGTCCTGAACCTGAGCAATTCTTCCGTGAAGACCTGAAGTAAGAACTACTCTTGTTCCAACTTTTAAAGTTTCCTGAAAGGTTTTCTCCTGCTTCTGCTTTCTCATCTGTGGTCTTATCATCAGAAAATAAAACCCCACAAACATCACTCCCATCATGATCAGCATCATTGATGAAGATCCTTGTGGCTGTGCCTGTAAAAAGATTGTCAACATATTTTATAATTATGGTTGAATGTTCGCTGTGAACGTTAATTTGATAGGAGCCTTATCTACGTTTGCAAATACATCTGCATACTTCTGAACGTTTCCGTCGAAGCTTGAAGAATCAAAATGCAAAGTAATTTTTCCTTTTTTACCGGGAAGAATAGGATCTTTTGTAAAGTCAGGAGCTGTACATCCGCATCCAGGTTTTACTTCAGAGATTACCAAAGGATTTTTTCCTGTATTGGTAATTTCGTAAACGTGCTCTACTTTATCTCCTTTTTTGATTTTTCCAAAATCGAAGTTGCTTTCAGACAGGGCAACTGATGTTAACGGCTGGTTAGAAACCGGAGCTGCTTCTGCTGTATTGGCCGCTGCAGGAGCTGCCGCTGAATCGGTAGGAGCTAGGTTGGTTGCACCTGCTGTAGAATCTGTAATATTAGCAGCTTCTGCACCGGCAGCAGCTTGCTGATTTTCTTTTTTACAAGAAACTAAACCAAGGCCTATAATAGACAAGGCGATAATTGATAACGTCTTTTTCATGTTAAATTCTATTTTGATCTTTACAATATTTATCCAAAATTCCGTTAATGAAGATATTGGAACGGTCTGTTGCAAATACTTTTGCAATTTCAATATATTCATTGATAATAACTCTTGAAGGCGTAAAAGGAAAGTTATCCAGCTCTGAAATAGCAGTTGACAAAATTACTTTATCCATTAAAGAAACTCTTTCCAGATCCCAGTTTTCCAATCTTTCGCTTAGTTTTTTCTCATTGGCCTCCCAGTTATTCAGAGTGTCTCTGAGTAATTTTCCGGCGAAAGTTTTATCCTCTTCATCTTTAATCATTTTAATTAAAGTTCTGCTTTCTTCATCTTCTTTCAGGAAACCGATTGTTTTCTGTACCATTGAGTTGGCAATATGAATATCATCATACCATGAAAGTTCCTTATCACTAAGGTATTCCTGGAAATCATCGTTCTCCGCGATATATCTTAAAAACAGTTTTCCGATAAACTTCTGATCTTCTTCAAAAGAATACCCATCTTCTTTCATGAAATCCTGGTAACGTTTTCCTGCTGTAATTCTCTGAAAAGTTTTTACCAATATATCATCATGCATATCCCATTTCAACTGTTTGTGCTGGCCTGTGAAAAATAATCTCTCAGGATTTTCCTCCAGTTTAATCAGTACCTGATTATTGATAAATTTTTGGTTAGGGTTAATTTCAGCATCAGTTTTAAGATATTTGTTCTTCCCAATTTCGATCTGGGTCTCTGCCAATTCTTTCAGAGCCACCAAAAAATTCAGCTGATAGATATAGAGATTATAGATTTTCTCTATTCCTGAGAACATGTTTTTCTCTAAAACATCAAATTTTACAGGATTCTGATAGTATGAATACACTGTTTGTACTACTTTTTCACGGATTTGTCGTCTTCCTAACATTCAAAGAGCTTTTTATGGGTGCAAAGATACAAAAATTAAAATTGATGAAATTCGTAGTCTGTCTACATTTTTGTAAATTTGTAAAACTTTATGAAAGCGCTAAAAACCTTAAACCCTTACTTTTGGAAGCACAAAATATTATTGTTTTGGGGGTTGTTATTTATCATTGCCAGTAATTTCTTCAATATCTATAAGGTCCAGTTTGTAGGAAAGTCTGTAGACGAGCTTACAAAAAGCGGAAATCTGGGCTTCAATAAGCAGGTTTTAATATATGTTGCCATTATTGTTGGCTGCTCGCTTTTGACAGGATTCTTCACCTTTATGATGCGACAGACGATCATTGTTGCTTCAAGAAGGATTGAATACGAACTGAAAAATAAGATTTACAGACATTATCAGGACCTTTCTCTTACCGATTACAAACAGACTACCATCGGAGACCTTATGAACAGGTTAAGTGAAGATGTTGTTGCTGTGAGAATGTATCTTGGTCCGGGTGTCATGTATGTGGTAAATCTTGTAATACTTCTGTTAATTACCAGCATTTATATGGTGAAAACAGACGCTTCCATGACTTTATGGACGTTATTGCCGCTTCCTATTTTATCTTATATTATATTTAAGGTAAGCTCAATTATCAATCAGAAGTCGAAGATTATGCAGAAAAGCCAGTCTGCGATTTCCACTTTTGTTCAGGACAGCTTTTCGGGGATCCGGGTGGTGAAGTTTTTTGCTAAAGAAAACTACATTAAGAAGAACTACGGTATAAAAGTAACGGACTATCAGAATAAAGCACTCGACTTGGCAAAAACAGAAGCCTATTTCTTCACCATTATTTTATTTGTCATCGGATTACTGAACGTTGCTGTTATCTTAATCGGCGGACAGAAATATATTGCAGGACAGTTAAGTGTCGGTAAAATTGCTGATTTCTTCATGTATATCAATATTCTGATCTGGCCATTTTCAATGGTGGGCTGGGTAACTTCGGTTAATCAAAGAGCTGAAGCTTCGATGCAGAGAATTAATGAATTCCTGGATAAAAAATCTGAAGTCATCAATACCAATTTTGAAGATTATCCTATTAAAGGAGATATTGAGTTCAAAAATGTTTCATATGTTTATCCGAATACAGGAATTAAAGCATTAGATAACTTAAGCTTTAAAATCAAAGCCGGGCAATCTCTTGCTATCATGGGTAAAACAGGAAGCGGAAAATCTACCATCGCCCTCCTGCTTTGCCGGCTTATTGATCCTACAGAAGGTGAAATATTAATTGACGGTAAAAACCTGAAAGAGCATAATCTTACCAATTACAGAAACTTTATCGGATATATTCCTCAGGAAAGTTATTTATTCTCTGATTCTATCGAAAACAATATAGGTTTTGCCATTGACCATCCATCCCATGAAAAAGTAGTGGAATATGCAAAAATTGCAGACGTTGACAAAAATATTGTTGGATTTAAAGAACAGTATAAAACACTTGTAGGTGAACGCGGTGTGATGCTTTCGGGAGGACAGAAGCAAAGAATATGTATCGCCAGAGCCTTAATTAAGGACCCGAATATCATTATTTTTGATGATTCCCTGTCTGCACTGGATACGGAAACCGAGCAGAATATCCTTGAAAATATTGACCGGAAAATCAGCAACGCTACATCCATAATTATCACACACAGAGAGTCTAGCGCCCAGAGAGCAGATAAAATCATCAACCTTACTGAAATTACCAATTCTGTAACTGCTTAGCGGTTTCATTCTCAATTGTTAAATAAATCATAAAAAAAATTTTGTGATTAAAAGAATTCTTTTATATTTGTTCTTAACAAGATTAAAAAATATCTAACAATGAGTGAATACAAGGAACGCCATGAAAATGAAATTTTCACGAAGGTGTTAAAAGCAGGAAGAAGAACTTATTTCTTTGATGTGCGCGAGACGAAAGCAGGAGATTATTATCTTACGATTACCGAAAGTAAAAAGAATTTCGGGGAGAATGGTGAAGCTACATTCGAGAAACACAAAATTTATCTTTACAAAGAGGATTTTAAAAGTTTCCAGGAGATGTTTAATGAATCCACAGATTTCATCATTAATGAAAAGGGTGAGGATGTAATATCAGAAAAGCATGACAAAGACTTCAAAAGCAAATCATTCACAATTGATTCTGACGACGAAGTTTAAAAAAGAATATTTCTAAAAACACAAGCATCTGAAAAAGATGCTTTTTTTATTTGGTCAACTTAAAGTGTCCTGAAATTCACCGATACATAACACAAGATTTAATTTATCCGGAATTCTTCAAAATATTAAGGAATAATTTTAAGGCTTCCAAGTGCTCAAAATTGAATTATATATGATTAAAAATAAAAAAGTACACTTTAAAAAGTGTACTTTTCTTGGGTGAATGAGGGGTCTCGAACCCCCGACCTTCGGAACCACAATCCGACGCTCTAACCAACTGAGCTACAATCACCGTTTTGTGAGTGCAAATATAGGGAAGATTTTTTAATTACCAAACAATTCCGTCAAAATTTTTCATTGCAATCAGCTTCTCAGACGTAAATCCCTCAGCATAAGCGACTCCCGATAACCGTCCTAAATCCTGAGCACGGTAAGTCAGACTTTCAAAAAAATCTTTTGTTGCAATAGGGGTAACCGGTTCATTGGAAGTTGGATCATAGAACTGGGTTTTGAAGGCCATACATGCTTCAATTTTTTTATCAAGGTGTTCTGATATGTCAATAACAAACTCCGGCTTGATATCTTTCCACTGGATATAATGAAAAATATGCTTCGGTCTCCACACTTCCTGGTTTTCTCCTTCTAAAATGGTTTCAATTTTTCTAAGTCCGGATAAAAAGCACGCATCCGACACTAATTTCGCTCCTTTTGCATGGTCCGGATGTCTGTCATCAATAGCATTGGCTAAGACGATTTCAGGCCGGTATTTGCGGATCATTTTTACGATCTCCATCTGATATTCTTCAGAATTTACTAAAAACCCATCCTTCATACCTAAATTTTCCCTGGCAGAAACTCCAAGGATCCTGGCAGATTCTCCTGCTTCTACTTTTCTGGTTTCATCTGTTCCACGGGTTCCGAGTTCTCCTCTTGTAAGATCTACAATGGCACATATTTTACCTTCCGAAATCATTTTGGCAATAGTTCCGCCACATCCCAGCTCTACATCATCAGGATGTGCTCCAAAAGCAAGTATATCTGTTTTCATTTGTTCTTTTTATTTTTTAATCTGTCAGATGAAACGCTCTATCACTTTTCTTGTATTTTCGAATTGTTATCTCCGGGCGTTTCATATTTTCAAAGATAAGACTAAAAATAAAAACTTCCCAAACTATGAGAATGGGAAGTTTTAATATCTATAATTTAAATTTTAAATTACTTATTGATTTCCGTATTTAATTTTACAGCATCCTGGTAAGTAGGATCAAGCTGTAAAGATTTAGCAACATAGTCTTTAGCTTTTGCAAGATCAGTATCTTTGCTCATATACGCTACCGCAAAGTAAGCATAAGCTAAGGTCTGCTTGTTGGCTTCCTGATCTGCAGGTTTTACTGTACTGATGAATTTTTCGTACGCAATTTTCGCAGCATCATTATTTCCTGCCTGCTGATAAGAATACCCCTGGCTGTAATAAGCCGGAGCCCAATCAGGAAGAAGGGTGCTCATTTTTTGCCATGTAAGTATTGCACCATTCCAGTTTTTAGCATCCTGGTAAGCAGTTGCCAACTTAAACAGAGAGTCTGAGTCCTGTGGGTTAGCAGCAACTTTCTTTTTCAATGCTTCAATTTCCGGCGTAGATGGTCCTTTTTCTGCTTCAGCCTGAGAAGCTCCTCCTCCGGCAATATTTGCAAGTTCCATATCCCACTTCATTGTTTCATCTTTAGCCGCTTTAGCAATAGCAATTTTCTGTTGTGCTTCTGTTGTTAAAGCTGTTTTTTTAGCAGCATCAGTTTCAGTTTTTGCCAGTCCAGCAGCAATAAGTCCCTGAAGACCCTGGTCAGCTGGCTGAATTCTTGTTTTTTCAGCCTGAGATACAAATGTATCCATATTCTGTTTTGCTTCAGCATAATTTCCGTCTGCATAAGACTGGTAAGCTCTTAACTTAAATTTGATAGGATCATCAATTTTATCAAAGATTTTGTCCAATACGTTTTTAGAATTTGCATAATCTTCGTTTGTGAAGTATAATTTAGCAATTTCTAACTGGGTATATGGATCCTCATCAGCATATTTTGTATAGTTGATAAGGTCTTGTGTTGCTTTTGCATTCTCCTGGTATCTGATATCGTAAGAAGCTAAGGCTTTGTAAGCAGGAGCATAGGTCGGGTCTACCCCAATAGCTTTGTCAATGCTTTGTTTAGCTTGCTGCCATTGTTGTGCCGCCATCCATAAGGTAGCCATTCTTGTATAAACAGATGCTTTATTTTTAGCTAAAGGAAGTGCTTTGTCATAAGCAGACATTGCTTCACCCGGTGCTCTTTTTATTCTGTAAGCATCACCTAGAGTATAATAGTAGTGAGCAGGGACTCCTTTTTTCTCAGCTTTTTCAATAGCCTTATTCAGGAACTGAATAGCAGCATCAGGAGCATTGTTTTTCTCAAATAAAGTTAAAGCTTCTGCCGCTCTGAATAATACTTCAGCATCTTTCTCTCTGGAATCTGCTACAATCTTCTGAATTTCAGCGACTGCACTTTTATCGCCTTTGCCTAGCTTTACAGTAGCCAAACCGATTTGGTTAAGGTAGCTCTTTTTATCAGCAGCTAAACCTTTGTTAAAGCTTTCAATTGCTTTAGCATAATCTGGTTCGCCTTGCTTCAGGTAAGTATTTCCTAAATAGAAGTAATTTTCTGCTGTAGGTGCTTTGGCAACCATTTCTGTAAAATTGGTCTTAGCCTGTGCATACTTATCACTGTCTATACTGTTAATACCATCCTGCAGTGTCTGTGCAGTGGCAAAACCGGAAAAAAATACTACGGCTGCACCAAAAGCAATTTTCTTTACATTCATAATCATTATATCTTTCATTTTATATTTTCTATATTTTGAGTTATATGCTCCACAATTTTCAGACCAAAATACTATTTTTATAAGGGGTCTCTATTTTTTTAATATTTTTTAACGCATTTGTACTTCCCTTTTGTATATATTATAGGGCTGTAAACCTTCTTTTTCTACAATCATCTGACCCAGTTGCGTGCATGAATATCTGATAAATCCGTTAGCTATATTAAAGTTACCTTCATTTGTTAAAAAATAGATAACGCGTGTAAATGGGTATTTCATTTCACGAAGACCCATATTATCCGGAGTGTAAAGTTTTCCTTTATCTTCTATTGGAAGAATTTTCACCATATTTCTTAGCTTTTCAGATACTTTATCGTAAGGTCTGCTGAATGTATTCAGGCCTATAACTCCTATTTTATCCGGATATTTACCTAATTCTTCTACAATATTCTGATTTCCCGGAATAATTGAAAATTTAAGATCTTTTGGTTGTTTATTCAACTTCTGGGCAACGAAGTTCAGGTTGCTTGAATTCGTTCCGTCAAAAATAAAATTTTTAGCATCAGATGCTAATCCATTCTTGATTTCATCCATTGAAATACTCTGTTTCGGTGAATCTTTAGGAACAACAAATACGACTGCATCTGCCGCAAATCTGGCAGGAAGAAACTTCAGATCTACCTGTTCTTCATATGCTTTTTTCTCTTCAGGAGTAAGATCTCTGGACATTACGGTTATTCTTGCTTTATCTTTCAACAGATCAAGAAAAGCCAAATCTTCTTTTTGAGTTACTATTTTGATACGGGTTTCCGGATAATTGATCATATATCCGTCTGCCAACGCTTCGGTAACGCTTTTAAAAGACTCATCCGTAAGTATGGTAAGATCTCCTTTATGATAGGAAGGAGATTTATCTTCTTTTTTACAGCCTACTGCAATGATGCTCATCATAGAAAGCAACGCAATTTTTAAACTACTCCTCATTTCCTGAATCTTTAATTCTTGTCACTGCTCTATAGATTCTAAATATTCCATAAAGAATAAGCACTGCACCCATCGCATAGGCAATGGCAGGCTCCAAAATCGTAAAGAAGAATTTGTAGATAATAACTACAATTCCTAATACGATATAAAATAATCCTGTTACTAAGGATAACCAATTGAACATCATGTAACAAAAATACCAAAAAAAATAAAAAAGAGAAGCATATGCTTCTCTTTTTATTTATAAGTTGAATAAATAAGTCTTATTCAAAGTTCATAGTAAATGGTACGCTATAGTAAGATCTTACACTTTCTCCGTTTCTTTTCGCAGGAGTCCATTTTTTAAGTTTCTTAACTACACGAATCGCTTCACTGTTGAAGTCGCTATTTGGAGATTTCTCTTCAATAGTAACTGCTGAAACTGTTCCGTCTCTTTCTACAACGAACTTAAGCTTAGCTTTAAGTGTACCTTCACCTCCTTCCATTAAAGAAGTATCAAAGTTTTCCCCAAGGAACTTTCTTAATGCGCCCATACCTCCAGGATATTCTGCAGACTGGTCTACATCTTTGTAGATCTCATTAGGGTTATTTGTTTTTACTTCCGCTGTACTGGCTTTATTACCGGTAGATGGCGGTGGTGGCGGTGGTGTATAAGCCGGAGCTTTTACCCCTTCCTGATTATTTAAACCAGTCGTCGTTTCTAACTGCTTAGAAATTGGTGGCGGTGGTGTTTCAATCTTAGGAGCTTTTACAGGCTCAGGAACTACGTTCTGAATCACCTCAATTTTTTCCTCTTCTTTTGGAGGAGGTGGTGGAGGTGGTTCTTCCTCTTTTGGCTGCTCAATGATTGGGTCTTCTTCAATAATGTTTACCAAATCTGCCTTCACTTCTTGCTTAGGTGGTTCAGTAAGTCTCTTAATTGTAAGATAAATAAAAGGAGACAAAGCCGCAACCAGGAATAATGCCGTTCCAACAATAAAAGATTTTGTCAGAAGTCTTGGATACTGATGTCTAAGATCATAGGCACCATATTCCTTGTTTCTATTTTCAAATACAATCTCATCTAAAGTAAGATTCTGATTGTATACATTTTCATCTGCCATAGATATGCAATTTTATGGTTAAATTACTTTGTAGCTGGTGCAGCCGCGGCTCCATTATTCCCAACTTTTCTATCATAGATAGCTTTTTCCCAAGGCTTCACATCGGTTACCCCGTACTGCTCGCTTTTGGTAATGGCCATTTCGTCAAGAATATCTACAAAGTTCTTATATACAGCATCGTCAGTAGGCTTGATAATAACAGTAAATTTTGTTTTATCTACAGCGCCTGCTTTTGCTTTCTCAATTATTTTTCTAATCCCTTCTCTATCGTAAGTAGTTTCGTTAAGATTCTGATCAGTTAAAGATGTTGGATCCTGCTGATGCCAGAAAATCTTATTGTCTTTACCTAATAATAAAGAAATTGAATTAGAAAGTTTAATTTCTGTTGGAGGTGGTTTCGGCTGATCCTCTTTAGGTTTTGCCGGAAGCCCCAAATCCATTACATTCGGTTTACTGAATGTGGTTGTGAACATAAAGAAGGTTATCAATAGAAACCCCAAGTCCACCATCGGAGTCATATCGACTCTGGTATTCTGCTTCTTGGAACGTACTTTGCCGCCTTTGCCGCCTTTTTCCTGTACTTGTACTTCTGCCATTTCTAAATGATATTATTGTTTACCTTCTTGTGATGTAATCAACCAGAATTTAAGAAAATCAATATCTCTTAAACCTTCAAATAGGCTTTTAACTTTAGGGTACTCAGTAGTAACGTCTCCTTTGATTGCTAACTTGTAATCAGGATTTACGCTTAAACTTTGTTTTACCCATTCTACTAACTGCTTATTTGTACTATCCATAGGAATCCCAGTAGGACTCTTAAAGTTCTTTTGCTCCTCATCTGACAAATCGAGATAGCTTTTCAGTTGGCTCATTGGAACCCCAATTGCTTGTACTTTTTGAAATGCAGCTTTTTGTTTGTTGTCAAAAGTCATATTATACTTTTGTCCCATTTTGTCTAAAAGCTGTAGTCTCTCTGATGCATTTTCTACCGGCTGGAAATAGAATTTTCCGTCCGGAGTAGCGTTGATGGTCATCAAACTTGCATCAGGAAGTAACTTCTCTGATATTGAAGATGGCGGTTTAATCTGCTCCACGTCAGGTTTTTTAAACTGAGTGGTCAATATAAAGAATGTAAGTAGTAGGAAGGCAACGTCACACATTGCCGTCATATCCGTCACTACACCATGTCTTTTTGGTTTGACTCTCGCCATTGTTTTGAATTATTTTAAATTAAACTTCATTTAATTGGAATGCAAATTCCCTGCTATAAATTCAATTCTTAGTTGAATTCAGCAAAAGACTGCTGGATGCTCATAGCGATCTCGTCGATCTTATAAGTTAATCCGTCAATTTTAGAAGTAAAGTAATTGTAAAGGATAATTGCGATAGCTGAAGTACCAATACCTAATGCCGTGTTGATCAAGGCTTCAGAGATACCTGTAGAAAGTGCAGCAGCATCTGGAGTACCACCACCTGAACCTAATGCAAAGAATGCTTTGATCATCCCGATTACAGTTCCTAAAAGTGCGATTAGTGTAGCTACAGTACCTAAAGTAGAAAGAATCATCATGTTCTTTTCAAGCATTGGCATTTCAAGAGTAGTAGCTTCTTCGATAGCTTTGTTAAGAGCTACCATTTTTTGCTCTTTATTTAATGTAGTATCGTGAGAAAGTGCTTTGTAAGTAGTAAGCCCTTCTTTCACTACGTTACCTACAGATCCTTGTTGTCTGTCACACTCTTCTAAAGCTTCATCAATTTTGTTTTGATTCAATAAGCTTCTTACCTGTACTACGAAGTTGTCTAAGTTTCCTTTTCCAGCAGCTTTACCTAGTACGAAATATCTTTCAAAAGAGAAAACGATTACTGTGATCATGAAAGTAATCAAGATTGGTACGATAACCCCTCCTTTGTAGATAATACCTAAAAACGATTCTGGGTGAATGTCTTTTCCTTCAACACTTGAGAAAGCTACAGATCCGCCACCTAGCTTTTCTGCGTCTTTAAAGTTTCCTGGGTTCCCAAGAACAAATAAATAAATACAAACTCCTATAACGAATAAAATAGGAATAATAACAGCCGGGTTTAAACCTCCTGCTTTTCTAGCAACTACTTGCTCATCATTTTTTGAAACATTCATTTCCATATTTAACTAAATTATATTGTTTTAAAATTTTACAGGGTGTAAATTAAAGGCAAAATTAATTAAAATGCAAGAGTCTTAAATAAACATTTTGCATTTTTCTGATAAAGAAAATTTAATTCGATTTCGATATAATAATTATTTTAAATTATTTTATTTATTTCCTTCAATTTTAACATTTGAGTTAGAAATTTAAAAAAATAAGACCTGCATTTTTTTTAATTTGCCAATGTTAACTTTTTTTTAAATTACGATATTCACAATACGGTGATGCACAACGATGATTTTTTTAGGTGTTTTCCCTTCCAAAATCGGCTGCATTCTTTCATCAGAAATCACCAAATCTTCCACTTCCTTGGCTGATAACTGAGCAGAAAGTGAAATTTTGAACTTCATTTTACCGTTTACACTTACCGGATATTCAATTTCATCTTCTACAAGGTATTCTTCGTTCAATATAGGGAATTTCTCAAATTCCACAGATTCCTTATTTCCTAACAAACTCCAAAGCTCTTCACAGATGTGTGGTGCATATGGAGAGATGATAACGGCTAATGGTTCTAAAATATTGCGTTTGTTGCATTTTATTTTTTGCAGTTCGTTTACAGCAATCATAAATGAAGATACAGAGGTATTGAATGAGAAGTTCTCAATATCATAAACCACCTTCTTTATCAAGGTATGTAAAACTTTGTATTCTGCTTTTGTAGGCTCTTCGTCAGATACTTCAAAAGTGTCACCGTTGAAATACAGGTTCCAGAATTTCTTAAGGAAGCCGTAAACTCCGCTTAGACCTTGTGTATTCCATGGTTTGGACTGCTCCAATGGACCTAGGAACATTTCATATAGTCTTAATCCATCTGCTCCGTATTCTTCACAGATATCATCAGGATTTACTACATTATATTTGGACTTGGACATTTTTTCTACTTCACGGTCTGTGATGTATTTTCCGTTCTCTAAAATAAATTCTGCGTTGGCATAATCCGGTCTCCAGGCTTTAAAAGCTTCAGTATCCAATTCATCAGACGTTCCTTTCAATAATGATACGTCAACGTGGATCTTTTGAGTCTGGTAATTGCCTGCAAGGTTTTTAGAAACATATTGATTAGTTCCATCAATTCTGTATACAAATGCACTCATTCCCAAAATCATCCCCTGGTTGATCAGCTTCTGGAAAGGTTCATCCTGATTAATATATCCTCTGTCTTTTAAGAACATGTTCCAGAAACGGGAATATAATAGGTGACCGGTTGCGTGCTCACTTCCTCCGATGTATAAATCTACCTGTCCCCAATAATCACTTAGGTCTTTATTGGCAAAAACCTCATCATTGGAGGAATCCATATATCTAAGGAAATACCATGAGCTTCCTGCCCAACCCGGCATGGTGGATAATTCTAACGGGAATACTGTTTTATCATCAATAAGATCTGTAGAAACTACTTTTTGGCCGGCTTCATCCCAGGCAAATACTTTGGCGTTTCCTAATGGCGGATCACCATCTTCAGTTGGCAAATATTTTTCAACTTCCGGAAGTTCCAGCGGTAAAGCAGAAACCGGAAGCGTGTAAGGCATTCCTTCCTTATAATATATAGGAACCGGTTCGCCCCAGTAACGCTGTCTTGAGAAAATGGCATCACGCTGTCTGTAGTTCGTAGTTCCGTGCCCAATTTCTCTGTTTTCTATTTCAGCAATTATTTTTGACTTGGCATCATTATAATTCAATCCGTTTAAGAAATCAGAGTTTACACAGACTGAATCTTTAGAATCGAAAGACTTTTCCTGAACATCTTCTTCGGTATCCACTACCTTTTTAATATTGAGGTTAAATTTCTTTGCGAATCTGTGATCACGTTCGTCATGTGCAGGAACGGCCATTACAGCACCTGTTCCGTAGCCCATTAATACATAATCTGAAATATAGACAGGCATTTTCTCTCCGCTAAAAGGATTGATAGCATAACTTCCCGTAAAAGCACCGCTCACGTTTTTCACATCAGCCATTCTGTCTCTTTCCGTTTTTTTGGAAGTTTCTTCAATATAAGAATCTACTTCTGCTTTCTGAGCTTCTGTAGTAATAGCATTTACCAAAGGATTTTCAGGAGCCAGCACCATAAATGTTGCTCCGAAAATAGTATCAGGTCTGGTTGTAAATACTTCAATAATCTCATGGTGTCCTTCTACCTGAAACTGAACCTGTGCTCCCTGGGATTTTCCGATCCAGTATTCCTGGGCATCTTTAAGAGGCTGCGGCCAGTCTAATGTATTAAGTCCCTGCAATAATCTTTCAGAGTAGGCAGAAATTCTCATGCTCCACTGCATCATTTTCTTTTGGAATACAGGGAATCCTCCTCTTTCGGATTTTCCGTCTTTTACCTCATCATTGGCCAATACAGTTCCCAAAGCCGGACACCAGTTTACGGTAGTTTCTGCTCTGTAAGCCAGGCGGTAGTTGAGTAAAATATCTTCTTTATCAAGGTCTGAAGAATCTTTCCATTCTTCTGCCGTGAAATTTAATTCGTCGTTTTGATTGGCATTTAATCCTTCAGTTCCTTTTTCTTCAAAATGCTGGATTAAGGTCTTGATGGATTCTGCCTTATCCGTATTTTTATTGTACCATGAATGATACAGCTCGATGAAGATCCATTGCGTCCATTTGTAATAGGATGAGTCTGAAGTTCTCACTTCTCTGCTCCAGTCGAATGAAAAACCGATCTTTTTCAGCTGCTCTTCATATCTGTTGATATTCTCCTCAGTAGTGACCGCCGGATGCTGTCCTGTCTGGATCGCATACTGCTCTGCAGGAAGACCGAAACTGTCGTATCCTACCGGGTGAAGCACATTAAACCCCTGATGTCTTTTGTATCTCGCATAGATATCTGATGCAATATATCCCAGCGGGTGCCCCACATGAAGCCCTGCTCCGGATGGATACGGAAACATATCGAGAACATAAAATTTAGGTTTGTCTGTGTTATTAGAGGTTTTGTAGGTTTGATTTTCCTCCCAGTACTTCTGCCACTTTTTTTCTATCTGCTGATGATCGTAAAACACTTTATTATAGATATTAGATGTTAGATAATTAGATGTTAGATTTTTAACTCCCATTCTAATTTTCACAAAAATAATGATTTTAAAAGAAATGGAAATTTTAATTTTGATTAATTCACAAATGCTCCTCAACAAAAAATCCCATCCGGAGATGAGATCTATATTTAGGGATAAAATGTATATTTTATTTACTGAGGAATTCTTTTCATTGTAAATGTTCTGGTTTTATATACAGTAGGATCCTGAGTCTCTTCTCTTAGGGCTAAGTTCAAGGTTGTGTCATCTAGGGTAACTATTTTCCCATTAACCGGCTCTACAATTCCCTGAAATTTGAGCACTACAGTTTTCGCACTTCTATCATACGTATAGGTGAAATTTCTGTCTGACGTAATAGCACATTGTGGAGTTGTACCAATTTCTCCCCAATCAGTTCTTTTTCCGGATGCCTCAGTATTGAATCTCCATCTGGACTCTTTCTGGCAATCGGTATATGTAATAAGATCGGAAACAGGGTCTTCGCCCACTTCTACAGTAGTAACCACTTCTTTCAATGGCTGCCAAACACCTACAAGAGGATATTCCATCTCATTATCGCCATCATCATTACATCCTGTAGCTACAAATAATGATAAACCTGCAAATAGTAATGCTAATTTCTTCATATATAAAATTTTCAAGGCCTAAAATTATAATTTTTTTGATTTATAACCTCATTTTTTGTGAAAAATAATTTTGATAAAGTATATTTCTGAAAACTTTAGAGTATTAACCGTTAAAACAGCCATTATTTAACAAAATATTGAATCCCAATTTTCTCCTCTATCTATTAAAAAAACTATTTTTGCAGAAAGAAACAAAAATGCAGAGTATAACGAAAAATAATTTTGACTTCATCCGTGTTCTCCTTGCTTTCATTGTCTTTGTAGGACATTTGGGAGCTTTAAGTGAATCCAGCCAGCTCACTTTCTTAACACACAGCCCTGTAGAAGTTGCCGTTTTTTCGTTTTTTGTTGTCAGCGGATTTCTTATTGCAAGGAGTTATGAGAGATCTTCCAGCCTGAAAAGCTATGCCAAGAAAAGAATCAACAGGATTGTTCCTGCCTATTTATTGGTTGTATTTCTATGCACTGTTCTTCTGAGCATGGTAAGCACTCTGTCTTTTTCCGATTATTTTGGAAACGTGCAGGTTTATAAATATTTTTTCTGGAACTCTATTTTCATGAATTTCATGGCACCTTCCCTTCCCGGAGTATTTGGAAACGGGGCAGTGAATGGTGCGCTTTGGACCCTTAAGATTGAAATGTGCTTTTATGCGGCTGTTCCGCTGATCTTTTTATTATTCGGGAAAAATAATAGGTACAGGAATACCAGCCTGATCGTTCTGTATTTCCTTTCTCTGATATTTCTTAATTATTTTGGAATGACCGGAAAAGCTGCCATTTCCAGACAGCTGCCGGGATCATTATGTTATTTTATTGGCGGAATGCTGATATATTTTCATTTTGAAAAATTCATCAAGTATAAAAATATCCTGTTTATCATTGCTATCATAACAGTTTGGATAGACCTGATCATCAACATCAGATTGTTCTCTCCTATTATGATCAGTATTATCGTGCTGTACATCGCGTATTCACTTAAATTCCTGAACAATTTTGGAAAATACGGAGATTTTACTTACGGTATTTATATATTCCACTTTCCTATTATCAGGGTATTTGCTACGCTTGGGCTTTTTGCCAGCTACAATCCTTTTCTCATGAGTTTTGTGTGTATGCTGATCGTTATTGGAGTAGGAATTGCGTCGTGGCATCTTTATGAGAAAAAATTTTTATAATTTTACCCAGTAAAAATGCAAATGAAAGACCTAGTCTCCATCATCACTCCCTGTTACAATTCTGCCGAATTTATCGAAGAAACGATACAATCTGTTCTGAACCAAACCTATGACAACTGGGAATGGCTGATCACGGATGATCTTTCCAAAGACAATACTGTAGAAATTATAAGAAAATATAATGATCCAAGGATAAAACTACAGGTTCTGGAGAAAAACGGCGGGGCCGGAAATGCAAGGAACAACAGCCTGGAAAGAGCTACTGGACGTTATATTGCCTTTCTGGATTCTGATGACTTCTGGTATCCTGAATATCTGGAAACGATGACCGATTATATGCAGGAAAACAACGCGGAACTGGTCTATTGCAACTATTCAAGATGTAATGAGCAGCTACAGCCTGTTTTAAAAGACTTCCTGGCGGACAAGGTGGTAACCTTCTCCAATCTCCTGAAGACCTGCAGACTGGCGCCTGTTTCTACTATGTACGACACCAAAAGGGTTGGAAAGTTTTTATTTCCTATAAAAAGCAAGCGTGAAGATCATGTCATGTGGCTGAATCTTTTAAAAGTAATTCCTGAAGGCATGCCCATCAACAAAACCCTTGCAAAATACAGAATGCGTGAGAACAGTGTTTCCCGGCAGAAAAAAAATATCATTAAGGATCAGTACCTGGTCTATAAAGACTTCATGGGATTTTCTACTGTAAAATCCTTGTATTATACGGCCAATTGGGCCATTAACGGATTTCTGAAATATTCTAAAATTTTCAATTAATGGAATATTCAAAAGAGTTTAAAGCTGCCTTAAGTGCTTTTTCCAGTGTAGAAAAAGACCGGCTTATTTTCAGATTGCTGAAAAAGGATAAGCTTTTGTCTAAAAAGCTGTATTTCGAACTGATCGATCAGGAAACTACGGATGATAAGAGAAGTGCAATGGAAGAGCATGTTGCAGAACAGGTTCTTCTGGCCTCAAAATATGTTGGAAACGCCAAATATTTCCTTACCGTTATCCGAAAGCTGAGCGCAGAAATAACGGAACACATCAAAATTACAACGGATAAATTCGGGGAAGTTTCGCTGAATCTTTTACTGGTGAACAGAATACTGGATTCCAACAGTGATTTCAGCAGACAGCGATTTGATAATGTCTACAAACTCTACATTTATATCATTAATAAAGTGTTTAAATCACTGGTATTAACAAAAAAGCTGGACGAAGATTACTGGATGGAGATCGATGAACTTTTGAGAGAAACACAAAGCAAGATCTTAGAAAATCATTATCTGCAAAAACTTTGTATCAATAACGGTCTGGATTTTAACTGGTTTGAAACTGAAAAAATTCCGGAAGACATTGAGCAGATCATGAAAGATATCAAAAGTCAGGGATTTTTACGATAATGCGAAAGATAAAAATTTCAGACACGAGACTATTCTTAAGTTAAAATAGAACGTCAATGGTCAACTTTCTACGCAGGTAAATGGTGAATTTTGGGTAGATATGAGATTTCAGACATCAGATTTGGACCCCTCAACAACTCCAAAACACCCTGACCCTCAAACTTTTAAACTCTTCGACTCTAAAACTCAAATCCAGACTCAGATAAAATTTTCCTGAGAATAAGATTAGCGGCATCAGGCTTTTCATCTACAAATTTTCTAGCCTTGTCAGACATTTCTTTAAGTTCCACCTCATTATTCAGGAGAAACAGCACGAAATCTGCCGCTGCATATTCCTCTGTAAAAGATTTTCCACCCTCTACAGCAATAAGATCATCCGCTTCAGGGTTTTTCCTGTAATGATTTCCAAAAATCACGGGAATACCAAATGTTGCTGCTTCCAGAATATTATGCAATCCTGCATTATGAAAACCTCCGCCTACAACGGTTACATCTGCATAAGAATAAAGTTTTGACAATAAACCAATGCTGTCGATGATCAGTACCTGAGCATTAAGAATTTCCGGCTGAGAGTTTTTAATTTCGCTGTATAATAAAGCATCAGGAAAAGACTGTTTGAGATGGGCTACTCTTTTCAGATCATGAGGAGCAATAATCAATTTCAGATCAGCATTCATCCGGGAAATCGTAATGGCTATTTTTTCCTCTGCCTGCCATGAACTCCCAAATACTATGGTTTGATGATCACTTTTAAAATCTGAAATAAAATCAACGTGATTATTACGTTCCCTAAGCTGTTTTACCCTGTCAAATCTCGTATCCCCAGTAACTGAAGAATTATTAAGTCCGATACTTTTGGCTAAAGCAAAAGAGAATTCGGTTTGATGAAAAAACCAGTCCACATCTTTTTTAAGCTGCTTTACAAACCACTTCCCGTAGGATGTAAAGAATGCCTGTCTTTCATAGAACAAAGCAGAAATCACATAGATCCTGGTGCCTTTCTGTTTCAGCTCAGCCAACAGGTGATACCAGTAATCGTACTTAACGGTAAAGAACAATTCCGTATCAAACTGAGAAATAAATTCCTTTATGGTGTTTTTTTTATCGAAGGGCAAATAACAGATTACATCTGCGATATGTTTCTTTTTTACAACATTTTCATAGCCGGAAGGAGAAAAGAAAGTGATAAGAATCTTATGAGCTGGAAATTTCTCTTTCAGCTTTTCTAAAACCGGAAGTCCCTGTTCATATTCACCAAGACTGGCTGCATGCATCCAGATCACCTTATCTGAGGGTAAAAATGCTGTTTTTACTTTGCTTAAAGACTGCCTTCTTCCTTCAACTCCTTTTTTAGTTTTATCATTAAACCAAGAGAAAACTTTCATTCCGAAGATGAGCAGGCTAATAAATATGTTGTATAGGAAAGACATTTAATTATTTTTCAATTTCAATTCGGTCATTATTTGTAGATGGGCTTGAAATAACAAGAAACCTTAGAATGTATCATTTGAATAGGGCTACAAAAATAAAAAGGATGATTAAACTTCCGATCACTGATAAAATAGCTGTAGATAACGGTACTTTTGGCTTTACATTTTAATGCATAGGCAAAAAAACAAAATAAAGCTGTCCCAATAATCGGTGTTAAAAAAGAATATTTCTTGCTTCCAAAATTATCGGCCTTTCCGTCAAAATCGAAATGCACGGGAATTCTCTCAGGAAGGTTTTTGTAATGTTTCAGGGTAAACCACCAGAAAAAAATCACTAATCCGAAATTAAAAATATCAAAAGCAGTAAAAATAATATTCTCCATTCAGACCATATTTTGAGGCTAGAGAACGTTTTTGATCACTCTCAGCTTATGGGTATGCTTATTCATTTCTTTATTGAAAATCCCGGTAGAGTCCAGGGTATCTATTCTCACTTTTCCTGAGGCATGAATGATCTTCTGATTTTCAAGCATAATTCCTACATGAATAATTTTACCTTCAGGATTTTCAAAAAATGCTAAATCACCGGGCTGACTTTCTTCCACAAAACTCAAAGGCTCACCTACCTCTGCCTGCTGATAAGTGTCTCGCGGTAATTTAATATCATGAATTTTGTAGACAAGCTGGGTAAAACCGGAACAGTCTACTGCAAAAAAACTCTTCCCACCCCATAAATAAGGTACATTAAGAAATTCCCTGGCAGCTAAAGCTATACTCTCACGCAGGTCGTGGCTTCTTCTTGAGGCTACAGCCGGAAATTCCACTTCAGAACCCATTGACAGAAGGGTCTTTCCGTCATTCATTAATACTGAAGAAAAATCTTCAGTCACTACGGTAACTTTTCTTTTTGCCAGTTCTTCCTCAGTTACAGGTTTCAGCTGTTTGGTATCCATCCATCCTTCATAGCCGTCATAGTGCATTTTTATCCTGGTCCAGTTTTTATTCACTTCCAGAATATCAGCACTTTCTCCAAACAGTATTTCCGTAACAATTTCCGCTTTGTCTGAATTCTCTGCCCGAACCGGTGCTACCGTAACATTACAAATTCCTTTATTCATTCATTCTAAATTAAAAGATTCAATGACTTAAAGATTAAAGAATTAGATTCCGTAAAATCTTATATTCCTTAATTTTAAATCTTTTTACCTATTTTCTTCTCAGAAAATTCACTCCGTCACGCAAAGGTAAAATAAGATTTTCAAAATCATCGTCTTTTGCGATCAAATCATTCAGTTCCTGGATCACCTGTGTAGATCTCTGTTTCGGATTTTCCTCCAATACTTTCCCATACCATAAAACGTTATCAAACATCACTACCGAGCCCGTTTTTGTCCTGGGCTTGATCAGTCTGAAATACTCCGCATAATTTTCTTTATCAGCATCTATGAAGACAAGATCAAAAATCTGATCCGTTTCTCTTAAGAACTCTTTGGCATCCTGAAGCTTAAAATCTATCTGTCCTGCATATTCACTTTCTTCAAAATATTTTTTCGGCAGATAAGCAAGATCTTCATTCACATCCAGTGTGGTAATTTTCCCGTCTTCAGCAAGCCCTGCGGTCAGGCATAGTGTGGCATATCCTGTAAAGGTTCCTATTTCCAGCACATTCTTAGGCTGGATCATTTGGGAAATAATGGTTAAAAGCCTTCCCTGCTGATATCCTGATATCATGTGCGGCTGTGTAGTCTTCTGATAGGTCTCTCTTCTCAGTTTTTTCAGAATTTCAGGCTCTGAGGAAGCATGTGTTTCCAGATACCTGTCCATTTCAGGATTTTTTTCTTCAAAAAAGCTCATACTGCAATTCTTTTATGTTATTCAAAAGTACTTAAATAACCCGAGTTCGGGGCAAAAAAAGTTAAGAATTATGGGACTGACAGAAGGAAAAAAGAGACTACAAGTCATCCATATTAAGCTTTAAAACCTTGCCTTGGATTTTAAAATTCACCAAAAAGGAGGAAAATGAATCCTCCTCTTTTTTGAATATATCTACTTTTCCGTTACAAAGCGATACAATACTCACCCGGTGTACCACATACCCAACCCGGACAGCAGTCTTTTGTCACACGACAAATTATCTGTGGATTACAATCCTGAAGAGCACCCTGTACATTTTTCATTTGTCCTCTTGAAAGTTTTTTTAAATTTTTCATATTTTTTAGTTTAGTATTAATTCCTACTCTTTAAGATTTTCGGATACCTCTATATTTATTTCTCTTTAACGAGACTTAAATATAAACATTCTTTTAAAATAAATAATAGAATTAATAAAACGTTCTGCCCTTTTTAATTCAATAGAATATTGAAAACATGTTCCTTAACTGATTTTTTCTTTATCTGTCAATTCATTACTCCGGGAAAACCACGGTGTAAAATACCGTGAAAATACGGATATGTTTTCCTGGAAGATAGTTATACATTTGCAAAGAACAAGGGGTAAAAACACTAAGACAAAAACAATGAATGCAGGGGGAAAACTAATTAACACTGAGAATCGGAAGACCGCAAGGCCAAAAGGCAGTGCGGATTCTTCGTCCAAGAAAACTAAGGCAGAAATATCCAACTCATTTTTTCAACGAATTATTTCATTATTGAAAAAAGAAGAATTAATTTGATTAAAAAAAAATCCCGAATGACTTCGGGATTTTTTTACGGGTATGTATGTTCAATTACTTCTTAGGAGCAATATCCATTAATTTCATGAATTCATCCAGCTTAGGCATAATGATGATTTCCGTTCTTCTGTTTTCCGCTCTTCCTGAAACACTCATATTGGTTGCTTTAGGATTGTATTCGGAACGTCCTCCAGCAGTAATTCTTGCCGGATCTACCCCGAACTGTGTCTGAAGAACCTTCGCAATTGCTGTACCTCTCAATGCAGAAAGATCCCAGTTATCTCTTGGCAGGTTAGGAGAATTTAAAGGTGCATTATCTGTATTTCCTTCAATCAGTACAGAATACTTATCATAATCATTGATTACTTTTGCTACTTTTCCTAAAACTTCCTGAGCAGCAGGCAGTACATTGTAATCTCCTGTTTTATACAACATTTTATCTGAAAGCGAGATCATTACCACTCCTTTCAAGACTTTCACCTGTACATCATCATCCGCTACATTATCAAGAGATCTTTTAAGCTTGTTGGACAATGCCATATTCAGACTGTCGTTCTTAGCATTGTTTGAGATCAGCTGTTTGATATATGAATTGGAGGCATTAATCTCTCCCACCAGTTTATCAATATTAGCTGAGCTTTTCCCCGTATTTGAAAGACATGCATCCAGAGATGATTTCAAAGCATCATGCTGGCTTTTTAAAAGACTATTCTCACCTGACAATGCAGAATTCTGAGACTTTAAATCCTGGATCTCTCTTTGTCTTTCCCCGATATTTTCAATACACTGCTTATAGTTGGAGCTTAATGCATCATACTGCTTTTTACTGACACAAGATGTCAATGCCAACGCCATTGCAGATACTCCTAAAATTTTAATAATCTTCATATGTAATCATTTTTAGACGAATCAAAGTTAGGAAAATTGAATTGAATTTTATGGATTATCTTTGCATAAAAGAAATCTTCAACATACCTTTTGGAAAATTTTAGTTTTAAAAATCAGCTTGAAACCCTTGTCCTAAATCCGGAAACTCACAGCTATCTTCTGGCTGTAAGCGGAGGCGCCGATTCTATGGTTCTGGCCTCTCTTTTTAAGGGTTTGGGGCTTAATTTCCAGATAGCTCATATCAACTATAAACTCCGGGGTGAAGATTCAGATCTGGATCAAAAAACGGTTCAGGATTTTTGTGAGAAAAATCATATTCGTTTTCACCTGTATGAGGTTTCAGAAAAAGACAATAAACCGGAAAATTCCATCCAGCTTTGGGCAAGGGAAATCCGCTATCGCTTTTTCAGGGAAGTTCAGAAGCAGGAAAACCTTGAATTTCTTGTTACCGCCCATCATCTGAATGACCAGCTGGAAACTTTCATCATTAATCTTTCCAAAGCTTCCGGCATTAGCGGACTGAGTGGAATTCCTGCAAATAAAAACAATATGATCCGGCCGCTCCTCAACTTTTCAAAAAAAGAAATTTATGAGTACGCTGAGAAAAATAAAATTGATTTCCGGGAAGATCTTTCCAACAAGAAAAGTGATTATTTAAGAAATAAAATCAGAAATGAGATCGTCCCCAAGCTTTTGGAAACGAATGAACATTTTTTAGACAATTTCAAAAAAAGCTCTTCTTATCTTAATCAAACCAGAAATTTTGTAGAAAAACAGATCGGGGAAATTGAAAATAAACTTACGGTCTTTAACCCTGAGCATAAAATCTTATCCAAAGAAAAGCTGGGCCAGGAAAGTGCTTTCGTGCAGTTTGAGATTTTAAAGAAATACGGATTCGACAAGGAAGAAGAAATTCCTAAAATCTTTGCAGCGGAAAATGGCAGCTCTTTTTTTTCAAAAGACTATCAGCTTATCATCAGCCGTGATGAATTAATTTTCATCAGGAAAAACCAAAAGCAGGAAACCAAAGATGAAATTCTTCTGGTTGAAGATTTTGATTTTTCTGAAACACAAATGAACATAAGTCTTGAAAACATAATTGAAAATATTGATGGAATCAATAACAGTTTTACGTGGAATTTTGATGTTGCAAAACTTCAGTTTCCATTACGTTTAAGAAAACAGCAGGACGGCGACGAGTTCTATCCGGCTGGTTTTTCAGGCAAAAAGAAAGTTTCTAAATTTTTTAGGGACGAAAAATTATCTATTTTAGCGAGGCCAAAAATTTGGGTCCTGTGTGACAGCCGTAATTCCGTGCTTGGAATTGTACCCTTCAGACAGGACAGACGATATGCAATTGATGAGAAAACGCAGAGTATTCTCAAAATTTTTAATGAAAAGAAAAAATGAAATTTAGAAACTGGTTTTTAGCCGTACTGCTGTTTTTAGCAGCAGGAATGAATGCACAGATCAAGAACCCTGTAAAATTTAAGTTTACGGTCAACGATTTAGGAAACAACCAATATGAAGCGGTTTTAAATGCTACCATGGAAAGCGGCTGGCATATTTATTCCAAGGATCTTCCTGAGGATACGGGAATTCCTACTGAATATAAAGTATCAGGGAAAAATATCGAACTGATCGGAAAGTTTACTGAAGTGGGCAAAAAGCACGAGGAATTTTCTGAAGCTTTTGGGGGAACGATTGTTTTTTATTCCAATTCTGCCGGTTTCAAACAGAAATTTAAATTAAAAGACCCTGCAAAACCTGCAGACGTTACTTCTGAAATTACGTATCAGACTTGTGATGACAGGGTTTGTCTGGCACCGAATACGTTAGAATTCAATCAGAAAGTAACCCCGAAAGGAGTAACTGAGGAAGTGGTGGAAGAAAAAACTGAAACCACAAAAGATTCGGTAAAAACCATAGAAACGGTGGCTGCAGTCCCTGAAAAAGGGGAAGCAGCGGTTACAGAAACTTCAGCTCTGGACCCAAAACAGTTAAAGATAGCAACCATTGATTTTCAGAAACCTTTGACGGATTGCGGAACAGCTGTGGAAGAAGTAGGAGAAAATTACTGGACTTATTTATTCTTAGGATTTGTAGGCGGGCTGATCGCTTTGCTGACCCCCTGTGTTTTCCCTATGATCCCGCTGACGGTTTCTTTTTTTACGAAAGGGAATAAAAATAAGGCAAAGGGTAAAAGAGATGCCCTGATCTATGGATTTTTCATCCTTCTGATCTTTGTTCTCCTAAGCCTTCCTTTTCATCTGATTGATGGGATTGCGGGAAATATTTTCAATGAAATTTCCACCAGCGTATGGCTGAATATTGCCTTCTTTATTATATTCATCTTCTTTGCAGGAAGTTTCTTCGGATATTATGACATCACATTACCTAGCTCTATTGCCAATAAATCTTCGAAAGCGGAGGAAGCAGGAGGAATCATCGGGATTTTCTTTATGGCACTCACGCTGGTTATTGTTTCTTTCTCATGTACCGGGCCTATTTTAGGAAGCCTACTGGGAAGCGCAGTAACGGGATCTACCAACGTTCCTATGCTGCTTACTTTTGCACTGGCAGGATTTGGGCTGGCATGGGCCATCGTTTTTGGGTTGCTGGCTTTATTCCCGCAGGCTTTACAGAGTCTTCCGAAATCCGGAGGATGGATGAATACGGTAAAGGTGGTTCTTGGTTTTGTTGAACTGGCTTTGGCTTTAAAATTCTTATCCAAAGCGGATCTGGTTTCAAAGACTTTCCTATTAAAAAGAGAACTTTTTATTGCTATCTGGATTGTCATTGCATTGGGACTTGCGCTTTATTTATTCGGAATCATAAGATTTCCGCATGATGATAAGAAACCGAAAATTTCTGTTACCAGGAAGATACTGGGAGTACTGGGAATAGGTTTTGTGATCTATCTGATCCAGGGTCTGATTCCTGCTGAACGTCCTAAACTACAGCTGTTAAGCGGAATCCTGCCTCCTCTGAATGTAAGTTATCTTCACGATGAGAAAGACGGTATTCTGGGGATGCATCCTGAACATGATTTCTTTAAAGCTGTTGAGCTGGCTAAAAAGGAAAACAAACCCATTTTGATCGACTTCACGGGTTATGGCTGTGAAAACTGCCGTAAAATGGAGGAATTCGTATGGAGCGAGCCGGATATTCTTCCGATTTTACAGAATGATGTGGTACTGGCCTCTCTGTATGTGGATGATAAGGAGGAGCTTCCTGAGGATCAGAAAACAAAAATAGATCTTGGGGACGGACAGGTAAAAAAGGTAAAAACAATCGGTGATCGGTGGAGCTTATTCCAGCAGGTGAATTTCAACAACAATTCCCAGCCGCATTATGTTCTGATAACACCGGACGGAAAAGTAATCAATACGCCGGTATCCGGATATATGCCGAAAGAAGATTTCAAAAAGTTTCTCGAATGTGGAGTGAATTATTATAAAACTACAAAGTAAAATTTACTTTTAAAATATACAAAGGCCTTATCAATTTGTTTTGATAAGGCTTTTGTACTTTTAACATCTTATTAAATTTCTAATATAAACAAATAACAATCACATTCTTAAAAACCCATAAAACTTTACGAATATAAAACTCTATAATACCTCTCCATGTCAAACCTTTTAAGAATTTAAAATTTTGTTGACATTTATTAAATTTAGGTATAAACTTTGCATAGATTCCTCCGAATAAGTATCGACACTTTATTCTTTATCAAAAACCGTTTAACATTTAAAAATATTAATTATGGCTGAAGTAATTGCACAAGACAAACAGGGAGGCAAACAAAAGAAAAAATTAATTCGCGTAGACATGACTCCAATGGTGGATCTGGGATTTTTACTGATCACATTCTTTATGTTCACCACCAATTTCACAAAACCCAATGTGATGGATCTGGGGCTTCCGGCAAAAGATCCTAATCCGCATCCAATAGACATCCCTGTTATCGGAGATAAAAACCAGGTTACCTTTATTTTAGGAAAAGACAACAGGGTATTTTACCACCAGAGTAATGAGAACGATCTGAATGCAGGAAATTTGAAAGAAACTGATTTCAGTGGTGTAAAGATCTCCAAAATTATTTCTGAAGCCTACAAAAATGCCCCAGCGCCGGAGAAATTTACAATTATCGTAAAACCGACTGATGAGGCCAATTATAAAAATTTCGTGGATGCCCTGGACAATATCGCAATCTCTAAAAAAGAAAGATACGGGATCACAGATATAAAACCATGGGAAAAGAAAATTTATACCGAATTAACCAGATAATATAACGAGCATTTCTACAATGCTCTTTTTTTATTTAAATTTGAAGATACAACTGACCTCGTCTGCTGAATATTTTTAACTGTTATAAAAATTTAAGATTATGCTGAACTTTGAAAGAAAAGGAAATGGAAAAGAAATTCTGGTACTGCTTCACGGCTTTATGGAGAACCTTTCTATCTGGAGTGATATGGAGCCGCATCTTTCCGGAGATTTTTCAGTGTTGAAAATAGATCTTCCCGGCCATGGACAATCTGATATTCTGGCCGAGGTTCACACAATGGAACTCATGGCTGATGAAGTGAAAAAAGTTTTAGATCATCAGAAACTGGATAAAGTACATCTTTTGGGGCATTCCATGGGAGGATACACTTCGCTGGCATTTGCAGAAAAGTATCCTGAAACGCTTAAAAGTCTGACCTTATTCTTTTCCACCTATTTTCCTGACGATGAAGAGAAAAAAGAGCAGCGGATCAAAAGCTACAGAATCATCAAAGATGCTTTCCCCCATTACGTACGGGCAGGAATTCCCAATCTTTTCAATCCCAATGAAAGGGATGTTCTGGAAGGTAAAATTGAAACCGCGCTTGAGACTGCGCTTTCTACAAACAATATGGGAGCTCTTGCCTGTGTAAAAGGCATGGTGGAAAGAACGGACAAAAAACATGTCATGGAAAACCTGGAAGCTAAAATTCTGGTATTGGCAGGAAAGCATGACAACGCTGTAAAAACAGATATGATGATTAAACATCTTCCGGATAGAACCAATATAAAATCCTATATCCTGGACTGCGGACACAACGGGCACTGGGAAAAACCATGTATCTGCGCAGAAATTATCAATACGGAACTTCTTCATAACCTGCCAAAAAAATTAGTCCTGTAAATATCGGACAACAGCTTCCTGCCCGGTACAATCAAAATTTCTTGTATCTTAGTAAGGAATAATTATTTTCAATGAGTTTATTCTCTTTCAAAAAAAAGAAACCGCCGGTCATCGGCCTTACACTTTCCGGTGGAGGAATGCGTGGGATTGCCCATATCGCAGTACTGAAAGCTCTGGAAGAATATAACCTGAAACCGCATATTATTTCAGGAACCAGCGCCGGCTCTATTGTGGGGGCATTTTATTCCTTCGGAAAATCTCCGGATGAAATGATGGATATTGTAAAGCAAACAACATTTTTTTCAAGGTCTTACCTGAAACTTTCTAAAAACGGTATTTTCAGCTCTAATTTCATCTTAAAACTTTTTAATGATCACTTTCCTGAAAATGATTTTAAGATCTTAAAAATTCCCGTTTATGTTGCAGCTACAGAAATGACCCACGGAATTGTGGATTTCTTTTCAGAAGGTGAGCTTTTCGGGCCGCTTCTGGCCTCAACAAGCGTTCCTTTTGTTTTGCCTCCTGTGAGAATGGGTGAAAAAATATATGTTGACGGAGGTGTTTTAGATAACCTTCCCATAGAACCTATCATCGATAAATGTGACTTTTTAATTGCCTCCCATGTCAATTCAATAAGTTACGATGAATTAAATAAAATGAGTCTGATGAAGGAATTCGACCGTATTCTCCATTTGGCGATCGCAAAATCAGTCTACTCCAAAGCAAAGTCCTGTGACATTTTTTTAGATCCGCCGAAAATGACAAAATTCAGCTTATTCAGCAAGAAAAACCTTGACGTTATGTTTCAGGAAGTATATGAATATACCTGTGAAGAGCTTGAAAGCAAGGGATATTCTAAAGACTCGAGTGCGGGGATTAAGCAGTGATAGTTTACTGACAGTCCTGTATAATTTCTCTTACAATTTCTCCTGCTCCAGTCTTTTCTTAAATGTTTCGATGGTATCCGCGAGAGATTCATTAGATTTTCCACCTGCTGCATTAATGTGTCCGCCACCACTGAAATACTTTCTGGAGAATTGGTTTACATCCACATCATCCTTACTTCTGAAAGAGATTTTAATAAAGTCATCATACAGATCTTCCATAAAGAAAGCCGCCATTTTCACTCCTGCAATGCTCAGTCCATAGTTGACAAAACCTTCCGTATCCCCTTTCTGAAAACCAAATTCTTTCAGCTCGTTTCTTGTAAGAGACAGCACAGCTACTTTGCCATCATTTACCACTTCTATCCTTCCCAGCACGAGGGCAAGAAGATGAAGACGGGAAACGGTATTGGTATCCCATGTATTTGAAGTTATAATGGACGGATCAGCTCCTTTTTCTATCAGATTAGCAATAATCCTGTGGGTCGTTGCACTTGTGGAACGGAAACGGAAACCGCCTGTATCCGTCATGATCCCTGTATAAAGACATTCAGCAATATCCTGATTCACCAGATTTTCATCTTCCATTGCCTCAATAAAATGATAGATCATCTGCGAAGTGGCAGGAATCACCGTATCGGAATACACAAAATCGAAATTCTCCGGCTGCTGGTGGTGGTCGATTAGAATTTTCTTAGCTTTGGAATTGATCAGCCATTCCCCTAATAATCCTATTCTTGAAGGAGAATTAAAATCCAGGCAGAAGATGACGTCTGCCCCATTGATCAGATCAAACGCATATTTTCTTTTATACTCCCCGATGATCACCTTTTTAGATTCGGGCATCCATTTCAGAAATTTCGGAAAATCATTGGGAACGATTACTTCAGCCGGAATTCCTTTGGCCCCAAGATAATGTTTTAATCCCAGGCTGGAACCTATGGCGTCTCCATCCGGATTATAGTGGGTAAGGATAATTATTTTGTTTTCAGGCGTAAGTAATGTATTGATATCTAAAAGTTCTGCTGGTGTAAACATCGTGTGTTTATTTTTCTTTAAATTTGAGTTTTCAAAGATAGAGCTTTTAAATAAATCATCTCATATATTATTTCTTTACGCAGAATTTTGTTTCTTTACGCAGGCTGTCAATATTGAGATAAAAAACATTTCAAATAATTTCTAAAAAAAGATGAGTAAAATTTGTAACTTTTAAAAATTTCTATATCTTTGCAACCTGAAAATTAATAGATTAATTACGATTTAAATATATAGTAATGAGTAAAAGAACATTCCAGCCATCAGAAAGAAAGAAAAGAAACAAACACGGTTTCAGAGAAAGAATGTCTACGCCAAATGGTAGAAGAGTTTTGGCAGCAAGAAGAGCTAAAGGCAGAAAGAGTTTAACTGTTAGTGCAGCCCGCGCTAAGAGATAATATCTCGAATTATCATATACAGATCATGCTTGAAAAGTAGTTTTTCAGGCATTTTTTGTTGTTAAAATTTCCTAAAGTTTAGGGTTTTTAAGCTTCTTTTTTCTATTTTTAAGATCTGAAAAAATATTTTAGAAATAGCCACATAAAATTGAATTATGCCGCATACACATATCTCCGGAGATAATATAATAAGCTTACAGCACGCAAAAATTGCGCAAAAAAACTTTACTGTTCTTTCTGACGTTAATCTTAACATCAAAAAAGGCAGATTCTGCTACCTTATCGGAAAAACAGGTTCCGGAAAAAGCTCGCTTCTGAAAACACTTTACGGGCACATTCCTTTAGCATCAGGACATGGATCAGTGGTAGGTTTCGAACTTGCCAAACTGAGACCTTCAGATATTCCTAACCTGAGAAGAAAATTAGGGATTGTATTCCAGGATTTCCAGCTGCTTTCTGACAGAACGGTTGAGAAAAACCTGAAATTCGTTCTTGAAGCAACAGGATGGAACGATAAAATAAAAATGGAAGACCGCATCAATGAAGTTCTGGGAAGCGTAAATATGAAAAGTAAAAAGCACAAGATGCCGCATGAACTTTCAGGAGGAGAACAGCAGCGTATTGCTATTGCAAGAGCTTTACTGAATCATCCTGATCTTATCTTAGCGGATGAGCCTACAGGAAATCTTGACCCTGAAACATCCAACGAAATTATGACGCTTCTGAAGCAGGTAGCCCTTGAAAACGGTGCTGCCGTGGTAATGGCAACGCATGATTACCATATGATCCAGAATTTCCCGGGAGAAGCCATCAGATGTGAGGACGGAAAAGTATCAGTATTGGATACGGCTGAGTTATTTGAGTAAGAACAGAGTGATTAGATAAAGACTAAGCAGTCACCATCTAACTTCTAATCTCCAATTTCTAACTTCTATTATTAAAGACATGAAACTCCTTAGTGAGTTTAAGATATTGGTCCGAGTATTGTCTCGGACTTTTTTCTATTATAAAATCAGACTCCTCAATTACCTTTTCTGTGAAGGAAAACTCAAGAACTAATCTTTTAGTCTTTGAATTTTCAATTCCTTTAATAGCAACTTTTCGATTTAAAAATAAATGGTTCTCTGATGCTGTTTCAACAAATATCCTTCCGGCTTCAGCAGGAATAATAACCGACAGAAGGCCATGACCAGACATAAGCTTTACAGAAGCAGAAATAAGCTGCTGAAAATTCAGTTCTATAGTCTGCCGTGCAATTTTATCTTTATCAGATCCGGATTCTTCGAAATAAGGAGGGTTTGAAACAATAAGATCAAATTTCTTTTCTGTTTCAAAAGTTTTAAGATCCTGATAAACATTTTTCAGCCTTGAATGAAAAGGGGAATGTTCAAAATTTATTCTTGTAAGCAAAGCTGCGTCTGCATTGATATCAATTCCCAAAAAAGAGGCGTGGGGATTTCTCTGAGCAAGCATTAATGAGATAAGACCGGTTCCTGTCCCTATCTCCAAAACTTCCGAAGCATGCTCTACATCAGCCAAAATACCCAGCAAAACGCCGTCTGTTCCTACACGAAAGACGTCTTTTGACTGCTGAATTTCAAAATATTTAAATTTAAAAGGCTTCACTATAAGTTGGTAGGTAATGTAATAGTAAATGTAGACCCCTTCCCTACTTCTGATTTCACTGCGATTTCCCCTTTGTAGTCTTCCACCATTTTTCTTACCATAGAAAGCCCAAGCCCCATACCGCTGTTTTTAGAGGTAAAGTTGGGTTCAAAAATTCTCTCGTACATATTTTCAGAAATCCCGATTCCGTTGTCCTGCACGGAAATCATTACCCTTCTCTGATGCTGTTCTACATCTACGTTGATGATCAGTTTACGTTCATCACTTTGAGCCTGCTTTGCATTGGTGACAAGATTGGTGATGATTCTGGAAAGATAAATCCTATCCATATTGATCATGATATTTCCTTTATTGGAGTGCATGAAAATACCTTCGTCATTGAAAACACGCAGAATATCTTCAACTTCAGTATTAAGATTGATGACTTCATTATTTTTTTCAGGAAGTTTTGCAAATTCCGAGAAAGCTGAAGCAACAGTCGCAATCAGATCAATCTGATCTACCATGGTTTTACTCATCTGTTTTACCCTTTCTCTGATGTTCGGATCTTCGGGATCAAATTTTCTTTCAAAATTCTGAATGGTAAGCTTCATTGGGGTCAGAGGATTTTTCACCTCGTGGGCCACTTGTTTTGCCATTTCCCGCCAGGCTTCTTCGGATGCCTTAAACCGCAGTCTCTCTTTCTGATCCTGGATCTGCAGGATCATTCTGTTGTAAGCTCTTGCCAATGCATTAAGCTCATCATTTTTATAATACCTGATCGGTCGCATTTCATTTTCAAATAATGTAATACGGGTGATCATATCAGAAAATTTAGTAATATTTTTCGCCAGACTATTAGACGTTACCCAGCTTATCCAGATACTGAACAGAATCAGGAAAATATCTACCAATAAAATATATTTAATATACTGATGAAGAACATCAAGATAGGCAGATTCGTTGTGATACAAAGGAATATATACAATTCCTATAGGTTCAAGTTCATTGTTCTTTAAAAGGAGATAAGACGAGGTACGGCCTGCATCTTTAGTTTTATCATACCCTTTGATGTCAACTCTGGAATCGGTGGCCAGAATTTTATTGACAATATTGAGCGGGATGGTTTTCTGGTCAATAAGGCTTTCATCTTTATTGGAGAGAAGGTAACTTCCCTTCAGATCATAGATTACAATATCATGCTGGTTGATGTCTGCTATTTCAAAAATCTTATTTCCCAAGACCTGTGGAAGATCCTCGGTCTCAACAAGCGTACGGCTGACTGCATAATCCAGGTATCTCATCACCGCATTGGTCTTCTCCTGCATGTCGATATTACTCTGCTGCAGAGAATTATTCCTTAAAACAAAATAGGGAACCAGTGATGTAGCAACAACACTTAAAAAACATACGAGTAAGAATCCGAAAAACACCCGGTTCCTTAAGCTGTATCCTCTGTATTTACTTACTGGCATCCTACTTTTTAATTAACCTAGCAATATACTTACCAATAATGTCAAATTCTAAATTAACTTTATCTCCGATTTTAAGATGCTGCATATTGGTAAACTCCCAGGTATAGGGAATAATTGCTACAGAAAACTGTGTATCTTCACTTTTGGCTACCGTAAGGCTTATCCCGTTTACTGTAATGGAACCCTGTGGAACCGTTACAAAACTACCTTCGTCCTCATATTTAATGGTAATAAAATAGCTTCCGTCTTTATTTTCAATTCCTGCAACTTCACCTGTTTTGTCAACGTGTCCCTGTACAATATGTCCATCCAGTCTCCCATCCATCTTCATGCATCGCTCAAGATTTACCACGGTACCCAGATCCCATTTTCCAAGATTGGTCTTTTCGAGTGTTTCATTGATCGCCGTTACTACATATTGATTATCTTTAATCTCAACAACTGTCAGGCAGCACCCGTTATGAGCAAGGCTTTGGTCTATTTTCAGCTCACTTGTAAAAGGGCATGTTAATGTAAAATCTATGTTACTTCCTTTTTCTTCAATCTTTTCAATAACGCCAACTGCTTCAATAATTCCTGTGAACATATTATTTTTTGCTAAATTTGTAAATTATAATCTTCAAAGATAATCAAAATGAGCCCAAAAAACCATAAAGTACGAGTAGGAATTTCAATCGGTGATTTTAACGGCATCGGTCCGGAGATCATCATGAAGTCCCTGAGTGACAAAACCATTACGGATTTTTTCACTCCGGTGATTTTTGGCTCGGGAAAGTTATTTACCTTCCAGAAAAATATTTTCAAGCTGAATCTGAATTTCAACTACATCAATGAAGCTTCGCAGGCTCAGGCAGGAAAACTCAACATGGTTAACCTTACCAAGGATAATGTGAATGTAGAATTAGGTGTTCCGACAGAAGAATCTACCAAAATGGCTATTGATTCCCTGGAACTGGCTACCGAAGCCTTAATGAAGGGAGAGATTGATGTGCTTGTTACAGCGCCTATCAACAAAGACGAAATGGTGAAAATGGGCTTCAAACATGCAGGACATACAGGATATTTTGAGGAAAAATTCAGTAAAAAGGGACTGATGTTCCTGGTTACAGATGATCTGAAAGTAGCTGTTTCCACCCATCATATCCCGATTGCCAGTGTTGCAGAAAATATTTCCAAAGAAAAAATAAAAAAACAAATCAGAGCATTAAACCAGACGCTGATTGAAGATTTTTGTGTACAGAAACCGAAAATCGCAGTATTGGGACTTAATCCTCATGCAGGAGACGGAGGCGTCATCGGAAAAGAAGAGATCGAGATCATAGAACCGGCCATAAAAGAACTTTCAGATAATGGAATACTGGCGTTTGGACCATATCCTGCTGACAGTTTTTTCCAGCCTAATAAATACAAAAGCTTTGATGCTGTTTTAGCAATGTATCATGATCAGGGGCTTGCCCCATTCAAAACATTAGCTTACGAAGAAGGCGTAAATTATACCGCAGGACTTCCGTTTATCAGAACCTCTCCGGACCATGGAGTTGCCTATGATATTGCCGGAAAAAACATGGCTGATGAGCAGAGTTTTACTGAAGCTATCTTCACTGCTATTAAAATTTTTAAGAACAGAAGTGAATATAACGATCTGATGAGCAATCGTATGCAGCCTAGAAAAATGGTTATAGACAATGGAGTAGATGAAGATCTTCCGGATGAAAACGAAGGATAAATTGTTAAAACAAATTTTAAATTAATTTGTTATGAATTTTATTTGTTATTATAAAAAAATTGCATATTTTTGCACACTCATTTTATGGACAAGTTAAGAAACTATGACGTAAGCTTTTCCGGACTTAAAAACGGAAAGCACGTGTTCAAATTTGAGATAGATAAAACGTTCTTTCAATTATTTGACACTGAACAGGAATTTACAAATCCTAAAATAACAGCAGATGTTTTTCTTGAAAAGCATACTACATTTTTAGAATTTGAGATCAAGGTATATGGAACAGTAGAACTTATTTGTGATATCACAAATGATGAATTCGACTATCCTATTGAAAACGAGATCAGAATTTTGGTGAATTTTGGTGAAGAATATGACGACAGCAATGAAGACGTCATTACCATCCCAGCCTCAGATCACGCTTTCAATGTGGCACAGCTGATCTACGAAAACGTACAGCTTTCTATACCGATGAAAAAGATTTCACCGAATGTAAGCGAAGAAGATCTGGAAATTCTAAACAGGTTCAGTCCAAAAGATATTGAAGAGCCTGAAGAGGAAAAAAATGACAGCGATCCCAGATGGGACGCGCTGAGAAAATTAAAAGACAACAATTAAATAAAATAATTTAAATATGATGAGATGATGAATCTCATCGCTCATCAATTAAAAAAGTTATTCAAAATGGCACATCCTAAGAGAAGACAGTCGTCCACAAGAAGAGATAAGAGAAGAACTCATTATAAAGCAGTAGTTCCTCAATTAGCTAAAGATGCAACAACTGGTGAACTTCACCTTTACCACAGAGCTCACTGGCATGAAGGAAAACTTTACTACAGAGGTAAAGTAGTATTGGAAAAAGAAGTAGCAGCTACAGAAGAAAACTAAAGAGTCGCTTTTCACTGAAAAAGCCTCATTTTAATACAAAAACCGCCCAATTTTGATAAAATTAGGCGGTTTTTTGTTGTTTTTTGTGTTTTTTTGGTATCTTTGGGACAAAATCAAATATCAAATTTATGGACATTAAAGACATACAAAATCTTATCAAGTTTGTATCTAAAGCTGAAGTTTCAGAAGTAAAATACAAAACTAAAGATTTCGAAATCACTATTAAAACTCCATTAGCCGGTAGCGATGCGGTTTATGCACAACCCGCAGTTTACCATACAGCCCCTCAGGCTGCAGCGGCTCCTGCTCCTGTAGCAGCTCAGGCAGCAGCTCCTGCTGAAAAAGCAGAAGCGGCATCTGATGACAGCAAATATGTGGCTATCAAATCTCCTATGATCGGTACTTTCTACAGAAAACCTTCACCGGATAAAGATGTATTTGTAAATGTAGGTGACGAAGTTTCTGCAGGAAAAGTAGTTTGCGTAATCGAAGCAATGAAATTATTCAACCAGATCGATTCTGAGATCAGCGGAAAAATCGTGAAGATTTTGGTAGATGATGCTACTCCGGTAGAATATGACCAGCCTTTATTCTTAGTAGATCCATCTTAATTTAGAAGTTAGATGTTAGACATTAGATGTTAGACTTAATTCTGCATTCAAAATAACATTATCTAATTTTCAAATTATCTAATTTTCAAATTGAAGAAGATGTTCAAAAAAATATTAATAGCCAATCGTGGCGAAATTGCAATGCGTATTTTACGTACCTGCAAAGAAATGGGGATAAAAACCGTTGCGGTATATTCTACTGCAGACAAAGACAGTCTTCACGTAAGATTTGCTGATGAAGCAGTTTGTATAGGTCCTGCTATGAGTAAGGATTCTTACCTTAAAATCCCTAATATTATTGCGGCAGCAGAAATTACGAATGCTGACGCTATTCATCCAGGTTACGGATTCCTGTCTGAAAATGCCAATTTCTCCAGAATCTGCCAGAAAAACAACATCAAATTTATTGGTGCTTCTCCTGAACAGATTGAAAAAATGGGTGATAAGGCAAACGCCAAAGCAACAATGAAAGCGGCAGGAGTACCATGTGTACCCGGTTCTGACGGATTGATCGAGTCTTACGAGCATGCTGTAAAAGTGGCTGAGGAAACAGGATATCCTGTAATGATTAAAGCTACTGCTGGTGGCGGTGGAAAGGGAATGAGAGCCGTATGGAAAGCTGAAGACCTTAAAGATCACTGGGAATCTGCCATTCAGGAAGCTGTGGCAGCCTTCGGAAACGGAGGAATGTACATGGAGAAACTGATTGAAGAACCTAGACATATCGAGATACAGGTTGCAGGTGACCAATTTGGTAAAGCGTGCCACCTTTCTGAAAGAGATTGTTCTGTACAGAGAAGAAACCAGAAACTGACTGAAGAAACTCCTTCCCCTTTCATGACTGACGAACTTCGTGAGAAAATGGGTCAGGCTGCTGTAAAAGCTGCTGAATTTATCGGATATGAAGGGGTGGGAACTATTGAATTCCTTGTAGACAAGCACAGAAATTTCTATTTCATGGAGATGAATACAAGAATCCAGGTGGAGCATCCTATTACTGAGCAGGTAATTGATTATGACCTGATCAGAGAACAGATCCTTCTGGCTGCAGGAACTCCTATTTCGGGAATCAACTACTACCCTAAACTACACTCAATTGAGTGCAGAATCAATGCTGAAGACCCTTATGCAGACTTCAGACCGTCTCCGGGGAAAATTACAGGATTAAATATCCCTGGCGGACACGGAATCAGAGTAGATACCCACGTGTATTCAGGATATAGTATCCCTTCCAACTATGATTCAATGATCGCTAAGCTGATTACTACGGCTCAAACCCGTGAGGAGGCTATCGCTAAAATGAAGCGTGCACTGGAAGAATTCTATATTGAAGGGGTAAAAACAACTATTCCTTTCCACAGACAGCTGATGGATAATGAAGATTATCTGGCCGGAAATTATACGACAAAATTCATGGAAGATTTTGTAATGGACAGAAAATATGATAATCACTAAGATTATTGATAGATAAATTTAAACTGCCTCAGAAACGGGCAGTTTTTTTATGCCTCATCTGCAATGATCTGTTTTTGAAATATTCATAGGTCTTCCAAGAATACCTCCAATTGCCTTTCACATCGGGAGTTAGAAAATTCCTAACACAAATACCCATAAATAACTGATTACCAATAAACAAATTACCTAACGATTGTTAGTCGAAGAATTACGACACTTTTTAAATTTTTTTCAAAAATTTTTTCTTGATAATATAATTACTTCTAAATTTGGTGACATAAGATATCAAATCACACAATATTAACATTTAAAATTTACTAATCATGGCAGAAAGAAATTCAAGAGGAATTCTAAAATTCAATGGCGGTGAGGGACAGAAGTTATTAAAACTTAACTACAGTGTATCCCGATCTACAGACGTATCAGGAAGAGTGGCATCAGATCCTTCTAATGCTCTTATCAAAATCACAGTGGAAGCTACAGAAAAATCAGACATTCTGGAAAGTCTTCTTAACGGAAAATACAAGCCTACAACCGGAGAGGTTACATTCAACAAGTCTCACGAAGAAGGAACACTGACTACTTTGAAATGGGAGAACGGGTATGTAATCCAGCACGAAGTAGATTTTGATGCGGTAGACGACAACAGCATGTACATCAGCTTCGTAGTAAGTGCAGAACTTATTGATTTAGGTAATTCTTCTTACAGAGCAGAATGGCCTACATCTTAAGAATGTAATTTCACATCATAAAAATAACAGACAGAATGGTAAACCCGAAATAAGGTTACTGTTCTGTCTTTTTAGATAAATTGAATATCCCTATTCTAACCAAAGTATAACAGAAAATGGTTATACTTTTATTTTATAAACACGAATAAGGATCACAAATATTTCTTTTAACAAGTTCCCACACATATTATTCAAAAAAATCCATACTTACTATCATTTATGGTTGTTTCTATTCTTATATAAAAGTTGGATCAGCTGACTTTAAAAGGATTTTCATTCAGAAATATACTTAATAAAAAGATTGCAATGTACATGGAGGAAATATGATAAAAACACCATTCTAAAAATAATACAAACCATCCTGAAAGATAGAAAACCTACATTGCCTAATCAGGGAAAGAAATATTTTCTAAAACTGCAGGACATAGCCTTAAAATATACTTTAAATCCCAAGGTGTACTGTATTATGTTTTTGTTCATGCATCTCATTAATAATGCTTAAATTTGTCAAAAACCGAAACATATGTCAACAGCAGCAACAGCAAAAAACTCACAGTATTTTATTGACCTTGAAGACAAGCATGGAGCCCATAACTATCACCCTCTTCCAGTGGTTCTCGACCGCGGCGAAGGCGTTTTCGTATGGGACGTGGAAGGCAAGAAATATTATGATTTTCTTTCAGCATATTCTGCTGTGAACCAAGGACATTCCCATCCGAAAATTGTAGCAGCTTTAGTAGATCAGGCTCAAAAACTGGCCCTGACCTCAAGAGCATTTTACAATTCAAAATTAGGCGAATACGAGCAAAAAATTACTTCTCTTTTTGGATTTGATAAGGTACTTCCCATGAATTCCGGAGCTGAAGCTGTAGAAACAGCCGTAAAATTAGCCAGAAAATGGAGCTATGAAGTAAAGGGAATCTCAGAAAATGCAGCTAAGATCATCGTATGCGAAAATAATTTCCACGGAAGAACTACTACCATTGTTTCTTTCTCCAATGATCCTGATGCTAACCAGAACTATGGGCCTTTCACACCGGGATTCATAAAGATTCCTTACAATGACATTGCAGCATTAGAAGATGTACTGAGCAAAGAAGCTGGAAATATCGCTGCATTTTTAGTAGAGCCTATCCAGGGTGAAGCCGGTGTTTATGTTCCGGACGAAGGTTTCCTGAAAAACGCTTCTGAATTATGTAAAAAACATAACGTACTGTTCATCGCAGATGAAGTGCAGACCGGTATCGCAAGAACAGGACAGCTGATTGCCTGCCATCACGAAAATGTACAGCCTGATATTCTTATCTTAGGAAAAGCCCTTTCCGGAGGAATGTATCCTGTTTCTGCAGTATTGGCCAATGACAGCATTATGAACGTGATTAAGCCGGGACAGCACGGTTCTACATTCGGAGGAAATCCTATCGCATGTGCCGTAGCAGTAGCAGCACTGGATGTAGTTGCCGATGAGAAACTGTCCGAAAGAGCAGAACAGCTGGGCCAGCTTTTCAGAGCAGAAATCGAAAAGATCATCGAAAAAAACAGCCTTATTACCAAAGTAAGAGGAAAAGGTCTTTTGAATGCTATTTTAATTAATGATACTCCAGACAGCTCTACAGCATGGAACCTATGTCTGCAGTTAAAAGAAAATGGTCTTCTTGCAAAACCTACCCACGGAAATATCATCAGATTGGCACCACCTTTGGTTATTACAGAAGAGCAGCTTTTAGACTGTGTCAGAATCATTGAAAAAACTATTACAGAATTTCGTTAATGAAGTTATCAGTCTGTTATATTGTTTTAAATGGAGAAAGAGTCATTGAAAAAAGTATCAGCAGCGTCTACGAGATTGCTGATGAGATTATAGTCGTTGATTCTTTTTCCACAGACAAAACTGAGGAAATCTGTACAGGGTTTCCTAAAGTAAAATTTATCAGAAAAAAGTTTCACGGCTTTGGCTGTCAGAAAAACTATACCCTGTCTGAAGCTTCCGGAGAGTGGATCCTTTTCTTGGATTCCGATGAAGTTCCTGATAAAACGGCTGTAAATGCTATTAAAGAAGTTTTAACAAGTTCGAGTCCTGCTTATAATGTATACGAAATTCACTTCAACAATATCCTGCTGAAGACAACCATAAAATATGGCGGCTGGGGCAATGTGTGGAGAGAAAGATTCTTTAGAAAAGGCCACGGAAAATACTCTGATGACCTGGTGCATGAATGCTTTATTACACAAGATAGAAAAGGAAAACTTCCGGGAAACATCGATCACTACACGTATAAAAGTATTGCCCATCATATTGAAAAAATCAATAATTATACACAGCTGATGGCAGAAAAAAAGGTATTGAACGGAAAGTCAGTATCCCTTTTTAAGATCATCTTTTCGCCTTTCTATGATTTTATGAGAACTTATTTCTTTAAGCTTGGCTTTCTGGATGGCGTTGCCGGTTTTTACATCTCGATTACCGGAGCATTTTACACCTTCCTGAAATATATAAAAATTAACGAGATCCATAAATTCAAATAATATTCTTCGGATTAAAATAAAAATAGCCGGCTCAATTATATTGAAGCCGGCTGTTCCGTTTCTTATCATTCTCTATACACGTAATTATTATAATACATTTACTTAATTTACAATCAATTCTCCTCGCATTTCATCTTATTTTAACCTGATTCCGGGATCAGAACATGCTTAAAACCAATTTTTATCGAAAGAAAACCATGGTATTCCATTTAGTAAGAAATCCAAAATATTTACTGTGTATTGCTTATTTATAAATGAAATAATCTTGTTTAATTTAAAAAATCAACCGAATGCTTACAAAACCCCTGTTTATCAGTATGCTTAGTTTTAATCCTTATTCCGAACTTTGGTTATTTTAATGTATTTTTAAGCTCATGTGTTCAGTATTTAATTAATTTTGAATCTTGTAACAGATGTCTTTTTTTGTAGACTCATACATTATTCAGGAATTATTTAGTCAGTAATAAACAATAGAATTATATAGCCCGTAAATAATTTTATAGACATTATTCCATAAAACATACGGTTTATATATTCAGATAGCCATGCTCAGATTTGTTAAAAGAACACTCGGATTTTCAGGAACAAAAAGTGTCCGTATTCTCATGTATCATAAAGTTCTGCCGGAGAAAAAAATTTCCTGCAAAGATTTGCTGACGGTTTCAGCAGAAGATCTGGAACAGCAGTTTAAATACATTAAAAATAATTATAACACCTTATTTTTTAATGACCTGAAAGCTAACAGCCAGCTGAAACAGAAGCTCATTCTTACGTTTGATGACGGCTACCTCAACAATCTTCAGTACCTCGTTCCATTGTTGGAAAAATATTGTCTGAAAGCCACCATCTTCATTCCAACCGAACTCATCCAGGAAAGTGAAACGGATGAGAACCGCCAGTTAATGACATTTGATGAGATCAGGTCCCTTAATCCTGAAATCGTTGAAATTGCGCTTCACAGCCACTCCCATAAAAATTATTCACAGATTTCACTGCAGGAAGTGGCAGACGATATTTATAAAAATATCCGTACCCTTGAGGAAAAAGCCATTCCTTTTACCAAGGTACTCGCCTACCCCTACGGCAAATTCCCTAAAAAAGGAGAACAAAAAAAAGAGTTTTTTTCCATACTTGAAAAGGCCGGAATTATTTCTGCAGTACGCATCGGCAACAATATCGCCTATTATCCATGGAGAAATAAATTTGAGATCAAAAGGATTGACATCAGGGGTGGAGACAGTTTTGATGTATTTAAGTGGAAATTAAGGCTCGGAAAGATTAAACTTTAATTCAGCAGCTCACTGTAAAGTTTGTCGTAGGCTCCGGCCATTTCAAGATACCCGAACTTCATGGCTCTCTGCTTTAATTGTGAAGCATATTCATCAGCTCTGGAACCATAAGTCTGCATTCCTGACGCATAAATCTGCTGCATATGTTCCGCTGAAAAATCATCAAAATAAAAAGCCAGATTTCCTCCAATTTCAGGAAGGCTAGTTAATCTGCTTAAAAAAACAGGTTTCCCAAAATACATCGCTTCCACGGGAGGAATTCCAAAACCTTCTGCCAATGAAGGATGGCAATATGATTCGCAATGCTGAAGAAGAAAATATTTTTCATTATTATCTATATTTTCCAGAATGTGTACCCTGTTTTGCAGTCCCAGGTTTTTTATTTTCTCTAAAAATTTCTCTTTATAGGCAGATTTTGCAGAAGAAGTTACCAGTACAAGGTCTCTGTCATTTTTTGAAATAAGATCCAGAAGCACTTCCTGATTTTTCTTAGGAAAAAGCACCCCGATGTTCAAAATATATTTCTTACCAATGAAACTGTAGCATTGTTCTGAAGTAAACTCTGTGGTTTCGGGAAAAATAAGTCCGTTGTAAATCACCTTTACTTTAACATCCTTTTTCAAAGCAAAAAGGTGGCTGTTTTTAAGAAAATCTTCTTTTACGAATTCTGAGATACAAACGATGGCATCTGTATTACCTATATTTTTCTGAACCAGTTTCGTGTATTTTTTCACTTTTTGTTCCATGCTTCCATCGTGAAGAAAATTAAGATCGTGAAGCGTTACTACTTTTTTCTGTTCTTTTTTTACGGTATGAAAATATTGGGAAAGCTGATGAGCTGTATGGATCAGGGAAAAAGATTGGGTATTTATTGGGAATTTCTTCTGCCAGAACTTCCAGCCGATAATATTGAAGTTTTTTTTCGTCTGCGGAATATTTTTTTTTGGTCCGTAAAAAGTATACTCAAAATCCGAGGCTATCTCGTCCAGACCCCTTATCAATGAAATACATACGTTGGCAATTCCCGACTTCGGGTACTTTAATCTTTCGGCATCAATAAGGATTTTTTTTTGCATTCCGCTCAGGCTTTTCATCAAAAATATAAATTTAAATATGAATTTTTTATTTTTGCAGTATGAAAATTTGTTTAATCAGCTTCGATTTCTGGCATTATGATGAACACATAGTGGAGAAACTGAGTGATAAAGGCATTGAAGCATGCCATATCAACATCGGAGCCTTTACCCACAAAAATACAGGAGAGCGTATAAAAAACACGTTCAGCAAAATTTTTCTGGGCAAAAACCCGAAATATCACAAAAGACAAAGTTTCATACTGGAATCTCTGGAAAAGATAGGACGGCAGGACCAGATCCTGGTCATCAATCCTGAGGCTATTGACGAAAGTATCCACCAAAAGATCAGGGAATACACAGACCGGAACATCGCCTATCTTTATGACAGCATGGCCCGGAATCCGGCTACCCATCTACTTCATTATTTTGATACGATATTTTCTTTTGATGATGAAGATGTGAAAAACTTCGGATTCGAAAAGATCACCAATTATAATTATCTCGACCATATTCCTGCGGAAAAGCAGCGTCCGAAGCTGGATCTGTTCTACATCACCTCTTACGATCAAAAAAGGCTTTCTGCGCTGAATCTGCTAATCAACCGTATACACCCGATGAAAATAAAATTCGAGGTTTATATGGTCGGTAAAAAAGGCTGGAAAAATAAACTGAACCAAATTATTGATAAGAAGAATATTGACATTTTAAAGTTTGGAAGAAAGAAGATACCTCATCACATATTGCCCGCCTATTATAAGAATACCAAAGTTATCCTTGACCTGATGCGGGCTGACCAGACCGGACTGAGCTTCAGGATATTTGAAGCCATGGCACTGGAAAAGAAAATTATTACGGATAATCCTACGATTAAAACGTATGATTTTTATAATCCTAATAACATTTTGGTCCTGGATAAGAATTTCCGTAATCTGAAAAAAGATTTTTTCACTACGCCATACGAAAAACTGCCAAAAGAAGTTTATGATAAGTATACTCTCGATCATTGGGTGAACACTGTATTTAAACTGAATTCATGAAAGAAATAAAAAATGTACTTATTGTAACCCGGGAATATAAATCTTCCCGAACTCCTAAAGTAGGCGGGACAGGCGTTTTTTATAAAAATTTATGTACAGAACTTGTAAAGAGAGGCATTTCAGTACACGTTTTCCTGATCTCAAAATATGTATTTGATATAAAGGAAGACGGTGTAAATATCCATTCAATCAAAGATATTTTCAAGGCTAATCCTCTTCTTGAGCTGATAAGATCTTTTACAGGAAAACTGAAAATTCTTGAGCAGATTCATTTTAAAACCTATTTATCTGAGAAAAAAAATATCTCTTATCAGATCAATGCCTGGATCAGAAAGAATAATCTTCATTTTGATATTGCAGAAACCCATGACTTTGACGGCCTTGCCCTTTCTATCCCTAAAGAAATTCCTTCTGTGATCAGATGCCACGGCTCATGGACTGTTCTGGAAAAATATTTCGGCTACAAAAAAGTACATAAGGGAAGAGTTTTCTGTGAAAAAGAAGCTTTTAAAAGCTCAGAAAACATTATTACTATATCCCGCTACAACGAGACGATTAATAAAGCCCTGTTCGGCATCAAAGATCCGAAACTCATTTATAATGGCATTGATGAAAAATTCTACAAACCTGCAGAAAATGCAGAAATTATTCCTGAATCTGTATTTTTTTTAGGAAATGTTTCTTTTGAAAAAGGCGCAGAAGCCTTGATCAACTCTTTTATCAAACTTAAAAAAAGTCATCCGCAAGCATCACTCCATTTTATAGGAAAACCTAATCATTATCCGGACTATATCACTGAGAATATTCCAGATATGGAGATCCGGAATTCGGTTCATTTCTATGGCAATAAACCGGGTACGGAAATTGTAGAGCTCATCAGCAAAGCAGAGGTGGTATGCTTCCCCTCCAAGGGTGAAAATTTTAGCTTATCTTTGCTTGAGGTAATGGCCATGCAGAAACCTGTTGTATGTTCTGCGATAGATTCCTTTAAAGAAATTATAGAGGAACCGGTGAACGGTCTGATTGCTGAGGAAGGAAATTTCCATGAAAAAATAAGTCTTATTTTTAAAGATAATGATCTGAGAAACAGGATATCTGTAAATGCACGAAAATTAATAGAATCTAAATTCGGCATTGATATGATGGTGGACGAAACCATAAGTTATTATACTGATATTACAGGAAAACATCTGTAATATCAATAGAAAAAATGACCGAAATTCTTAGTTCATCTTAAGTTTTAGAATATGAATGCGCAAGAACAAATTGAAAATTTAGAAAAACAGCTTAAAGCACTTAGAAAAAAATATTATATCAAGTCTTTTTTCAGAAGAGCAAAAAGGCTTGTAACAGATTTTTTACCGTTGGATTCTATCCCGTCTGAATACTGCACGGAAAGAATTAAGATCAGTGAAAAACAAGAAGCAGAAATCTTTCTTCCAAAAACTTTTTATGCGCCTCAAATTTCTGTAAAAACACCTAAAAATGCTGTAGAGATTTTTGCACTTCAAAATGTACTCTGTATTCCTAATTCCACGTATTTTTTAAATCTGAAAAAGGATAAAATCTTTTACGAAAAATGGCATGATGATGACAGGATTACTTATGTATATAATACCACCAATTTAATCCAACATTCCATGACTCTTGCAAAAGTAAAGAATTATAAGAATGTGTATTATGATGATGAAGCTATTTTTCTGGGGGGAACTTTTACTTTCAATTATTATCATTTTCTGGTTGATATTCTTTCTAAAGTTGAGTTTTTTAAGTATATCCCCGACGCTAAGAATAAACTGATTATCATAGATGAAGAAGTACAGAAAGTTGACAATCTGAAAGACCTTCTGATGTTTTTTCTGAAGGATTATAAAATTGTATTTCTCAGCAACAATAAAAACTATTATCAGTTCAAAAAATTGTGGCATATCACGAGCATCAATTATGCCATTCCGAATATTATGCCTGGCGAAAAATATGAAGCTGGATTTACAAAATTATCGGAATCTTCTCTGCAGTACCTTAGAAAAACAGCCTTTGATAACCTAGACCTGAGCAAGGTCCGTATAGAGCCTATTAAAAAAGTATTTATTTCAAGAAAGTCCCAGTACAGAAAATATAATGATCAGGAAATTTTTGAAACCGCAAAGAAATATGGGTTTGAAAAAGTTTTCTTTGAAGACCTTAATATCCACGAGCAGATCTACCTGGTTAACAAAGCTGATTATATCATAGGGCCAACAGGAGCAGCCTGGACTAATATCCTTTTTACCAATCCGGGAGCCAAGGGATTAATTTGGCTTAGTTCCGTTTGGGGGGATTTTGCTATTTACTCTACATTAGCAAAAGAAATAGGACTAAATTTATACTTTTATATTTATCCTCAGACAAGTAAAGATTTTCATGAAGATTATAAATTGGATCCCGAAGTTTTCTCAAATGAACTAAAACAACTTTTAAACTTATGATCAATATCCATCCTACTGCAGAAGTCCTGAGCAAATCTATTGGCGAAAATACAATGATATGGCAATACTGTGTTGTGCTTTCCGGTGCCGTAATAGGTGAAAACTGTAATATAAACTATAATGTTTTCATAGAAAATAATGTTCACATTGGAAATAATGTCACTATAAAACCGGGAGTACAGATATGGGATGGTATTTCTATTGAAGATGATGTTTTTATCGGTCCTAATGCTACTTTCACCAATGACAAACACCCTGTTTCAAAAAATAAAAATTTCACTTTACTAAAAACTATTGTCAAAAAAGGAGCTTCTATTGGAGCCAACGCAACCATACTTCCAGGAATTACCATTCATGAAAATGCAGTGGTAGGGGCAGGAAGTGTTGTGACAAAAGATGTACCTGCCGGAGAAACATGGTTGGGCAATCCGGCAAAAAAACAAATTATATAAATGCCTGAAATAATCTAATGATATTTTATTAAATCGCTTCATTGATTATTTGGCTTAGCTTTATTATCAAGATAACTATAAAATATACTAGATTGTTCATATTATCAATCATGTCGTTTTATAATTAGTTTGATAATGAATTTTTTATTTTTGCAGTATGAAAATTTGTTTAATCAGCTTCGATTTCTGGCATTATGATGAACACATAGTGGAGAAACTGAGTGATAAAGGCATTGAAGCATGCCATATCAACATCGGAGCCTTTACCCACAAAAATACAGGAGAGCGTATAAAAAACACGTTCAGCAAAATTTTTCTGGGCAAAAACCCGAAATATCACAAAAGACAAAGTTTCATACTGGAATCTCTGGAAAAGATAGGACGGCAGGACCAGATCCTGGTCATCAATCCTGAGGCTATTGACGAAAGTATCCACCAAAAGATCAGGGAATACACAGACCGGAACATCGCCTATCTTTATGACAGCATGGCCCGGAATCCGGCTACCCATCTACTTCATTATTTTGATACGATATTTTCTTTTGATGATGAAGATGTGAAAAACTTCGGATTCGAAAAGATCACCAATTATAATTATCTCGACCATATTCCTGCGGAAAAGCAGCGTCCGAAGCTGGATCTGTTCTACATCACCTCTTACGATCAAAAAAGGCTTTCTGCGCTGAATCTGCTAATCAACCGTATACACCCGATGAAAATAAAATTCGAGGTTTATATGGTCGGTAAAAAAGGCTGGAAAAATAAACTGAACCAAATTATTGATAAGAAGAATATTGACATTTTAAAGTTTGGAAGAAAGAAGATACCTCATCACATATTGCCCGCCTATTATAAGAATACCAAAGTTATCCTTGACCTGATGCGGGCTGACCAGACCGGACTGAGCTTCAGGATATTTGAAGCCATGGCACTGGAAAAGAAAATTATTACGGATAATCCTACGATTA
>Ga0307416_100000059_pt1 | contig 103158 bp, 90 predicted proteins | sample DK1Cmetagenome_2_FD_203821 | JGI IMG/M metagenome (GOLD analysis project Ga0307416, IMG submission 203821) | Maize rhizosphere microbial communities from greenhouse at UC Davis, California, United States - DK15-C-3 | ecosystem: Host-associated > Plants > Roots > Rhizosphere > Soil | place...
TGTGCTTTGATGATATCAAAGTGTTCAACTAAAAATTCTGGAAGTAATAACTTAAGGAGTTCCTGATCGCTTAACATGAAACAAAGATACAACAACTAAAATTCCCCCCAACTTTTGAGACTGATCCGAAAATATCTATGAAGATCCGGTCATCTGGCAGCAACTGCAGGTAGACAGCAGTAATTATATCCCTTATCTTTGAATAGGATTTCTTGACATTTAATGATTTCAGGAAGCAAAATCACTGATAAACATGTTTATAATCAGCATTCATTTATTGCTATTGTGATTAATATTTTTTTATCAAGTTGAAATTTAGATTGAAATTATACGCTAAATTTTCTCTTTAAAGATGATATATCCTGTTTAGATGATTTATATCATTATTATCTGCTTTTCATGCAGATATTATTTACCTTTGCAAAAAAATACAAATCCTTAATAAGTGAAAAAAACTCCACGCTTATTTACTATTTGCATCTATAGAATATTCACATTAAACATTTTTGAAAACCACCTATAAATTGATAGAAATTATGAAACAGTCTTTATTATTTATTCTAAGCCTTTCAACTTCTTCTTTGTTTGCACAAAGCTGGAATATAACAGGAAATTCCGGCACAAACTCCCCTACTAATTTTCTTGGAACAACAGACAGCAAGCCTCTGGTTATTAAAACCAATAATACGGAAGCTATGCGTATACTTCCTGATGGCAAAATATATGTAGGAATTAATGATCCTGGAAGTAGTGAAGCATTTGTAAGAGTTTATAAGGCTGAAAACCCTGCTTTTGAAGTTGCTAATTCACTTGGTGCATTCCAAATCGCAAAATCCAGTTGTGATGGATGTTGGGGAGGGCTTACAGGGGACACAGTCCTTAGAAATAAAGGAAATACGCATAATATTATTCTTTCAATGCCCAATAATAACAATGACGGAAAATATTACATTGGTGTTCAAGACCATGCGAATGGGACCTGGATAAAATTCTTCAATAACGCAATTGCAAGGTTCGACGGTAAAATTTTCGCTAAAGAAGTTGAAGTAAAAGCCAACGTATGGGCAGATTACGTATTCAAAAAAGACTATAAACTGAATACTTTGGAAGAAGTAGAAAACCATATTCAAAAGAATGGACACCTTCCTAATATTCCATCAGAAAAAGAGATTCTCAAAAATGGAATCAACGTAGCTGAAATGAACGCTAAGCTTCTTGAAAAAATTGAGGAACTTACTCTATATTCTATTGAGCAGAATAAAAAACTAAAAGCTCAATCTGAAAAGGTAGAGAAGATGGAAAAACAACTGGAAAAACTTCTTTCTGAAAAAAAATAAACACATGAAAAAAAAAATACTTTCTTTCTTCTCCCTTATAATAGGATTTTTAGGATTTGCACAAACTGAGGTCTATTTCAAATATGACGAAGCCGGAAACCAAAGATACCGAGGACCTAATGTTGCAGGAAAAACAGCTCCCACTGAAACAGCAAAACAAGAGACTAAAACAGTAGCCCTGCAACAGCAAGAAGCTCCTGCCATGGATGAAAAAACTTTCCTGAAACAAATAAGACTATATCCTGTACCCGTTAATGACTTTCTTACCATCGACTGGACTGAAGAAGCAGACGATCTTATAGAATCCGTTTCATTATACCAGCACAGTACGGTACACTGGAAATTCCAGCAACAGAATATTCCGGCATTGAACCGTCAGCTGAAGATTAATATGACGGGTTATGACTGGGGTGTCTATATTCTACGTTTTACGCTGAAAGACGGAAAAGTCTTCAGCAGAAATGTTACCAAACGATAGGCTATTTTCTGATTCGTTATTTATCAATTTATTAATTCAAAGAAAAAGAATATGAAAATTTTCTATTCATTCATAATATCCTGTCTCTCAATATTAGGATATTCACAAACTATACTATATCAAGCTGAAAGTACCTCTCGAACGGTCCAGGATCCGCAAGCCGTAGTCCTTGCACAAGGATTTCACGCAACATCCAATGTATCCAATCCTTTTGTTGCTAAAATTGGGCCTGGTACGGGAAATTCGGGAGGAGGACCTGCAGATTCCAATGCGGGAGCGAATAATCCATCCTATACATCAGAAAGTGTAGACAATAATTTCCATGATACTAAAGGAAATATAGAAGTAACTAACGGCGGACAGTTGCAGTTTACCTTGCCAATAGCTTTACCTCCTGCAGTAAAAAGTGTTGCCCCTCAGATGGAGCTCATTTATACAAGTGGTTCAGGAAATGGAATTGCTGGATATGGATGGAATTTCTCGGGTATAACATCTATTTCCAGAACAGGAAAAACAATAGAAAAAGATGGTATATTGAATGGACTACAGCTTGACTATTCAGACTATTATAGTTTCAATGGACAAAGACTCGTTCTGAAGGCAGGAGAATATGGAAAAGATGGAGCTGAATATGTAACAGAAAAATTCTCTAACACTAAAATAAGATCACTAGGAAGTATTACAGGAAAGAATTGGCAAGGACCTGAATATTGGGAGATAACTTTCGAAGATGGCTCACAGGCGTGGTATGGCTCCGTGATTGCTGGCGAAAGCTCTGCAAGAACTCCTTTAGAATATAATATCGTAAAATGGAAAGATAAAAAAGGAAATTATATTATATACAATTATCTTCAAAATGATAATGTCAGTATTATTTCTTCAATAGAATGGGGAGGTAATGAAACTCTAAATAAACCTCACTTCAATGAAATAATGTTTGATTATCAGCAAAGAAGTCTTGCAGAAACTTCATATATAAAAGGAGAATTATTCATTCAAGGAAAAAGATTAAGTGATATTACTGTAAATGCGAATAAAATTCTTTTCAAAAAATATACCGTTAACTATTCTATTGATCCGGCAATTTCTAAATATGATTTTGTACAAAGTATAACAGAAAGAACTGCTAATAATCAATTCCCAGGTAGTTACAGAATTGCAAACCCAGTCAAATTTCTAAAACCTCCTGTTAATCAGATTGCTAACAAACAAGAGCTAAATGCAAATTTAATTTCGCAAAATCAAAAACTAGGCGATTTTGATGGTGACGGAAGAGTAGATTTACTCTACTATAACACAGGAAGTCCTGGCTATTATGAATGCCTAGAGACCGATGATTACGGAAATTGCCAAAGTCAAGGAAATTATATTGAACCAACTTCAGGAGGAACCTACATAGTATTTAATAAACTAGATGGAGGATTTACCCCAATAAAGGTTTCTGATGAAGATTTGAGTGGCGGAACCATTGCAGGCGGAATACTTGACAATGAAAATAAAATTTCTTCCAGCCAGGGAATTATCACTTACAAGGAAACTAATGATCCTTTGCCCAATAAAAAACTTGTTTTCAAAGCGTACGTACTAAAGAATAATATCTTAACCCTCGTTAAGCAAAAAGAGATTCCGGCTAACCTTTATGATAGGACAGGAACGTATCCTCCAAACCCAGGATTATTTGAAGGCTATGAGGATATAAGCACATCTTTAGGATCAGTAAAGGAAATAGATTTGAATGGTGATAGGATTTCTGAACTTGCTTTCTCAGTAGCAAATAACAGATGTACAACTTCCTATATTTATTCTGGCGGCCAGAACCAGATCCCTACTATGGAAACCAACTGTGATGTCTATTATCAGAATTATACTATTGATCTTTTCTCGGAAAATAATTCCAATCAGATCACAGAAATAGGCATTGGTAAAGATCTTAACAACATTGATATTTTAGATATTGATGGTGATGGTAAATCAGATTTTATTGATAAAGGAAACGGATATTTTTATATATTACTAAAAGGAGGTAACCCAGCAGGCAATACACCCTTAATTAACTTCAATGGAGAGAAGGAAGGCCTTATATATGGTGATTTCAATGGTGACGGAAAAGTAGATTTTGCAGTACCGGAAAAAGATGTTGAAGAGACAACTAACTGGAGGTTGTATATCAATAAAGGGAATGATAATTTTAAAGAACAATATATAAGTAATTTCCTTACATACAGGAAAAGCCCATATGTCAGTGATTCGGGGCGTAGAAGACAAATAATTTATAATAATTTTGCAAAAGATGTAAATGGTGATGGAAAGGATGATTTCATTAATATAAAATCTGAAACTTATAGAAAACATGACCTTGGCGCAAATAGAGATTCAAGCTTCGGCTTGAAAGTTAAGGTGAATGAGGGCAGTGATGCTACAGGAACTATCATTTTTAGAGAGAGCTACAATGATAATTTTGAATCTACCAGTGATGCTCATTTTGTTCCTATCAATATTTCAGCAAGGATACACAATATTGACAGGTTTATTATGGTCAAGCATGGAGATACTTCCTTATTTACTTATGATTATTTTAATCTACCACAAAAATATGCTGTCAACAGTATTACTCAGGGAGAGGTAAGTATCTCTGTTTCATATAATGATTTAGATTCAGGCAATAATAATACATCTGCTTTTTATCAGTCAGATAACAATGCTACTTATCCTTATTCAAACATAAAAAATCTTCCCTCAAAATCTGTTGTTACTCAACTTCTGCAAGGAAGCAGAAAACAAGATTTCAGATATCGTGATTTAATAGCAAATTTTCATGGAAGAGGAATAATTGGATTCCGCCAGATAGCACGATCATCATGGTATACCGATGAACTTATTAACTCAAAAGTTTGGTCAGGTTCAGAAATTCATCCTACCGAAGGACTTCCTGTCAAAGAATGGTCTATTAAGACAACTGACCCTGCTAAAGCCATCCCTCTTGATATTTCTGAAAATAACACTCAGCTTTTATCATTTAAGTCAATTAACTATAAGATAGACAAATTATTAAATGGGCAAGTCATTACTAATATTCAGCAAAGTGACCAGCCTAAAATTGTAACTGCTATTGTACCGGAAACTACTAAAAGTAAAGACTTCTTAACCAATACTGTTACAAATAATACCATCACTTATGGTGATTATTACCTCCCCGCACAAGCTGTATCTACATTTAATGGAAATTATGCGATCAACACTTCCTTATTTGAGTATACCCATAATCCATCAGGTATTGGACCTGACTATTATATTGGCCGTCCAAAGTTAAAAAATGATATTGTTCAGGCCTATGGCGACACTAAATCTGCAAAGGAAGAATATAGTTATGAAAATAATCTTTTAAAAACGCTTAAAACATGGAACAGAGATAATACGGGTTATCTACTTGAAACCTATAATTATGACGGTTTTGGAAATATAACCCAAAAGATAATCAGTAACAGTGTTGATTCACAAACACAGACAAGTACCAACCAATATGATCCAAAAGGTAGGTTTGTCGTAAATAAAGTTGATAATTTAGGACTAGAGACTAAGATTGAGTATAATGACTTTGGACAGGTTTTAAAACAAACTGATCCCTTAGGCAATATTTTGATTAATACTTATGATGAATGGGGAAAATTAATGAAGTCCAAAACAAATATCGGAGGCACAACAACTTATGTGTATGCCCGTGAATCATTTGGATATACCAAAGTGACCGAATACACTCCCGATGGAAATGAAAAAACAACTTTTACAAACTCAATAGGACAAAATTACAGAACAACCGTAAAAGGTTTTGAAAGAGATAAATTTGTAAGCCAAGGATTTACTTATGATGATATTGGAAGAAAGCGTGGTGAAACTGAGCCTTACTTTGGAAGTTATCCCTCACTGGGCAATTTGATCACTTATGATGATTCTATATTTCCGGCAAAAGCAAAAGCAGTATTATTCAATGGTAAGGAAATAGAAACAAGCGTTTCAGGAAATACTACAACAATAAGAGAGATTAATAATTACAATAAAACAACATCTAAAACAACAGATGCATTAGGTAACGTAATTTCAAGTACAGATAAGGGAGGCACAATTCTTTTCACTTACAATGCTGCCGGGGAGCAAATCAAGGCTCAATATGCTGAAAACGTAGTTACAACAAAATATGATTCATGGGGCAGAAAGTCAGAAATCCATGACCCTTCTAATGGCACTTATAAATATGAATATACTGGCTTTGGATTAATCAAAAAAATAACCAGTCCTAAAGGGACCAAAGAATATACTTACAATAGTGTAGGTCAGCTTATATCCCAAAAAGAAATTTCTACTACTGATGCAGGTCAGGCTACTGATAAGAATATTTCTTATACTTACGACAATAAAGGAAGAGTAATTTCCCGATCAGGAACTTCAAAAGGAAAAGCATACAGCTCGGCTATTTCCTTTGATTCACAAGGACGAGTTTTGTCTACATCAGAAAGCAGTAATGGTAAATATTTCATCCAGAAAGGGATTACGTATGATGATAAAAATAGAGTTATTTCTTATGAAAAAAACCTCTATTCTTCCGGTGTCCTGACCAAAATAAATATAGAGAATATTTACAGTACCTGGAACGGACAACTTTACCAGATAAAAGATAAAAATTCAGGAAAATTACTTTGGGAGCTCAATGAAACCAATGAAAAGGGACAGGTTCTCCGGGCAAAGCTGGGAGCAACAGATATTAACAATAGGTACGACAGTGCCGGTTTCCTGGCAGAAATAAAACATAGTTCACCAATCAATTCAAGTCTTTTAAATATCCTCTATAGGTTTGATGCTATTAAAAATGAACTAAACAGCAAAACTACAGGAGGAGACTTCAATATTACGGAAACCTTCGATTATGATGACAACAATAGATTAGTGAACTGGACCAATCCTGTAAATGGAATTAAGCCATTAGCCAACCGGAATATATATGATGCTAAAGGAAGAATTTTAGAGAATGATCAGGTAGGAAAAATTAAATTTGATAATTCAACGAAGATCTATCAGCCAACAGGAATGACCCTTAATGCTGCAGGAACACAGAATTACAATAATGACCTTATCCAAAGCATTGCTTATAATGAAAATAATGACCCTGTCTTTATTGACGGTGAAAAAGGGGATGTATCCTTTCAGTACGGCCTCACAAGCATGAGACAAACAGTAAGTTACGGTGGAAGTTTTGATCCCGATCAGGAAGGTAAATTCACCAAATACTACAGCGAAGATGGAAGCTTTGAAGTTCTTAAGGATAATATAACCGGAAAAGAAAAACATATTCTTTATATTGGCGGAACACCATACGAAAGTAATATTGTTTATTTAAAGAACTTTACTGAAAACAGTGGTTCATATAAGTTCCTTCACAAAGATTATTTAGGAAGTATTTTGGCTATCAGTGATGAAGCCGGAAACAAATTAGAACAGAGACATTATGATGCATGGGGAAATTTCACTCACCTTCAAATTGGAACCGGAGCAATTGTCACTGATAAAAATATTATTGATAATACTTCGTTGTTAATAGATAGAGGATACACCAGCCATGAGCATTTTGCTGAAGTTGGTATTATTCATATGAACGGTAGGTTATACGACCCTTTATTAAGAAGATTTTTAAATGCAGATGAGAATATTCAGGAACCGTACAATACTCAAAACTACAACAAGTATGGCTACGTACTGAACAATCCTTTAATGTACAATGATCCAAGTGGAGAAATTTTTGGTCTTGGTGAATTTTTATCGGCCGTTATTATTGGGGCAATCATTGGAGCAGCAGCCTACTCAATTGGAGTTTTAGTATCCGGCGATTACTGGAATATAGGAAATTTCTTAAAATCCACCATATTTGGGGCTGTTTCAGGAGCCGTCACTTTTGGTATAGGCCAGCTCTTTCAGCCGGCATTACAAGTAGCACAGGCTGCGAAAGGATTTTCCGGATTTATGATGGAAGCCGGGCTAAGTGTTGCACAGGCAGGTTTACATGGTTATGCTCAGGGAATATTATCTTTAATGCAGGGGGGGACTTTTGAGCAGGCTTTTGTAGCAGGAGCATTAGGAAGTTTGGGAGCGTCAGCTTTCAGAGCCGTAGCTGGTAGTTTTTCGCAAAGTGGTGTTGGAACAATACTTTTTGGTGCTGTTTCAGGAGGTGTTGGCTCGGAACTTTCAGGAGGTAACTTCTGGCAAGGGGCATTGATAGGAGGTATTGTTGCAGGATTGAATCACGCGATGCACTTAGACGATGACTATAGTAATGGAGACGATGATAAAAAGAAACCTCAAAGAAAACAACCTACTACTAAAAAGGTACAACCATTAGTGAAAACTGGAGGACAAGTTGCTACGGCAGTAGAGCTTATATCTGAAGCACCAGGTGCAGGTGGAAAGATTCTTAAAGGTACTGGAAAAGCATTCGGTAAAGCGGCTCCAATATTAGAAACTACATCAAATCTCTTAGAATATGAAAATGGAGATATCAGTGGACAACGATTAACATATAGGTCTGTAGGGGTTGGGGCTTCTGTATTAATTGGATCTGAATTAGGATCTGTTGTTCCTGGCTACGGTACAGCTATTGGCGCTGGAGTAGGAGCACTATTTGGGGTAGGAGAATTGTTGTATGATCAATTTAATCAATATGTCAAACCTGTCATGATTCAAAAAACAAATCATTTTAAAAACCAATTGAAATTTACAAGATAAAGATGTTAAGATTTTTTTTAAAAAATAAGCTGTCAGTTTTAGGATCTTTTTTAGTTATATGTTCTATTATCATTATACTATACAATTACTACAAATTCCAAAATTTAACCCTGACGATTCAAACTGTACAAAAAGTTTTTATCCAAAAAGAAAAAACAGAAAGTGATTTCAAGTATGGAAAAACTAACCTAAATATCAACTATTTATATATTGAAACTACTTCCAATAAACATAAATTTTACATATATGAAAATACTGGAAATGAATTAAACAGTCTATATCTTGAAAAAATAGAATCAGAAATTCCGGTAGGTAGCAAAATTTCGATTTGGGTTGATAAGGAAGAAATTAAAGATTATAGAGATGTTGAAATTCAGAAACTGAAAATAGATAATAATACTATCATTAATAATTCTGTAAATTATTTATATCTGGTATTAAGTATTATTATTGGCTTACTACTTTTATTAATGAGTAGAAATTATCCATAACCTTGTTTTGCTCTATTAGTGAGTTTTTTGTACACGTAAATTATCTTAATAAAGTTTTTTAAATTATATTTACATAGAAATCACTAATCAGTATCTAGGATATAATTTACACATTAATTACAATTATAGAAAGTAAGAAATCCTAATCCATAAATAGAAGGAAGTTACTTGAGTAACTTCCTTTTTAATTTAACTACAAATTCGGATTATTCTCAATCTCCTTCTGCGGAATACTGAAGAGATAATACTTACTGTTCGGTACAAAAGCAGACTGGTCCGGGAAATTAAAGACAGAATACCTCTCCCATTTACTGTTTTTACCGTTCCGTACGTAGTCACAATCTATACTTTTACAGCTTGTCCTTTAAATTGCAACATTACACCTTACATTCTAAATTATGACTAGAATTTCTGCTGCAACAATTTCTCTAAAAGAATGAAATCATTGAAAACAATAAAAAGAAATGAAAATAGACAATAAATATAACTGCCTAACTCATAATCAGAGGGTCGCTGGTTCGAGCCCAGCAGGAGGAGCCAATTAAGGACAAACACTTACATTCATCTGTAAGTGTTTTTTTTGCTTTAAACTTTTCGGATCTGATAAATCAATGATATATTAGCAGTAAATTAATAACTACAATAAGGCATAATATCAAATTATTTCATGAAGAAAATCTTTATCTCATTATTAACAGCTTTTTCTATCGTTCAGCTTTCGGCACAGGAAAAGTCTTATTTTTTATCAAGCCCTTCACTTAGTCCCGACGGAAAAACAGCCTACTTTGCTTATGGTGGAGATATCTGGAAAGCAGACTCAAACGGTGGGAATGCATCGAGAATCACAGCTTTAGACGGAGAAGAAATTAATCCTCGCACTTCTCCTGATGGAAAATGGTTGGCATTCAGCTCCAATCAGTATGGCAATTATGACATTTACGTAATGCCCGTTGAAGGCGGAACAATTAAACAGCTCACATTCCACACCGGAAAAGATGAAATAGAAAGCTGGGGATGGGACAGCAAAACTCTTTATTTCACCTCAAACAGGAATAATAATTTTGGAAGTTTTAGAACAACCATCGAAGGAAAAACACCACAAAAGCTTTTTAAAAATTACTTCAATAACACCAGTGGAATCGCCGAAACTCCATCGGGTGAATATCTTTTCACCAACTCTCCGGAAGCCGCCAATCAGACCCATCGTAAACGCTATAAGGGAGAAAACAACCCTGATATTTTAGGATACAGTCCACAGAACAGCGCTTTCAGACAGTACACGAATTACGAGGGAAAAGATTTTAACCCTAGTGTCGACAAAAACGGCAGTATTTATTTTATCTCCGATGAGAATAATAATGAATACAACCTATATCAAATTGAAAACGGTAAAAAAGTACCGCTGACCCAGTTTGATACCTCTATTAAAAAACCTTTTGTTTCAGCAAACGGATCTAAAGTCATATTTGAAAAAGACTATCAGCTTTATATTTACGACGTAGCCACAAAAAATACAAAAGCTCTTGATATCAGCCTCAACACCAATAAAATTCTGGAAAAAGAGCAAAATTTCAGTGTAGAAAACAACATTTCTTATTACAATGTTTCGCCGGATGGTAAAAAGATAGCTTTTGTAAGCCGCGGTGTCCTGTTTGTTTCTGATATTGAAGGAAAATTCACACAAAAAATTTCCGATGGAAAAGAGCGCGTAATGGAAGTGAAGTGGCTGAAAGACAATCGTACATTGCTTTTTAGCCAGACCGACAAAGGTTATCAAAACTGGTTTAGCATTGCTGCAGACGGAAAGACCCAGCCCAAACAGCTGACTCATGATTTACGTAACAATCGTAATATAACCCTTAACAATGATCTTTCAAAAGCGGTTTACCTAAGCGGCCGTGACGAAGTAAGGATAATGGATCTGAAAAGCTTCAGCTCTACAACTATTGTAAAAGATGAAATCTGGGCTTTCCAGAATTCAAGACCTTCTTTTTCGCCTAATAACGAATATGTATTGTTCTCAGCAAAAAGGAATTTCGAGCTGGATATTTTCATTTATAACATCAAAAAAGGCCAGACTATAAATCTCACCAATACCGGTGTTTCGGAGGAAGACCCTTACTGGTCTCCCAATGGTAAATATATCTATTTCAGCAGTGACAGAACCAATCCGTCTTACCCATTAGGTATGCAAAAGTCCAATATTTACCGGATGGCCTTGGACTGGTTTGATGAACCCTATAAATCCGAAAAATTCGACAAGCTTTTTATTGAAGAAAAAAAATCCCCTGAAACAACAAAAAAAACGAAAGAGCAAAAAGACGAAAACAAAGAGAAAAAGAAAGAGAAAGAACCCGTTATAAAGGAACTAAAAGTTGACCCGGAAAACACTCTGGAAAGAATAGAATTGGTTACTGACAGGTATGGATATCAGGATGATCCTACAGTTTTTGCTGACGAAAAGAAAGAGATTTTGTTGTTCAATTCCAATCAGGATAACGGGAAAAAGCAGCTATTCAAAAAAGTGTTTATTGAGTTCGAGCCTGCGAAATCCGAGAAAGTCTTCGATAAAGAGGCTTCTCATATCACCAAAATTGAAAAAAACCTTTTTGCATTAATAGAAGGTAATATTTATAAAATGACACTGGATGCATTAAAGCCCGAAAAAATAAATATTCAGCATGCTTTTGATAAGGATCTGGCTTCCGAATTCACTCAAATGTATAATGAAGCCTGGACAGGTGTTGAAGAAAACTTTTATGATGAAAACTTTCACGGAATTAACTGGAAAGCAAAAAAAGAACAGTATGCAAAATATCTTCCGTATGTAAACAACAGAAATGATCTGCGAATTCTATTAAATGATCTCTTGGGTGAACTTAATTCTTCACACACCGGGTTTTCCTCATCAGGAAAAGAAGAAACCAGATACCTGAACTATTTTACCAATGAAAGCGGAATTGTATTTAAAACCGACCAGCCTTATATAGTAGAAAGCATTGTACGAAAATCTCCGGCATTCCGCTCCGGTGTCGATATCAAACCCGGAGATCAGCTGATTGCCGTAAACGGAAAAAAAGTTGACCCTCTTGAAAACCGTGAAGCTTATTTCACAAGTCCTAAAAAACAGGATGAGCTTATTCTTACTTTCAGCCGTAGTGGAAAAAATATAACTACAAAAGTACACCCAATTTCAAACATAGATTTAAAAGGGCTGCTTTACGATGATTGGATTTTCGACAACCGCCAGCGCGTCAATAAGCTTAGTGATAATCGTATTGCTTATTCATACATGAAAAACATGTCAAGTGATGAGCTGGATCGCTTTCTCTTGGATATGGTAGAACAGGAAAACAAAAAGGACGCTGTTATTCTAGACCTACGATATAACACCGGCGGAAATGTTCATGATAAAGTCTTGAACTTCCTTGCTCAAAAACCTTATCTGCAATGGAAATACCGTGAAGGAAAAATGACTACTCAACCTAACTTCGCTCCTGCCGGAAAGCCTATCGTTCTGCTGATTAATGAAGGCTCACTAAGTGATGCTGAAATGACTGCGGCGGGCTTTAAGGCCTTGAAACTGGGGAAAATTATCGGTCAGGATACGTATCGCTGGATTATCTTCACTTCGGGGAAAAGCCTTGTAGACGGCTCTTTTTACAGACTCCCTTCCTGGGGAACCTATACTCTTGACGGACAGAATCTTGAGAAAACTGGTGTAAAACCGGATATTTATGTTAAAAACACCTTCGTAGACCGGCAACAGGGTAACGATCCCCAACTGGAACGGGCTGTTCAGGAAATATTAAAAGATTTAAAAAAATAAAACCACACAATACCTCATCCGGGTTTGGCAAGAATAGCTGACAATAAATTAAAGGTCGCTGTTTCGAGCGGAGGATTAAAAAAAGGCTTACAGAAATGTAGGTCTTTTTTATTTGCATACCTTTTGATGGATGGATTTGACAATATCTAATAAAATAATCAAGATGCCTTATTTATCCCGGATTTATTTAAAAGACAATCATCCTGAAGGTTTTCCTTTCAATCTTCCCTTTCTAAGCAATGGTTTAGATTTAAAACTCAAAAGCAATGTCACTTTTTTCGTTGGCGAAAACGGCATCGGGAAATCTACATTACTGGAAGCCATTGCAGAAAAGTGTGATTTCAATGTATCGGGAGGCAGCAGAAATCACAATTACAATTTCCACAAAACAGAATCTGAACTGTCCGAATACCTTACTCTGTCCTGGAAAACTAAAACCGGCCAGGGATTTTTTATGAGAGCTGAAAGCTTTTTCAACTTTGCAACCTACATAGATGAAGTTGCCGAAGAAGACAGAAGCGTTCTGAATGCCTATGGCGGGAAATCCTTGCATCAGCAATCCCACGGCGAGGCTTTTCTTGCCTTATTTCACAATCATTTCCAGAATGGTCTTTATATTCTCGACGAGCCGGAATCCGCACTTTCTCCACAAAGGCAATTATCATTATTATCCGTCATTCACAAATTGGAAAAAGCAGGAAAGGCTCAATTCATTATTTCCAGCCACTCCCCGATCCTGATGAGTTATCCCGGTGCAGAAATTTATGTATTGGATGAAAAAATTCAACAGTCCAGTTACAGAGAAACAGAGCATTATCAGCTAACAAAGAATTTTTTAGAATCTCCGGAACTCTATTTGCGGCATTTATTCGAAGATGATTAAAGTTAATTTCAAAAAACTTCTGAAATATTTCTTACTGAAATTCAACATTTTTAGTCAAAAATCATCGCTAATCCGGGATAAAATTTGCCTGATATTAATATTCCTTTTATATTTGCAACACCTTAAACAGAGGAAAATTCCTCCTTAGCTCAGTTGGTTAGAGCATCTGACTGTTAATCAGAGGGTCGCTGGTTCGAGCCCAGCAGGAGGAGCAAAAAGACTTACAGAAATGTAGGTCTTTTTTTATGTCCTGATTTCAAATGCAACAATATTACCTATTTATTCAGTACTGTAATCCTGCATTTATTAACAATTTCTGCAAAACAATAAAAATGTTAGCTATAAATTCTACTAGTCAAAAATCATATCACAACACATACTTTGTGGAAAAACTGTAACACAAATAATTAAACTACTGAAAATAAGTAAAATACACATGTTGGTAATTTGTGGAAAAAATATCAATAAGCTATTGGCATATCATGGAAAGTACTTTAAAAACTTGTTAAAAGCATGTGGGTAACCTGTTGAAAATATATTAAAAAGCTGTTAATAGCCAATTAAACACGTGGAGAAGTTGTGGAAAAAATGTTAGTTGCAAATGTTATACACACATTTTATATAGCATTTAACTCATTTATTCATTCTAAAAATCCAATATTATGAAGTCATTAATCAGTACAATCTTTTACTGTTATTTTCGTTACATTTGTAGTTTTGTGAATTTTCATTGAAAACGTTAAAAAAAATGATCTTTTTTAAATAAACAGCACGCTTTTTGTTTGTGCTAATTGCTTGAAGAAACAAATGATGTTAAATAACAACTCCAAATATTATAATCTCTTCTTTCTGTTTTTTATATCCTGCCTGGCATACGCCCAAAACACAGTGAACGGAAGAATTGTAGATGCAAAAACCAATAAAGAAATTACCGGTGTAGACGTCTTTATTAATGAGAATACTGAACCTTTTTTAAAAACTTCTCTCGGAAGCTTTAGTGTTCAGTCGGACAGTATTATTTATAAACTGAAATTCTCGAAAAAGAATTATTCTACCGAAACCATTACCATTACTCCTGAAAATGCTGCCAATATTTTTGTACAGCTTTCGCAGGAAAAAGTGAGCACGATTGGCGAAATCGTTATTCACAACGAAAAAACAAAATACAAAAACAAAAAAGAAAATCCTGCTTATGCTATTATGCAGGAAGTCTGGAAAAGAAAACGGAACAACGGCTTAGAGAAATTCGATACCTATACTTATAAAGAATACGAGAAAATCCAGTTTGATGCGAACAACCTGGACAGCGCTTTTATGAGTAAAAAGATCTTCAATAAGCTTGATTTCATTTTTGATTATGCTGATTCTACTGCCAGCGGAAAGATTGGGCTTCCTATTTTCCTGAATGAATCCATCTATGAAAATTTCGGAGAAAACAAGCCCGGAAAAAAGACAAAAAGACTATTGGTTGCCCAAAAGACATCAGGTTTTCAGGATAACCAGGTAATTACCATTACTGCAAAAAATCTCTACCGTGATATTAACATCTATGATAACACTTTAAATTATTTTGACATAGGGTTTCCTAGTCCGGTCGGCTCAAATGGATTCAGCACCTATGACTATAATTTAACGGATACTATCTCTATCCACGGTGAGAACGCCTATAAGATAAGATACCAACCCAAAAGGAAAGATGTTTTAGCCTTCCAGGGCTATCTTTATATAGACACAGATAATTATGCTGTTTTAGGAGCTACTTTAAAATCAACGCAGAAAATCAATGTTAATTTCATTAACAGCATTTCCACAGAACTGGAATATGACAATCCCGATGAAAACACATTTCTTCCTAAGAAATTCATTACAGAAATAGAGCTTACCCCTTTTGCAAAAAAGAGAACCTCTAAAAGCATTATTGCCAAACGGTCGGTCGATTATTCTCAATATGAATTCAATAAACCACTTGATGATAAAGTATTCACAAGAAAACAGGAAGAGTACGACGACAAATTTGTCGATAAAGATGATGCCTATTGGGTAAAAGCCAGGCCAGACTCTCTGTCCAAATCCGAACAGGGCGTCTATGAAATGCTTGACAAGCTTCAGCAGACTCCAAAATTCAACCGTATCGTTAAAATATATGAAACACTCGCTTCAGGATATTATAACGCCTTTAAAGGTGTTGATATAGGCCCTATTTTTTCAATTTACGGCAAAAATGAAGTGGAAGGTGACAGAATAAGGCTGGGAGCAAGAACTTACTTTGGGCAAAATGATCCATGGAGAGTTCAGTTTTATACAGCTTACGGATTTAAAGACGAAAAGGTTAAGTACGGAGCCGAAGCCCGCTATATGTTCAACAGAGTGAACAGGTTCATGATCGGAGCCGGAACAAAAAGAGATATTGAACAATTAGGTGTCCAGCTTACAACTGACGACGGAATTATGGCACGCACCTTCGCCTCTTCTACCCTTTTTGCAAGAGGAGAAAACGCCTCTTTGAGTTCTATAAACAAGACCAATATTTTTGCAGCCATTGAACCCTGGAAAAATTTTCAGGTAAGAGTAGACGGAACACTGCAGAGTATAAAATCTGCAAACCCCGATAAATTCAGCTTAATGTATTACCGCAATGGAGATCTGAGAAAAACGCTTAATGACTCCCACGTTACTTTAAGTTTAATTGCAAGACCTGGAGCAAAATTCTCCCAGACAGGAGTTGACCGCTACGAACACGGAACACTGGCCCCCACCATTATCCTGAAATACACAAGAGGTATTGAAGGCCTTTTCAACGGTGATTTCAACTACAACAGGCTTCAGTTTATGTTCTACAAGCCCATACTGATTGGAAGCTGGGGTAAAACTATTGTTAACTTTGAGGCAGGAAAAACTTTTGACACAGTTCCTCTCGCTCTTCAGAATGTAATCCCGGGAAACCAGTCCTACAGCTTGGCGCAAAATACATTTTCACAGCTTAATTATTATGAATTTGTAGCAGACACTTACTCAACGCTTCACCTTGAGCATCATTTCAACGGAAAGATACTTTCTTTCATTCCTTTGATCAAAAAACTGAAACTTAGGGAAATTGCATTCATCAGAACGGCTTACGGAACCTTAAGTGATGCCTCCAAATCCATCAATGTGGAGGGCTTCAAATATTCAGCACCCAGTGAACAAATCTATTTTGAATACGGATTCGGAATTGAAAATATAGGAATCGGAAACCTCAGAATATTCAGGGTAGATTTTAACTGGCGAGGAAACTATCTCGACAGACCGGATATTTCAACCTTCGGAATAAAAGCAGGATTCCAGGTAGGATTTTAAAATACAACTCTTTGTCTAATCGACAAGGAGTTTTTTTATAATTAAACAACCTAGCTAAAACATAAGCCGCTAAAACTTTTAAAGTAGAGAACAGTCTTTTAATACAAAAACCTCAGCAGTGCCGAGGTCAATTTTTCAATAAATTTATTTATTTTAACATCCGCACGGATCCGGATCTATAATCATGTTACGGCATATTAACCTCTGTTGTGGAGTCCATGAGCACCATTCTACGCAAGTAGTTGCAGGAGGGGGACATGCTAAAGCACCACCATCTACTGTTCTCAGTTGTTTCTTTGATAGCTTTCTTAGATTTTTCATAGTATTTTGTTTTAGTTTTTTGCCTACTCTATCTGCTTTTCGGCATCCGCAAATGATTTGTTATTTGATAGTTAACAAATATATAAATATTTCACTATAATAAGAATATTAGCGAAAAATATTTTCTTTTTGCAGAATTAAACAAAAAAAACCTCAGCCAATGACTGAGGTTTAGGTTTTATAAAACGCTTAAATAATTATGCGTTTGGCTCTACAGATACGAAAGATCTGTTGTTTGCTTTCTTTCTGAAAACTACTTTACCGTCTACTAGTGCAAACAAAGTATGGTCTTTACCAATACCCACGTTTTCACCCGGGTGGTGTTGCGTACCTCTCTGTCTGATAATAATATTTCCGGCAATAGCTTCTTGTCCACCGAAAATCTTCACACCTAATCTCTTAGAGTGAGACTCTCTACCGTTCTTGGAACTACCGACTCCTTTCTTGTGTGCCATTTTATTACTGGATTATTTGTTAAGTGCTTTAAATTGATCAATATTCTTAACGATAGCAGCATCTACTTCTTCGTGAGTAAGAACATTCTTTTCTAGTTCAACTTTAACCGCTTTACCTAAAGTAATTAAAGTTTCTCTGTTTTCTTTAGACTGAGACAGGTTGTTTTTCTTTAAGTGATAGTTCAGTTCGTGATCTTCACCAAAGTTAACCGTTGCGCTGTCTGAAAGAACTTCAGCTTTTACAGTTTCTTTTTTAGCAGCTTTCTTAGTACTTCCGTCAAAACCAGTGATACCAGTGATTTTAATTTGAGTTAAAGATTGTCTGTGACCGTTCTTTACCTGATAACCTTTTCTTCTTTTCTTTTTGAAAACGATTACTTTATCAGCTTTTACGTGGTCTAGGATCTCTGCATCTACAGTGATTCCGTTTACAGCTGGGGCGCCAACAGTGATTGAACCGTTTACAGTAAGAAGAATTTTATCAAAAGAAACCTTGTCTCCTTTTTCTCCTTTTAAACGGTTTACAAACAACTTCTGGTCTTGCTCAACTTTATATTGAAGCCCTGCTATTTCTACAATTGCAAACATTGTTTATAAATTTTTAGTTATTTCGAGGTGCAAATATATGAATAAATTTCTAAATAGCTTACAATCAGTTCCGTATTTTTTTAGCAAAAACACAATAAATAATCATTTCACTATGTTTTGAATAATTTTTTACATTAATATGCTCATAATTAAGAGATAATTTTATACCTTCGTTATCACCAAAAAATATTTTATATGAAAAGAAACTTTAAATTCTGCTTATTGGCAGGAGCCATTGCCGCTTTTTCATTAACAGCGTGCCGTGATGACAAAATGGAAGAATCTGTTCTTCCCGAATCTCAATCTGCAAGCGCAAAGATCGAACAACCCGGAGAACTTCAAAAAAGCTGCTCCTATGTAGATCAATACTGGAGCTCAACCGCAATACTTAAAACCAGTCTTTCGAGCACAGCAGATACCAATTTTATGAATTCCCAGATGACTAAAATAGCCAGTCTTTGGGGAAGAAGCAACCCAACTCTCCGTTTTGTAGACGATCCTTCTAATTTCAATTCCACCTACAATGCGATCTCTTATTCCACAGGAAAAATTTATTATGGCTACGCAATCTATGCAGATGCTAAAAATAAAGGAGGAGATATCGTGAACGCCATGATCCTGGCTCATGAATACGGGCACCAGCTACAGTACATTTTCGGGCTTCCTACTGTAAACGAATCTACAGCAAGACCAAACGAACTGGAAGCTGACGGTTTTGCCGGATATTACTTAAGAAGGCCAAACGGATACAACAAAACCAGTTTCGCTGAAATTGCTGCAGCCTACGAATTTGCGCAGAGCATTGGAGACTATCAGACTACAAGCGCCAATCACCACGGAACTCCTCCTCAAAGAAGATCTGCTGTACGTTTAGGCTTCCTTCTTGGGCAGTATGATCTTAACGCAGCCAATTTTGACTATAATTTCTTCTATTATTACCAGGGCGTACTAAATGGCACTTACAAAATGGGTAAAAACACTGTAAACCCAGAGATTGATGCTTATATGAGCCAGTATATCGATGAACTTAGAAAGATCCAAACCGGAGAAATTTCCGAAGAAGAATTTAAGCACCTTAAATAACATTCATTTTAGCATATTTAACAAAGGAGACAGGCAGCAATGTTCTGTCTCTTTTTAGTTTATTTGATAAATATCCCAAAGTTTATTTATTTTTGAACCATATCCAACAACAAATGAACAGAGATCTCTACATCGATTTTGCCAAGGGAATGGCAACCCTTTCCATTATATTCATCCATACCGCATTTTGGTCGGGACAGTTTTACATTTCCACCGAGGTAAGAGTATTCTCTCTGGTATTTGATGTGGCTCTCTTTTATGCTTTAAGCGGAATTACTTCAGGATCAAACATCGAGAAAACATTTTACAGATTATTAAAACTACAGATCACTTATATGATCTTTGTAACATTTCTGTTCTTTCTGGATTACTTTTTCAAAGTCTTCGGATTAACATTTTTTTCCATGGAATGGCTCCAGAATTTCTATTCAACCTTTGGTTCAAAATATGTAGCGACCAGCGTATCCGATATTCCGCAATGGCAGAATCTCGGCAACTGGTATCTTCACCAATACACAAATGCAGATACCTTTCCTGTTGTAATGGGTAGCTTCTGGTATCTGAAAGTCTATTTCATTCTGGCAGTTTTTGGAGTGCTGATCTTAAGGTTCTTTCCAAAACATGTTAACTGGTTCATAGGACTATGCTTGGCCCTGACTTTAATATTCAATGTTTTCCCGGAATTTTATCCAGGAGGACAAGTAGGATATGTTGCATTTTATCTGGCTATTTTTTTAACAGCCAACAGAATGCGCGGTAAAAAAATCCCAAAAAAAGTAATTCCTGTTCTATACGCAGTAGTTGCGGCAGCCTTGATCTGGATGTTCTGGTATTACGGAAATGAGATTTTCTACAAAATCAATAAAAACAAATTCCCGCCGAAAATTCCTTATATTATTTGGTCACTGTTTTCGTTAACGACATTATTTGTACTCTATAACAGGCTAAAAGTAACAAAAGAAAATTTTGTTACACATATTGGTAAAAATGCTATATTCTTTTATTTTGCCCAGGGGATAAGCTCATCTCTCGTATATTTCATCGTGGCTGCTTTACAGGAAAACATGCCATGGTGGCTGCTTATGATTTTAATTTATATCATCAATGTAATCCTTGCTTTCATTATCGCGGCCGGATTGAAGAAAGTGGATGATACAGGCTGGAAAGTTCTGGAATTTTTAAGAAAAAAAACAGCTTCTTAACGCTTTAGCAATCAATTTGAAATAAAATAATTTTTCTTATCGCAATTTATTTTAATTTTACAGAAAATTCAAGGCATGTTTAAGTTGAAACTTCCCACCGATCCAAGATGGGCAAATATTGCAGAGGAAAACATTGAAGAAATTTTAACGGATCACGCATGGTGTGAACAGAAAGCAGCAACTAATGCTATCGGCTTGATCACTATGCTTCCCGAATATCCTGAAATTGTCACTGAGCTTCTCGCCATTGCGCAGGAAGAGCTCGATCATTTCAATCAGGTGCATGAGATTATTAAAAAAAGAGGTTTTGTCTTTGGAAGGCCAAGAAAAGATGATTATGTGAATGAACTGGCCAAGTTTATCATCCAGGGAAGCAGGGAAGATCTAATTGTAGATAAAATGCTTTTTGCCGCTATGATAGAAGCCAGAAGCTGCGAAAGATTTAAGGTTCTTACCGAAAACATTAAAGATGAAGAGCTGAAGACATTTTATAAAGAGCTTATGATCTCCGAAGCGAACCATTATACAACATTTATAGGATTTGCAAGGCAGCTTGGAAATTCCGAAAAAGTAAACAAACGCTGGGACGCATGGCTGGAATATGAAGCCAATATCATTAAATCTTATGGAAACAAAGAAACAATCCACGGTTAAAAATAAATAGTAAAGAATCCGCGTTGAAAAAACTGACCTTCGAAAATATTGCCAATTTTTTCCTGAAAAATTTCTTTCAGGGACTGGTTATTATTGGCCCAATCGGGCTTACCATCTTTGTGATCTGGTATGTTGTCAGCGCTGTTGACAATATCATTCCTTCTGTCGCAAAAGAGATTCCGGGTTTGGTTTTTGTTTCAACGATACTCATTACAGCCGTTCTGGGATATTTGGGAAATAAATTTGTAGTCGGAAAATTCTTTTTCGACACGATGGACAGCCTTCTGGAAAAAATCCCGGGGGTAAAACATATTTATACCCCTACAAAAGACGTCATGTCTTCATTTGTGGGAGACAAAAAGAAATTCAACGATCCTGTCTGGGTAAAGACGAATGAAAATCCTGAGATCTGGAGAATCGGCTTTCTGACCCAAAAAGAAATGTCGGACGTTGAGAAGCACAATTACGTCGCAGTATATCTGCCTCATTCCTATGCTATTTCAGGCTGGGTAATTGTTACTGAAGAAAAGAATATCAAACCTGTAGTGGGGATGACTGCAGCTTCTGCCATGAAGTTTGCGGTGAGTGGTGGTGTCGCAGGTTTCCATTCTGACGACAATATCTTTAAAGCTCCGGAATAATTCTACTTTATTATTCTTAATAATGGCCTTCCGGCTATTATTCTTTATTCAACTCAAATATTATGTTAACCAAAAAATATCATTTTGGACATTTTTACCTACCTATTTTTATTCTTTAACTTATTTACAAATAACAATAATATGAACAAGAATCCTCTTCTCAATTGTGATCCGGAAAAAGGCATATGTGAAATCCTGGAAACTCAAGACTCAGAATATTCAGCAGAGCAGCTTCAGGGCACCAAAGATAAAATCACCATTATTTATTATACAGATCCCATCTGTTCTTCCTGCTGGGGAATTGAAGCCCAACTGAGAAAAATGAAACTGGAATACGGCAATGCTGTAGAAATAGATTACAGAATGGGAGGGCTTTTACCGTCATGGGACATTTACAATTCCGGAGGAATCAGTAAGCCAAGTGATGTTGCCGGCCATTGGGAAGAGGTAAGCCCCTATTATAAGATGCCCATTGAAGGTGGGGTATGGCTTACAGATCCGTTAAATTCTTCCTATCCTCCATCCATTGCTTTCAAAGCAGCACAAATGCAGGATAAAAAGAAAGCTGTAGACTATATGAGAATTACCCGTGAAATGGTTTTTCTTGATCAATTAAATATCACAAAAACAGAACATCTGGAAAAAGCTGCTAAGATGGCAGGATTAGATGTAGCACAGTGGAAAGAGGATTATGAATCCAAAGCTCAGATTGAATTCAAAAAAGATCTTGACCTTGGAAGACAGCTTGGGGTAAGAGGGTTTCCTACCCTGATCTTCACCAAAGACGATGAAATCTTAGACATTCTCTACGGCTTCAAACCTTATACAGATTTTGAACGCAGAATTACAAAAATAAGCCCGGATGTAAAAAAACAGGAATATTCTACAGAACCTGACCAGCTATTTGCAGTTTATCCTACCTTAACCACTCAGGAATTTGCAGTTCTCTCCAATATCTCTTTCGAAAAAGCATTTGAGACCCTTCAGAAACTCACTGGAGAAAACAAAGTTTCCCGCAAAAAATACAAAAACGGAGATCTTTGGATTTTTAATAAAAACGAAACACTATTTAAAAACTAATAAGGATGTACAAAGTTGCAATCATAGGAGCGGGAGTTTCCGGATTGAGTATGGCAAATTATTTGGAAAAGAATAATATTGACTACCATATTTATGAAAGAAGAACTCAAAATGACCTGAAAGGACACGGATTTATTCTTCCCAAAGAAGGCATTGAATACCTTTCCAACATCATTAATATTGATGATCTCTACAAAAAAGGACAGTTTTTAAAAAAATATCTTCACTACCACCAAAATGGCGAGGTCCTTTCTGAAAAAGACCTTGAAGATGTTTTTGTAGTTTCGAGAAGTACCCTGATAGAGATTTTGGCCGAAGGCATTCCTTCCGATAGAATATCATATGATACAACAGTCACCCTGAATGGTTTTTCTGACGGGAAATCCTGTATAACCCTCAATGACGGTACCTCCCTGGAAGCTGATGTGATTATAGCTTCAGACGGATCAAGAAGCAGAATCAGAAGAACAATTTTTGAAGATGAAAAAATGAAAGCCGTTTTAGAGAATGAAGTAGTCAACATTATCGAAAATGAAGCAATTGCCAGTAAGCTTGACAGCAATTTTTTGAAATTTCATCATGAAGACGGCGGGCTTACTTTCGGAGTACTAAAGCTTTCCGATACAAAAATCCTTTGGTATTGCCAGTTTGATATTACCAGATTCTTTATCAATGAAGATTATACCCCGGACTGTATCAAACAGTTCATTGTGGACAATTTCGGAGACTGGAATCCTCTGATTTCGTCGATCATCAATGATTCAAGCTATGAAAATGCCCACATATGGAGGGTGTACGAATTGGAAAAGCTCAATCCTTTTTATCACGAAAATATTGTATTCATAGGCGATGCAGCTCATCCTCTGATTCCTTTTACAAGCCAGGGCGTTACGTCGGCCCTAAAAGATTCCTACGTTTTGACAAATCTCTTACTGGAAGGAGATAATCTCCCGGCAACTTTCCGAAAATATGAGGAAGAGAGAAAAACGGAAATTGAGATCCATATTAAAAATGGGAGAGCATTACTGAACCAGTTCCTGCTCCCATTAAACGAGCAGCAAAAAAATACCTTACCAATTTCATACAAATAAATGTTTACAAATAAAGATATCAACTTCGAAGCCCTGAAAAGAAAAGCATATAACGGAAGATGGGCAACTCTGGAAAATGGGATCATTCCTTTAACAGCGGCAGATCCGGATTTCAGAATGTCTACCGAGATCGAGCAGGGCATCATTGAATATATTAAAGACGGATACCTCAGCTATGGCCCGTTTTCAGGAATTCCTGAATTCAAAAAAAGTGTTGCAAAACACTTCAATACGGAAAAGAACGGAAGCTTCACACCCGAAAATGTTTTAGCGGTAAACAGTGCGGCCCAAGGTATGTTTCTGATTGCCAAATATGTGCTGGAACCCGGAGATGAAGCTATCATTTTCGACCCGGTTGATTTCCTGTTTAAAAAAACAGTGGACGCAGCAGGTGGTAAGATCAAATTATGCGCTGTTGACTCCAAAACAGGAGAGATCGATTTCGAGATGCTGACTTCTTTAATCTCATCAAAAACAAAACTGATCAGCATCTGTAATCCCCACAATCCGGTGGGAAGGGTGTATTCAAAAGAGGTTTTAATAAAAATTTCCGAAATAGCTGAAGCTCATGATTTATGGGTAATGAGTGACGAGATCTGGAGTGACATCGTTTATGACAAAAAAGAATTCAATACGTATTCTTCCGTTTCAGAAGCTGCAAAAAAGAAAAGCTTTACCGTTTTTGGATTTTCAAAGTCATTCGGAATCGCCGGTTTGAGAATTGGAGCTGTTTTGTGTAATGATCAGGAGCTTTTGGATGATTTTACGGAAAAATCCCATTTCAATTCTACCATTGAAGGCGTATCCACGTTATCTCAAATTGCAGCAAGTGTGGCTATTGAAAAGGCCAAGCCCTGGTTTAATGACTTCCTGGAACATCTACAGCATAACAGAGACCTTGCCTACAGCATGTTGAGTAACTCCGGTATTTTAACTCCTAATTTACCTGAAGCAACTTTTGTGATTTTTCCAAAAATTGAAAATGGACTGTCAAGCGAAGCCTTTACTGCCCATGTTTTAAAAGAAGGAAAAGTAGCTGTTGTTCCTGGTTCTGAAAGATGGTTTGGAAAAGGTGCTGAAGGTCATATCAGGATTTGTTTTTCTACTTCCACAGAAATTCTTGTGGAGGGGCTTAACCGTATTATCAACAGTTTTTAAAGTTAAAAAAATTCGTACTTTTTGTATTATTAATTAAAATTTTTCTTTATTTAATTGAAATTTAACAAAATTTAAATAATTCTCACACAATAACATATTTTCGCATTGATTTAATGTTTAAATTCAATATTTTTGATACGATCACTAAATTAAATACGAAATATGAAATTGAAGTACACAAGTGTTATCTTTTTAGGAACCGTATCCATGCTGTATTCTCAAAATACCAATGATACAATTTCCAAGGAATCAAAAATAGAGGAAGTTTCCATTACCGGAAGCCGGAATAAAAAAAGGACCGTTACCAACACTCCTGTCCCCGTTGATGTAATTGATATCAAACAGGTAAGCCAGTCGACGGGGCAGATAGAAGTGAACCAGCTTCTTCAGTTCAGTGCACCATCCTTTAATTCCAATAAGCAGTCCGGATCAGACGGAGCTGATGCAACAGATCCGGCAACCCTTCGTGGACTTGGCCCGGACCAGACCCTGCTTTTACTGAACGGAAAAAGGTATCACCAGTCCTCACTGATTAATGTTTTCGGAACAAAAGGAAGAGGAAATACAGGATCGGATATGAACACCATTCCGATTGGGGCAATAAAAAGAATTGAAGTACTTCGCGACGGAGCTTCTGCACAATATGGATCTGATGCAATAGCCGGGGTTATCAACGTTATTCTTAATGACCGTAACCATGGTTTTGAAGGGAATGCTTTTTATGGAATGAATCTCTTTAAAAGCCCGGGAAATGAAGATGTGGTATCGGATCATAAGGTAGACGGAACCACCTTTAATTTCAATGGAAATCTGGGAACAAAAATAGGCAGTAAAGGAGGCTTTGGTAACTTCACTGTTGAATTTGTCAATAAAGACCGTACCTTAAGAAATGCAAATCCTGAAAAATATTCATCTCCGAGGGAGAAGTTTGGGGATGCAAAATCTCAGAATATTTATTTCTTCGGAAATGTAGAGCTTCCTCTGTCTGACGGCTTGAAATTTTATTCCCGTCAGGGCTTTTCCTATCGTAAGACAAACGCTTATGCATGGACAAGAACACCGGATGCTGACGGAAATATTCCTGAAATATATCCTAACGGGTTTAATCCTATAGAAGACACCAGCATTACAGATTTTACTTTTGACAACGGATTAAAATTTAAGGTAGCTAACTGGGATGTCGATTTTTATAATGCATTCGGAAGTAACAGATTTACTTATCAGATAGACAATACAATTAATGCCACTCTGGGAATAAAATCTCCCACAAGCTTTAATGCCGGCGGACATTCTCTTTTGCAGAATACGACTGGTTTTAATGCTTCAAAACAATTCAGCGTTCTTCAGGGGTTAAATGTTGCCTTCGGATCCGAATTCAGGTATGAAGAATTTGAGATTATCAAAGGAGAAGAAGCATCGTATGCGATGTATGACATTAACGGAAATATTGTAACACCTGACACTCCTGAAGGTCTGCTTGTTACCAATCCGTTATCCGATGAAGTGCGCCCCGGCGGCTCACAGGGTTTCCCCGGATATTCACAGGAATTTAATAAAAACAGGAATAATTTTGCAGCTTATGTAGACACTGAACTGGATATCACCAAAGCATGGATGATCAGCGTGGCGGGAAGGTTTGAAAACTACAGCGATTTCGGAAGCACTTTAAATGGTAAATTTGCAACGCGCTATGCCATTACTCCCCAATTTGCATTCAGAGGTTCGGTTTCTACAGGATTCAGGGCACCTTCTCTGGCGCAGAAGTATTACAGCCTTCAGTTTACCAACTTTCAAGGGGGAAACCTTGTAACGATACAGCTTGCAGCTAACGATAGTGACCTTGCAAAATCTTTAGTTCCTCAATTAAAACAAGAAACATCTTTGAATGGTAGTGCGGGATTTACATTTAATACTGGAAAATTTACAGCAACAATAGACGGTTATTACATCAAGGTAAAAGATAGAATTGTATTAACCGGCAACTTTTCCAGAGATGATTTACCAAAGGAGGCCCAGGAAGCTTACCCTTATATTGACCAGGCACAGTTTTTCTCCAATGCAATAGATACCAGAACAAAAGGTGTTGATATTATCTTAAGCTATACTGAAAATATTGGTCCAGGAAAGCTTTCCACTACTTTAGCAGGAAATTACAACGAAATGGAAATCACCAAAATAAATACTTCAGAAAAATTAAAAGGAAAAGAAGATGTCTACCTGAGTGCAAGAGAAAGAGCATTTATTTTAGCTTCTGCTCCCAAAACAAAGATCAACCTGAATTTAAATTATAAAATCGATAAATTCAATGCCAACCTTCAGCTGGTAAGATTTGATAAGGTAAAGCTGATAGGCTACAACGGCGCAGATGACTACCAGCTTTATGGAGCAAAAGTGACTACTGACCTGTCTTTCGGCTATGAGTTTTCCAAAAGCTTTAATCTTACCATAGGAAGCAAAAACCTTTTTAACCGCTATCCCACTCTGCAGACGGCACATGTAGACGGCAATACAGAGTCCGGAGGTATTTTCGATCCTGTACAGATGGGTTTTGCAGGAAGACAGGCTTTCGCAAGACTTAATTTTAAGTTTTAAAATAAGTATAATGGGGCTGTATCAGCTTAAGAATAATCAACAGTTTATTTTGTTGAAATAATCTGCTGATACAGCTCCTTTTATTTTTTAGAAATTTTATATAGTTTTCCGCTGTCTGTAACGGCATACAGGCTGCCGTCCATTCCATCCAGCACATCTCTGAAGCGTTCTTTTTGGTCAGCAAGGAGGCGTTCTTCACCCACCACTTTATTATCTTTCATAACAATCCTGTTAATGTGCTCACCACTCAGACATCCGATAATAAGATTTCCTTTCCATTCCTCAATATTTCCGGTATAAAAGGTAACTCCGCTTGGAGAAATTACAGGGTCCCAGTAATAAACGGGCTGCTCTGTGCCTTCTTTTTGGGTAATACCATTTCCCACTTTAGCTCCGGAATACTCAATTCCATAGGTTACATCTCCCCAGCCATAATTTTTTCCGGGCTGGATAAGATTGATCTCATCACCGCCTCTCGGCCCCATTTCAATATCCCAAAGAGTTCCGTTCGGATCTATTGCTATTCCCTGCGGATTTCTTATACCATAGGCATAAATTTCCGGCTTATAGCCCGATTTTCCAATAAACGGATTCCCGGGGGCCGGCTTTCCGTCTTTAGTAATTTTCAATATCTTTCCTAAATAATTATCTGTTTTCTGAGCATACACTCTTGTTTCTTTATCAGATCTCTCCCCAGTACTTACAAATAAATTTCCGTCTTTGTCAAAAACCAGCCTGCTTCCATAATGCTTATCACCGTCATAGGAAGGTTCTGCACGGAAAATAACTTTAACTTCTGAAATATTTTTAAGATCTGCCGAAAGTTTTCCCTTCGCTACCGAAGTCAGATTTCCTTCACCAAACGGCTCTGAAAAACTGAAATAAATAATATTATTCGTTTTAAAATCCGGATCAAGAGCTACATCCAGCATTCCTCCCTGCCCTTTTGAATCTACTTTTGGGAATCCTTCAATTTTAGAAACCTGTTTCCCATCCGTTGAAACCACATTCATATGGCCGTTTTTATCGGTAATAAGAAACCTCCCATCGGGAAGATTTATAATCCCCCAAGGTTTCCCAAGGTCTTTATTAAGGACTTCAACTTTATAAGCTGTTGTCGTTTTTACAGCTTTAATTCTGGTCTGCCCTTTAAAGGCAGGCTTATAGTCCGTATTGGGTTTTTCGGTTTCTACACTGCCGTCGCTTCCTGTCTGCTGGGCATTTGCACTGTTTTTACTACATGAACATAAAAGTAAAAAAACGCTGAGTGCTGATACATAAATTGGGTTGAATTTCATAGTATTGTAATTAGTGTTAGTAAAAATAATGGAAAAATAATGCCATAAAATTTATGGATAAATTTTATTCTACAACTATAGAACATATTAAAAATTATAGAATGAAAGATCAGTTCAACCTATACATCCATATAAATGGAACGGGAAAAGCAACAACGTTGACCGCTTCAGTAGATAACCAGGACTTAAAAGGCTCATAAAAACGGCTACAACAAAATCGAACATACATCTTTAAATACTTTATGAAGGCTAAAAATTTCTTTCGTATTTTTGTTATATACATCACGTCCTATGAATTTTAATCTTCAATCAGAATATAAACCTACAGGCGACCAGCCACAAGCGATCGAAAAGCTTACCCAAGGCATTGAGATCGGCGAAAAATACCAGACCCTTCTTGGTGTAACAGGTTCCGGAAAAACATTTACTGTCGCCAATGTTGTTCAGAATGTCCAGAAACCCACTTTGGTTCTTGCCCACAACAAAACTCTTGCAGCACAGTTATTCATGGAGTTTAAGGAATTCTTTCCGGATAACGCCGTTGAATATTTTGTCAGCTACTATGATTATTACCAGCCGGAAGCCTATATTGCGACAACCGGAACTTATATTGAGAAAGACCTGAGCATTAATGAAGAAGTCGAAAAACTGCGTCTTTCTGCAACAGCCAGTCTGCTTTCGGGAAGAAGAGATGTATTGATCGTAGCTTCTGTTTCCTGTATTTACGGTATCGGAAATCCTTCAGAATTTCATAAATCACTAATTACATTGGCTATTGGAGAAAAAGTAACAAGAACTGCCCTTCTTCATTCTTTAGTTAATGCTTTATATGCCAGAACATTGGGAGACTTTCAGAGAGGTACGTTCCGCGTAAAAGGGGATGTTATTGATGTTTTTCCCGCATATGCTGACAATGCAGTGAGAATTCAGTTTTTTGGAGATGAAATAGAAAAAATTCAGAGCTTTGATCCTGTAAGTGGAAATGTGGAAGCTAATTTTGACCAAATCCAGATTTACCCTGCCAACCTTTTTGTGACATCAAAAGAAACTTTAAACGGGGCTATCAGAAGCATCCAGGACGACATGGTAAAACAGGTAGATTTCTTTAATTCTATTGAAAAACCTCTGGAAGCTAAAAGACTTCAGGAAAGAACAGAACTGGATCTTGAAATGATCAAGGAGCTGGGCTACTGCTCTGGGATTGAGAACTATTCAAGGTATCTTGACGGAAGGCTTCCGGGCTCAAGACCATTCTGCCTGATTGATTATTTCCCGAAAGACTTCTTAATGGTCATTGATGAAAGTCACGTTACCGTTCCCCAGGTTCATGCCATGTACGGCGGCGACCGGAGCAGAAAGGAAGCTTTGGTAGAATACGGTTTCAGGCTTCCGGCTGCCATGGACAACAGGCCTCTTAAGTTTGAGGAATTTGAAGCCATGCAAAACCAGGTAATCTATGTTTCTGCAACACCGGCCGATTATGAGCTGGAGAAAACCGGAGGAGCTTATATTGAACAGATCATCCGTCCGACAGGTCTTCTGGATCCTGTTATTGAAGTAAGGCCAAGCCTTAACCAGATTGATGACCTAATGGAAGAGATCCGAAAAAGAGCTGAGGCTGACGAAAGGGTTCTGGTTACTACTCTAACGAAGAAAATGGCCGAAGAACTTACCAAATATTTTATGAAATTCGGGATCCGGACAAGATACATTCACTCAGATGTAGAAACGCTGGAACGTATCCAGATTATGCAGGACCTGCGTTTGGGACTTTTTGATGTACTTATCGGAGTCAACCTTTTAAGAGAAGGACTAGACCTTCCGGAAGTTTCCCTGGTAGCCATTCTGGATGCTGACAAAGAGGGAATGCTTAGAAGCAGAAGATCGATGATACAAACGGTAGGACGTGCGGCAAGGAACGTTAACGGAAAAGCGATTATGTATGCCGATAAGATTACAAAATCCATGCAGGCCGCCCTGGATGAAACAGAATACCGCCGTAATAAACAAATACAGCATAATGAAGCTAACGGACTTGTTCCTACGGCCTTAAACAAAAAGATTTCAGAAAATCTTGTAGGAAGGAGTAAAGATTTCCCGGATCCAAAATATACCCAGAAGGAAATTCTTCAGAAGGCCGCCGAAACAAAAGCCAGCTATGGGGGCAAAGACATTGAAAAAATCATCGTGCAGAAGCAGAAAGAAATGGAAGCGGCCGCTAAAAACCTTGATTTCATAAAAGCAGCCAAGCTTAGAGACGAGATCGCGGCATTGAAAGAATAAGGATGATATAATAAACTTAGGACAGCACCAAAGATACCGGTGCACTTAAAATCAAATGAAAACCCTTGAAACGAGTTTCGCATAATGGCAACTCTTTTCGAGGGTTTTTCAAAATAATATTATTTTAACCTGAATTCGGGATAAGGATTAAACTAAACGCAAGGATAGACAAAGCCGTTTCACTTATTGGTAAGCAATACAGGCTATTTTACAATTTTTAGCGATAAACGTAAAACATACAAAGAGCCGGATTTTATGCAATGCAGTAGTCAGGCTCTGAAATTATTAGTTGTTTAGTAAAAACTAGCTCTAGCTTTGATATTCTCCTTCCACATAACCATTATTTATATAACGGAATGTGTCGTTTGTATGCCATGCGTAAACACCCGCAATCATAATCCCTAAGTCCTGAACATAATCATAAACAAGTTCCTGGTGATTATCAAAAGAGGGAAGGTTTTTTTGTAATAATAAAAACTCTGCTAAATAAGTGTCATGGAGTTCAAGAGCTTCCATATAAGCCTGTGTTAATGATATTTTTTTTTCTTGCTGTAGTACTTTTACAAGATTCATGGTATCTCCTTCACGGCTGAGTTCTTTTGGTAACGAAATAATATCGTTGTGTATCCCAATCATTAAAGAAGAAAGAGCGTATATACGCTTAATAAAAGGATGATCAAAAACTTCATCAGGTATATTGCGATATTCTTTTTGTAGCGCGACATAATAGCAATAAGGCTTGACTCCGCTTGTTTCCTCCCTGATAAGCAGATACATAGATAACGGAGGTATTGTATTTGTTCTGTAATATACTTTTTCTTCTGCATAGCCTATAAATACATCTTTCATTGATTTTGTAAACCTTTTGTAAATATGTTCTGGAATCCCCCCTTTAACGGCATCTTGTCTCAAGACCCAAAATAGGTGAAATATACCATTTTCACCAGGTTCTACCGGATTCTCACCAGTCACCAATGCCATTATACGATTAGTTATTGTATACATTTCATCACGAGAACAACGGTCAAAGTAATCATCCATCATTGCTCCATTAGCTGTATAATTGGCTAAGGGGCGTAGTTCAGCAATTGTTTTCAGGAAAGGACAGCCTCGGGATGCAATATCAGCTAGTTGATGTTGTTTGTGTTTTTCACGTGCTTCCTTACTGTGGATAATATATTCTGTATCAATCCAGGTATAATATTCCTCTCGCTGTTGCTGAAAATCAGGATGAATAAAATCAGGGAAAGGATAATGCGGTTTTGGAAGCTGTTTTAAGACCGCGTGAAATTCCTCATTTGAAATTGTTTGATTCATGGTATTGTTTTTATGATTAATTGCTGCATAAAAATATAAAACAATATGCTATAAATCAAATTATTGTGAAGTATTAAAGAGGTGGACAGGCCTATTCCATACCTGTTAATGATTAAACTGAATTTAACATTTTTAGAATAGTTTATACTCATATTTTGTTATTCCGGGCATGGTACCTTTGCAGTTGGGTTTTCTGAAATGGTTTGAATTTTGAATGTCGGTAAATATGTCGGAAAGCTTCCATAAAATAAAATCGCAATAACTTATGAATAAGCACATTGCGATTTTAAATAACGGCATCGAAAATGCCATCCTAAGTTTCAAAAAAACCTGCTATCTTAAAGAAGCCCTGATCGGTATCAGAAGATCCATCAGACCATTCAGCTTAATTTCATAAACAGTTGAAAGCTGCATTCCCAATTTTCCTTTAGGCATACCTTTTCTGTTGAACCATTCCAGGTAACTTACCGGAAGATCAGCAAGCACTGTTCCTTCGTATTTCCCGAAAGGCATCTTTACGATGCAGATTTCTTTTAATATTTCTGAATTTACGCCTTCCACTTTTATACAATTAAATTAACCTTTTCTTCCTCATCATTATCCGGCAGTTGAAGATCCGGCGGTGTATCTTCATCTGAAAATTCATTCCTGTACACCTGGATCAGAAGCATGGTAAACGAAATAAGGATAGGACCGAAAATCAATCCCATAAAACCAAATAAATTCATTCCCATAATAATTCCGAACACCGTATTCAATGGATGAATATTTTCGAGTTTCTTTAAAAGGGTAAACCGAAGCAGGTTATCCGTAAGTCCGACCACGACCAAACAATAGGCGGCCAAACCAAGTCCCTGCCCTGTGTTCCCCTCTGCAATCATAAATATACATACAGGAATATAAACAATAGCGGCGCCTACAACAGGAACCATTGAAGCAGCAGCTGTTAAAGCAAAAAGAAGAACCGGACCGGGTGCACCAAAGATAAAGTACCCTACCAGTGCTACAATTCCCTGCCCTAAAGCCACAACAGGAATTCCAATCGCATTGGCTATGATCAGTTTTCTAAGCTTATCGCCGATCAAAGAAATATTGGCTCTCTTTAATGGTGCGGAAGAGCTCAGAATTTTCTCAAACAGTCTTGGTCTGTCCAGCATAAAATAAAGAATAAAATACATGGACAGTACCACAGTAAGGGTATTAAATGTGCCGCTCACTGCTGAAGTGGAAAACTTTCCCGCAGAACTCTTTACTTTATCCATATTCTCTTTGCTGAGAATATCAAAACTTGTTTTTGAATAGATATATGAATGTATTTTATCCAGAAACACATTGAATTTCGTCATATAAACCTGCGCATTTCCCAGTTTATCGATCAGAAGGTCAGCAATAAAATAGATCGGAAGAATAAGGATAATAAGACTGGCCAGCATCAGAACAAGCGACGCCTGCCAGGGTTTCCATTTTTTTTCTTCCTGCAGATAGAAATTATACCTTCTGCAGACTACATAAATAGTGACCGCCCCAAGCACTGATGGGATGAACAGTGAAAGATTAAAACAGATCAATCCGGTAAGTACCAGAATTATAGCCAGCAGGGCAACTTGTTTTATGGCAACATTGCTTATCTGTTTATCTTTATTCATTGTGTTTTTTATCTTGTTATTTATTTCTTAAATTCGATTTGTCTTGGCTTTCCTAAAAAAGCACAGTAAGTGGAATACATAACGATCATCATGAAAGGGGCTGTTAAAATAATACCAATCCCGCACAGAACAATTCCTGCAATAGAAATCAGCGCTCCCAATACCGTTGTACCAAGAAACGTTCCGTAGTTTTCTTTGGCAATGTTGAATGATTTCCCTAATGCTTCAGTAGCCGATGCATTTTCGAATAAAAGGATAGGATATCCCAATAAAAGGAAAGGGTAAACAAAAATAACCGGGAAGAAGCACAGTGCCATTGCAACACTTGAAATAATTCCTGAAAGAATACTGTAGATCAGAATATTCACAAAATTCTGTTTGTAACCGATGAATAGGTCTGCAAAGTCAACCTGGCTTTTAGTGTTATATTTATTCACAATATAAATCAGTCCTACGTATAATGGAGCCAGTAAAATCCCCAAAAGACCAGACAATGAAAGATAAAGCGAGAATCCCGGGGCATTCCAGTAGCTGAAGCTTGAGTAATCTCCTCCTGCATCTCTCATCTCCTCCATCATGGATGCGGAATTGAACCCACTGACAGACTGTATGATGAACCCTCCTATAAGGTAAATTATCATCGCGACGATTCCGTAAAGAAAAACGCCTTTATACATTTCAAAAGAATGCGAAATAATAGATCCTGTATCCTTGTTTGGAACGGATCCCTGCTGATCAAATTCGTTAAATTCTGACATAGTTTAATATTTAATGGTTTCACCAAATTTAACTTTTTTTGGCATAAAAACATATTAAACCTTTTTAAATTTTAGCTTTTTTCCGAGAAAACGGTTTTATACAACGAGTAAATCATGGCGTTCCAAAACGGGAACGTAAAAAGACCTCCTATAAAAAACAATGCAAATCCGATAAACTTAAAGAAAACTGCCACAATAACGCATACAAGTATTTCTAAAAAAAATTTTCTTAATGCCTTAAGGTTCAATGAAATTGCTTCGAAAATCCTCTTATTGCTGAAAAACATGAGCGGGGCTACGAAGATGGTGACAAACACCCATATAACGGCAAGGATAATGGTCTGAAATGTATAAATATAAACAAATGACCAGAAAATATAATAGCCTATGTATTTGAAAAAATTAAATCCGTTATAGCCTACAAGAAGGTCGCCTAATTCCAGCTTTTCTTTCAGATCAATTTTTCTGTAAATCTGATAGAACCCGATATTGAGGGGATAAAGAAAAATAGAAGTTCCGATAATAGCCCAGGAAAAATATTGAAATCCCGGGTTGGACTGCATTTTCACGACCTGCGCAGAATAGGCTTCTACGCCGTCTTTTGCATATTTCGCAGCTTCTGCATATTGGGCTAGAATACCATACCTCCCATCGAAAAAGAAAAACACGGTAAAAAAGATTCCAAAATAAAAGATTGAAAATATTAATTGAAAGAAAAGTGTCTTATTCCAATAGAAAAAAGCCTGTTTCAGTATAAAATCTATTCCCGGTTTCTGAGGATATCTGCTCTGCATTAAAAAAATTTTACACAAAAGTAGTCATCATTAATTATTTTTGCAGGATGTTTTCAATGAATCATCAAAAATTTATGGAAATGGACGAACTTTCCCTTCAGAAGGTGCCGTACTTTTTCATGATCGATTTCCTTTCGGAAAATATAGAAATATATACAGAAAATGAAATTAACAGATCAGGCTTATTAATTGAATTTCAGCATTTTTCAAGCTCAAAAAAGAAACAAGACCTCAATAAAAAAATTGATTGGAAATCATTTCCGGAAACGCTGGAAAGCTTTAAAAAAGGGTTTGATAAAGTTCAAAAAAATATCCGTCTTGGAAATTCTTACCTTGTTAATTATACGAGAAAGACTGAAATCCAGACCAATTTAAGCCTCGAAGAAATTTTTTATCACTCAAATGCGAAGTATAAAGTTTTTTATAAAGATTTTTTTGTATTTTTTTCTCCTGAAACTTTTGTAAAGATTATTGACGGCAAAATTTTGACTTACCCAATGAAAGGCACTATTGATGCGTCATTGGAAAATGCTGCTGAAGTTTTGAAAAACGACAAAAAAGAAAAAGCAGAGCATTATACAGTAGTAGATCTTCTCCGGAATGATCTGAGCATGGTGGCTGATGATGTGAAAGTTGACCAGTTCCAGCATATAGACCTCATCAGAACGCAGCAGAAAGACCTGTATGCAATGAGTTCTGAAATTTCAGGTAATATAAAACCTGAGTTTGCCGGGAAAATAGGCAGCATGATGAAAAAACTGCTTCCCGCCGGATCAATCCTGGGAGCACCAAAGCCCAAAACGCTGGAAATAATCTTAGAGGCAGAAGGATACAACAGAGGATATTATACCGGAGTATGCGGCTGGTTTGACGGTGAAAACCTTGACAGCTGCGTGATGATCCGCTTTATTGAAAAAGAAGGCGACCAGCTTTATTTTAAAAGTGGTGGCGGTATAACCCACATGAGCAAGTTAGAAGACGAATATCAGGAAATGAAAAATAAAATCTATGTCCCAATTCATTGAAAGCATAAAAGTAGAAGATCAGGAGATTTTTCTTCTGGAACTACATCAAAAACGCATCAACCAGACTTTTGCCCATTTCGGAAAAGAGGGTTCTATTGATCTGGCCAAGATCTTCAAAAATCTCGAACATGATGAAGACGGTCTTTTCAAACTGAGACTTTCCTATGACCTTGATAAAAGGGTACGGACCATGATGATCCCCTACGCCATTCCTGAGATACAAAGCTTTCAGCTGGTTGAAAACAACAGCTTCGACTATTCCTTCAAGTTTGAAGACCGTAAGGAATTGGACAAAATGAAAATGAAATCAAAAGCTGAAGAGATCATTATTGTTAAAAACAACCACATCACCGACACCTCTTTTTCCAACATTCTTTTCCTAAAAGGGAAGGATTGGTTTACGCCGGCAACCTATCTTCTGAATGGTGTACAGAGACAGAACCTTCTGAAACACAAAAAGATAAAGGAAACCGAAATCACTCTTCAGAATATTAAGCAGTTCTCTCATTTTCAACTGATTAATGCGATGAATGATTTTGATGATATGTTTATTTATCCTATTGACAAGATTACAAATTTACCGGGAAACGAAGAATATCTTGATCTTTAATTTCCTTTCATGAACTCAAAATAAGCTTTCTGAACGTCTGCACTGTTTTTCCCGTAGGTATTTACCTCCAGGATTTTTGGCTGAAGATCCGGTTTGAAGAAATTCTCCAAAACTCTGTCCAGTGTAGGCTCATCCTCCACTTTGATATACGAGAAGCCGAAATGTTTTGCTAAATGTTCAGCATGCTTACGGTGTTTTGTCGCTATAAATTCGTCTAAGGTATTAGGATTGGCATTGCCCGGACCAGGAATGATTTTAAATATATTCCCTTCACCGTTATTGAATATAATAATTCTTACAAACGGCGGAATATACTGGTTCCAAAGCCCGTTGATATCATAAAAGAATCCTAAATCTCCTGTAATGAGCAAAGTAGGGTTCGCATTTTTTATGGCAAAGCCCATCGCTGTAGAAGTAGAGCCGTCTATACCGCTAGTCCCTCTGTTACAGTACATTTTTCTTTTTCCAAAATCAAACAGCTGTGCATATCTTATCGCTGAGGAATTGCTGAAATGGATATTGTAATTCTCAGGAATGGTCTGTGAAGCTTTATTAAAGAAATAAAAATCCGAAAATTCAGCTTTATTCAGAAACTGCTCATGTCTGGCATCTTTTTTATCCCTTAAAACATCCCAAAGATTAAAATAGGCTCTCGGCTCAAGATTAATAAATTTCAGAAGCTTGGAAAAGAAAACCTCAGGCCTTACTTCAATTTTTTCAGTCAGTGAGAAATAGGTATCCGGCTGCCATACTTCATCCAGGTGCCAATGCTGTTTCGGACGGGCATTTCTCAGGAACTGTTTAACTTTCTTGGACACTACATTCTGACCTATCGTAATCAGAAGATCCGGAGCATAGGTTTTATAATCCTCTTCAGTAAAATTAAAGATATAACGGTCTATATGTCTGAAAAACTTCTCATGGTACAGGTTGGAATTAGCTTCACTCAATATGACAACAGAGTGGTTTTTCACCAGCTGCGTCAATTGACTTTCCAGCTCCGGACTGTGATCTTTGGTTCCCACGAGAATCATGATTCTCTGAGACGTATGCCAGTCTGCGATTAAATTGGATGGCACTTCATACTCCTTATGCCTGATCGTTTTTTCAACGGTAGGAAAAGAGGGAAGTTCTGAAACCAGCTCGTATAAAGGCTCTTCCAGCGGAATATTGATGTGTACCGGTCCCTGCTTTTCAAAACAGAGCTCAATAGCTTTTTTAATAATGTCAAAATTAACATCCTCAGCATTTTCCTTACTGTCTTCCAAGAGCTGAAAATCTCCATAAGAATGCTGATGAAAAATATCCTTCTGCCTGATGGTCTGCCCGTCAAAAATATCTACAAAATCTGTAGGCCGGTCGGCAGTCAGGATCAAAAGTGGAACATTCTGATAAAAAGCTTCTGTAACTGCTGGGTAATAATTTGCTACCGCAGAACCGCTTGTACATGTTATTGCTACAGGCTTTTTCTCACTCTTAGCCATTCCTATTCCCACAAAAGCTGCACTTCTTTCATCTACAATACTGTAACAGTTGAAAGCATCAATTTCTGAGAAATGAATAGCCAGAGGAGCATTTCTGGATCCCGGGGAAATGATGACATCTGAAATTCCGTACTGCTGAAGAAGATGCGCAAGTATCTGAATACTTCTCTTCGAAGAATATTTTTTCATGCAGCAAATTTAACTGATAAATACTTATTTTAAAATCATTTCATTTAAAAAATATGTAATTTTGTGATTCGTAAATTTCTAAAAATGGATAAAATACCTAGTGTAGACCTGCGTGATTTCCTTTCGGGCAACCCGGAACGCAAACAGAAATTTGTAAATGAAATCGGAAAAGCTTATGAAGAAATTGGTTTTGTTGCCTTAAAAGGCCATTTTCTTGATGACAAACTAGTAGATGAGCTCTATGGAGAGGTTAAAAACTTTTTTGAACTGCCTGTAGAAACGAAGCAGAAGTATGAAATTCCAGGAATCGGCGGCCAGAGAGGTTACGTAGGATTCGGTAAAGAAACTGCAAAAGGTTTTAAAAAAGGTGATTTAAAAGAATTTTGGCATTTCGGACAGTATGTGTCTGATGATTCAAAATACAAATCCCAGTACCCTGACAACGTAATCGTTGACGAGCTGCCAAAATTTAATGAAGTAGGCAAAGAAGCTTATCAAATGCTTGAAAAAACTGGCCAGTATGTATTAAGAGCTTTAGCCATTTATCTTGGTCTGGATGAGTTTTATTTTGACGACAAGATCGCTGAAGGAAACTCTATTTTAAGACCTATCCACTATCCGCCAATTACTCAGGAGCCGGATGATGCAGTAAGAGCTGCTGCTCATGGAGATATCAACCTGATTACTCTTTTGATGGGCTCTCAGGGAAAAGGCCTTCAGGTTCAAAACCACGAGGGAGAATGGATCGATGCGATTGCAGAACCGGACGAATTGATGATCAATGTTGGAGATATGCTGTCCAGACATACCAATAATAAGCTGAAATCCACCATTCACAGAGTGGTTAACCCTCCAAGAGAACTATGGGGAACTTCAAGATACTCTATTCCTTTCTTTATGCATCCGGTGAGCGAAATGTCATTGAATGCTCTTGAAAATTGTATTGACGAAAATAATCCTAAGTTATATGAAGATACCACTGCAGGAGAATTTTTACATGAAAGACTTATTGAATTAGGACTTATCAAAAAGTAATATAAAAAGTCAATAATTAATCTGTATTTGAATGTCAATATCATTCCTCAGATTAATTATTGACTTTATTTTTATACAGGCAACCGGTTAGAAACCCAGTCCGCAAGGCGTCACCTCACAGGACATACTGCAGCTGTTAAACCGGTAACAGGCCATACCCGTATTATTCAATTCTGCACAGGGATCTTCAAATGTATCTCTTATTTCAAAACATTTTTTTGATCCTCCAATGATCTCTTTCAGATCTTTTCTCTCAATTTTCTTTAGATTTTTCATAGTTATAGCTGGTATCAGTTATTGAAGACGAATGAAGAGGTGTTATTATGAAAGTTACAATCCTCTTTCATCTTAAAATTCTTTACTTATAAAATTATCCTGTTATACAATAAAACTCCGGACATGGAGTGGTTTGCGTAAAAGTTCCCCATGGACAAATACATGTATAGGTATCGCCACCTGATCCAGGGCCTCCACCGCCGGTTCCCGGATCTACATAGGGCACACATTTTCCGCCAGAACATATCTGTCCTGCAGAGCATCCTCCCGTTCCCGGACCATCACCTTCAAAGCAGAAAGAAGGACTGAGATCTCCGGCAGAAATCCTCTTTTGATCTCCCCGTGAAAGTCTTTTTAAATTCTTCATAGTTATTTGTTTTATATTTCCTACTCTATCAGCTTTTCGGATACCGCTTTGATTTATCTAAATTAAATATTTTTCGTTAAAAATCAAACACTTAACTAATATTACTCACCGGGAAATGAAATTTAATACATTTCATTCTGCCAATCCTTTATTAAAACAAAAGAATTAATATTAAACCTACCACATTTCATTTTAGTTAAAAATATTTTGATTATCTTTATTTCACTATCAAATTTTTAATTAAAACAGTATGAAAAATTTAAAAAAACTAAACAAAGGCCAGTTAAGAAGTATCTCAGGAGCAGGAGGAATTAAACTTCCGGAGCCGGAATTCTGCATGTATTATTGCAGCGGAACTGTAATCTGTGCTGCTTGCAGTGATGATTTCCAATGTCCGGATGACTCTATGTAATTTTGAAATCAAACGAATAAGAAAACCGTTCCTTTGTGGAGCGGTTTTTATTTTTAAAGCGTTTTTCACTGAAGACAAATGATTTATTCAATCGAACAACCTCAACTGCTGATCTTTAGCCCCGGTAAAATTTGCTGTAGAAAGTTTGGGAAATTCCCTCCCTTCAAAAAATTTCTTTCTTCCGATTTTGAATGTATTATGAATCATTTCAGCAATATTCCCCTCACCTCTCTGTCTTTCAAAATATCTTTTATCACCTAATTTTCCGCCTCGCATGGAGCGGATAAGGTTTAAAACCTTTTGTGCCCTGTCCGGAAAATAAGTCTCTATCCAATTAACAAAAACAGGCTCTACTGTATCATTCAGCCTTACCAGTGTATAACCGAAGCTTAAAGCTCCTGCATCAGAAATAGCTTTTAAAATGCTTAGCGGTTCATCACTGTTCAGCCCTGGAATAATAGGTGCCACCATGACATGCACGGGAATTTTGTTTTCTGTAAGAATTTCAACAGCTTTTAATTTATTTGGCGCCGAACTTGTTCTCGGTTCCATTTTCCGCCTCAGATCTTCATTAATAGTAGGAATACTGAGTGACACAGAAACCAGATTCTGCTCTGCCATAGGTTTCAGAATATCCAGGTCTCTCAGAACAAGTGCATTTTTTGTCAGAATATTAACAGGATGCCTGTAATCCAGACAAACCTGAAGCAGTTTTCTGGTGATTTCAAACTGCCTTTCTGCAGGCTGATAGCAGTCGGTGTTTCCCGAAAGAAGAATGGGTGCTGGTTTATAACCTCTTTTCTGGAAAAATTTCTCTAAGAGTTCAGGAGCATTTTTCTTTACCATGATTTTTCTTTCAAAATCAATTCCGGCACTGTAACCCCAGTATTCATGGGTGGGTCTAGCAAAGCAATAGGAGCATCCGTGTTCACAGCCCTGGTACGGATTCATAGAATACTCCATGGGAAGGTCTTCACTTTTCACCTGATTCACGATGGTTTTCGGAAAAACTTCCGTAAAAGAGGTTTTTGCGGTTTCGAAATCTTCATCATCCGGCTCATAGGTATACCTGTCGAAACGGTTGATCACGTTTCGCTGCGCTCCCTGTCCTTTTATGAATTTTTCTTCCTGCATTGTGATGTAAAATTAAAATGGATTTCTTATAAAATAATAAGTTTTAACATTAAGTTATCCACAAAAAAATCCGGCCCCTTTTACAGAGCCGGATTTACATAATTAAATATATTCTTTTACTACTTCAGTGCATAAAATTCCACTCCGTGATATTCATCGTCGTGGCTTTTTTCATCAAAATGCCTGTGATAATCCGAATAGGTATCACTATATTTTTTATCTTTTTTAGTCAATATTTTTTTTAATCCAATAAAACCTAATACTGCCAAAAGACCAACTCCCCCTGCCAGTAAAACGCCAACTTCTTTTTTCATATTTTGTCCGATTTATTAATGTAACTATTGCAAAAAGTATACCTATTTTATCTTTTTGAATTATAAATTTTGTTAACATTACGCATTATTTCAATGAAAGATGTAATTGCCTTTTTATTTAATTTTAGCAAATCAATGGTTTAATTATTGTAGTACTTTTAAAAAATAATATTATGGATAATTCAGAAAATACAGACAGAATGACAACTTTGAGCCAGGTCATGAATACTCTTTCAGGAAGGGGGATACACAGAGAGTTCAGAATGAATGAGGCTTGTGAAATGAAATTTGAAAATTCAGAAAAAGTATACCAGCCTTCCGATCTTACCATTTTAAAAACATATCGTTTTGAAGGGGACAGCAATCCGGATGATAATGCAGTATTGTATGTTGTAAAGGATAATGCCGGAAACCACGGAATGATCATAGATTCTTACGGAGCAGACAGCAATTATCCGGGCGAAGAATTTGATGCCTTTTTAAGGGATATCCCTATTCAGGAAAGCGATGAGTTTAATTTTTAAGATTTTAAATCAGGCTTTAGGTTTCAACATATAATCCCGAAACTACTCAGCGGTTTCGGGCTTTTCTTTTTTCCTGAAGACCTTCTTTAGAAACCCTTTATTTTCCTTTTTCTCTTCCTGTGGTTCAGCTTCTTTTTTGGCCTTAATCTCCTGTTTTACCTCTTTTACGGTTTCTTTCACTTCTTTTACTGAAGAAACTGCGCTTTTTACGGTTTTTTCAGTTTTTTCAACATTCCGTCCTATTAAAGTTTTCTTCAGTCCCTGCTCAATTCCTTTCCAGAAAAGATTAAAAAACGACTTTGTAGGATCCCGCTCAACATTTTCCACCGCAACGGCTTCCGGAAATTTTCCGGAGTTGGATTTTATAAAAAGATTGGCAACAGCTGTCAGCATTCCTTTTTTCTCACGATTGTCCTTATTCAGAACAGCAATTTTCAGGTCTTTATGTTTCAGGTTGAATGTTCCGTTTATTCCTGCAGGATTTCCTTTGAAATTAAACAACATTTCCTGGATGGTTCCTGAAGTAGCTGTGACATGAAGGTAAGGCCTGATGAACGGATTGATTCCGCTTGCAGGAAGATTGGATGTTTTTCCGGAAATTGAAAATCTGTCGTTGTGATCTGCCACATCAAAGCCCCAGTTTACAGAAAGCGGTGCAAGATTCATGAACGAGCAGTTGATCCTGATATCTACTTTTGTAGATTTTCCTTTTGTTTTGGCAGAATTGAGATTTTTAACATTCATATTAAAACTACTGAACGTCAGCTTTCCGGGGCCTGCGCTTTCCGGAGTATCTTCTTCATAGACCAGAACTGAATTTTTCAGATCAAGATTATTGACGGTCATTGGAATTTTTACTGACCGGAGCAGCCTGGAATACAAAGGCTTTATTTTAGGATCATCTTTCGGGATCTTACTTCTGAAGATATTGGCATCTGCAGAAATAACAGTCACATTTGAAGCATTAATCGACTTATGGTCTGAAAACAGATTCCAGGTTCCATCTGCCGTTATCTGCGCCGCCTTGAGATCGTACAGGTCACGTTCAACAGGTATCATTTTGATAAACCGAGCCCTTGAAATGAGAGGCTTCATGGCAAAATTATTAATCTGGATCTTATTTTTATTCAATTTCAAAAGGCCTGCACTTAAATTATAGAACGGTGTTTTGTAGGCAAAATTTCTGGTTGTGAGATAATAATCTTTAATTTTTAAAGAAAGCCCTTGGTTGTTAAGCTTCCGAGCTATTTCAATTGAATTAACAGTTGCATTAAGGTCATGGAATGCTAACGGCTGTGCTCCTTTATCGTAAACAATATCAGAATTTTTAACGGTCATTTTCCGAACTGTTACTAACTGTATTATTCCAGGGCCTGGCTTTCTTTTAATGTTGTTCCTAGCAGCCTTAACTGTTCCGCTGATATCCTCAACAAGAAGATCTTTAATATCCAGATTAAGTTTTCTTTCAATAAACTCAAATTTATTGATATTGAATGCAATATGACTGGTTCGCAGGTCCATAAAACCTCTCTCAGCTGCCATTGTTCCGGGAGACAGAACCAAATTCGTGATTTCACCGCTTTTAGGATTTAGCGCAAAGCTCTTAACTGAAAAGTTCCGGTGATTCGAATACTGTATATCTTTCCCTGAAAAATGAAAATCTTTATATCCAACAGGAATTACTTCAGCTGCAGTGACTTTATCAAACTTTAGTTGATTGACTTTTACATTCAGTGTTCTTGCAAAGAACAGCCTGCTTCCGTCAGGTTTATTAACCAATACGGAGAGATTGTTAAGCTTCACATCTTCCAGATTAACCTCAAGATTCAGTTTTTTCTCAGTTTTCTTTGGTTTTATTCCTGTATTATGGACAGTAAGAACCGGGTTTTGAAAATCAGCATTGGCCAGTGAAATTTTATTCTTCTTTAAAACCACATCTTTAAAATCCATTTTTGGAATGGAAAATTCAAACAGTTTAGGCTTCTTTGGATAGAATCTTTTAAACTGTTCAAAAGATAGCAGGGGAATCAGGCGGAAGTTTCCGACCGACATTTGTCCGTTTGATGTTGCAATATTACTGATTGTAATGGCATAAACATTATCCGGGCGGAAGAAAAAATTCTTCCCCTTGATATCATAACGGTCAAAGACTACCGGAAGCTTATCTTCTACAGACTCTTCGGTCATCTGAAGGTTTTCAACAAAAAGATCAAGCTCCTGAACGGACAGAAATTTCTGTTTGGTATGCTTGAAAATATTGATTGTTCCTTTATTAATCCTTATATTTTCAAACAGAACCGGGTTTCTTTTTTTTCCTGTTTTACGGTCAACAGGCTTTGCAAGACTGATATTTAAATTAGGTTGGGCCAGCAGAAGATCAGATGAGCTGATTCTTTTATTGAAAACAGCATCGTAGATTCCGAAACGGCTAATCTTTATGGTATCAATTGTTCCCTGGAGCCCAATTACGTTGGTATTTTGGGGATCCTTGCTGTTTACCGTTATTCCTGCCACAAAAATATTTCCTGACCCGAGATCTACATCCAGTTTTTTATAGGAAACCTTATAGTCGGTATTATTCTTTATATATTCAGGAAGCCGGGTTTTAAGCCAGATATTCAGTCCGAAATTTGCAGCCAGAAGAATGAGCAGCAGAATTCCAAGGCCTATCAATAACTTTTTAACCCATTTTTTCATATTTGTGATTCGGTTTTGGTTATTTTAAATATAGGGGTTAATTTTTTATTTCCAGCTCAATAACATAACCCTCATGTCCTCTTACATTGATAAAATCTCCCCCTTGAAAACTCAAGTACTGCCCTTTGATACCGATAAGCTTTCCTGTAAACTCCGGTTTTTTGTCCAGTGTGAAAGAAGTTACTTTGGCTGGCTTTTCAAAAGGATAATCGAATTTCCAAAGGTTTTCCCCTTCACTGTAGAATTTCTGAAAATCCTCAGGAAAATACTGCCTGATCTTCTGCTGAAAATCGACAAGATCTATTTCTCCCTCAAAATCATCCTGAAGCATTTTTTTCCAGTTTGTTTTGTCAGGAAGATGCTCTTTTAAGGCAACCTCTATCATTCCTGCTTCGTAACGGTTCTCTGTTCTGGCAATCGGAAGGGCAAAAGTGGCTCCCTGATCGATCCACCTTGTCGGGATCTGGTTATTTCTGGTTACACCAACTTTTACATCTCCGGTATAAGCAAGGTATACAGTGTGAGGCTGCAACTGAATTTGTTTTTCCACTTCCAGATCACGTTCAGCGACCCCCAGATGGGCTGTGGAAAGCTCAGGCCGGATAATTGTATCACTGGCATAAGGGCTTTCAAAAAAGCAGCTCTTACAAAACCCCATTCTATAAACAGGTTTGTTCTCTCCGCAGTTAACACACTGAAATCCGGTATGTTTTATCCTCAGCTCTTTTCCGAACAACTCGTTCATATGAATAAGATCTCCGGAAAGATTCAGATAATATTGAATGGGTTGTGCATCGAAGCTTGTCATTTTTAAAATTTGCCCTTGAAACTGCATAATTGTTCTGTTTATACGTAAATATATTAAAATTAAACTTATTTGACTTTATTCTGGGATTTGATCCTGTCTATTTCTTCTTTCAGCGCTGCTATCTGGCTCTGAAGTTTTTGCATTTCCGGATTTTCAGTACTTTTTACCCCGGGTGAATATTGCCAGATCAGGTGAATATCTTTCACCATTTCATTGTGGGCATTCAGCCTTTTTTTACTGATCGTGACACTGTCATTCAAAAGTGTTATCTTCAGAAAATCCTGATCATTTTCTTTAAATGCCTCATAGCTGATGATAGCCAGCTCCGAATGGTTTTCTTTAATATTCTTAATATAATTTTCTGCGCGCTCCTTCAGCCTTTCCTTTTCCCATTTCTTTTTGGTAAGCAGAATACTCGGGAATAAGATAACGATTGAAATCAAACTGATAAAACCGGAAATTTTACGGTTGTGAGATTTATCCTTTATTCTGTAATATCTTTGATAGCCTAAAAATATACTTAATATCCAGGTTCCTACTCCTATAAAAAAGCAATTGATCAGATAAAAATAAAAGCCTCCCCAAAAATATTCCCAATTTCCATTTGCTATTCCAAAACCGGCTGTACAAAGAGGCGGAATACATGCCGTGGAAACCGCAACCCCTGCAATTACCTTCACAGCCTCTTTTCTGACAATTCCCAGGAACCAGGCGAGACCGCCCAATAAAGCCAGGAAACAGTCAAAAATCGTAGCGGTCTTAAAACTTTCCAATTGTGAAGTCTCTGAATGAAAGGGGGAAACAAAAAAATACAGCGCGGAAGAACAAATCGCAACAACAATCATCAAAACCCAATTGATAATCCCAAGTCTTATAAGCCTTCTGTTTCCTGTAGAAAGACCAAAGGCCATTCCTACAATAGGTCCCATTAACGGAGAAATAAGCATCGCCCCAATAACAGCTGCTGAACTGTTGATATTCAGGCCTACACATGCAATCCCCATAGAAATTACCAGAAGCCATAAATTGTGTCCCCGAAAATAAATTCCTTCTTCTATTTCCTGAAATGTAAATTCTTCATCTTCTTCCTTGGGTAATACAAATAGTTTTCGGAAATTGATCATTGATTATTTTTCTGACAAAAGTATGAAAACAGCATTCAAGTATTATTAATAAATTTGCCCATTAAAAATCCACAAATGATTTATCTTGTAACTGGCGGAAGCGGCTTTATAGGTTCACACTTAATAGAACGATTATTAAGGAATGGACATTCTGTCATAAACGTTGACAATTTTGATGATTTCTATAATTATCAGACAAAAATTAAAAATACATTAGAGTCTATTGATAAAATTTCGGATTTTGAGTTTTCGGACAAAGAGACCGATATCAGACATCTAACGGCTATATCCCGGTCGGACAGATATCAGATGTATTATCAGGATATCCGTGATAAAAAGGGACTTGAAGCTATTTTTAACAATCACAAAATCGACCTTGTTATTCATCTTGCAGCCCTTGCGGGAGTACGCCCATCCATTGAAAGACCTCTGGAATATGAAGAGGTGAATGTACGTGGAACGATGAATCTCTGGGAACTCTGCAAAGAATTCAATATCAATAAATTCATATGCGCCTCTTCATCAAGTGTTTACGGCAACAATGAAAAAACTCCGTTTTCAGAAACGGATAATGTAGACCACCCTATCTCACCTTATGCTGCAACCAAAAAAAGCGGCGAAATTTTAGGACATGTTTACCATAACCTGTATCATATAGATATGGTTCAGCTTAGGTTTTTCACGGTATACGGCCCAAGACAGAGGCCAGACCTTGCCATTCACAAATTTACAAAACTGATCTCGGAAGGACAGGAAATTCCATTCTATGGTGATGGAAATACAGCAAGAGACTATACTTATATTGATGATATTATAGACGGAATTACGAAATCTATTCTGTATTTAGAGACTCATTCCGGAGTTTATGAAATTATCAACCTTGGAGAAAGTGAGGTGGTTACTTTATCCGAAATGCTGCGTACAATAGAAACCACCCTGGGAATTTCTGCCATGAAGAAAAATCTGCCAATGCAGCCGGGAGATGTCCAGAAAACCAATGCAGATATCACAAAAGCAAAGACATTAATTGGCTACAAACCAGACACAGACTTCCAAAATGGCATAAAAAAATTTGTGGAATGGTTTTTGAGAAAATGACATCATATAAGTTGCTAACACAGCTGTAACACAGTCTGTGACGGCCAATGAATAAAAATTAATCAAAAAGAATTGAAAATCAAGTATAAAAAAGCTCATAATATAAGCTAATTTTATATTTTTGCAAAAAAAATCAGAAAATTATGTACTGGACATTAGAATTAGCCTCATACCTAAGTGACGCACCTTGGCCAATGACAAAAGCAGAACTTATTGACTATGCAATCAGAACTGGTGCACCAATGGAAGTAGTTGAAAACCTTCAGGCAATTGAAGACGAAGGAGAGATCTATGAATCTATCGAAGAGGTTTGGAGTGATTATCCTACCGACGAGGATTTCCTTTGGAACGAAGACGAATATTAATGAAAGCAATAAGCTTTGAGCGTCATGCTTAGAGCTTTTTTGCCCTTTTTTTATATATAACATTCACACGATAAGCGTGTCAGTAAAACGCTTAAAGCATATTGCTTTAAGCATAAAGCAAAAAATTTATGAGTTTTTTAAACAAAGTTCTTAAAGGGTTTTTGGGAGACAAAAAAGCGCAGGACCTAAAAGAAGTAAAAAAAGTTGTAACAAAAATCAAAGCTGTAGAACCAGCCATTCAACAATTAACTGATGATGGGCTGAGAGAAAAAACTGCTGAATTTAAAGAGAACATAAAATCTTCAACCAGCAAAATAACAGCGCAGATAGAACAAATAAAAGAGCAGGTAAAAAATTCAGCTAACGTAGATGAAAAAGAAGCTCTTTTCTCAAAGATTGAATCTCTGAAGAAAGAATCATACGACATTGAAGAGAAAGTTCTTGCTCAGATCCTTCCTGAAGCTTTTGCCCTGGTAAAAGAAACAGCAAGAAGATGGGCCCAGAACGGAGGAATCCGTGTTAAAGCAACTGATTGGGACAGACAACTGGCTGCTGCGGGTAAAGATTTCGTAGAGATCCAGGGAGATACTGCAATCTGGAAAAGCTCATGGGACGCAGCCGGAACTCCTGTAGTTTGGGATATGGTCCATTATGATGTTCAGTTTATCGGAGGAGTTATTCTTCACAGCGGTAAAATTGCCGAAATGGCAACCGGTGAAGGTAAAACTTTGGTAGGAACATTGCCTATTTACTTAAATGCACTTCCTGAAAGAGGTGTTCACGTTGTAACTGTAAACGACTATCTTGCGAAAAGAGACTCCGCATGGATGGGGCCTCTTTATCAGTTCCACGGAATGTCTATCGACTGTATCGATAACCACCAGCCGAATTCAGATGGAAGAAGAAAAGCATACAATTCAGATATTACCTACGGAACGAATAACGAGTTCGGTTTCGATTATCTGAGAGACAACATGGTAACTTCGCCTACAGAACTTGTACAGAGAGAACTGAACTTTGCAATTGTGGATGAGGTTGACTCTGTATTGGTAGATGATGCCAGAACACCATTGATCATTTCTGGTCCGGTTCCTCAGGGAGACAGACAGGAATTCGATGTTCTTAAGCCTTCTATCGACAGAATTGTTGAAGTTCAGAAAAAAACAGTTTCTGCTATCTTTAATGAGGCGAAAAAATTAATCGCTGCAGGAAAAACAAAAGAAGGAGGATTCAAATTGCTTCAGGCATACAGAGGTCTTCCTAAAAACAGACAGTTAATCAAATTCTTATCGGAAAGCGGAAACAGGGCATTGCTTCAGAAAGTTGAAGCGCAGTACATGCAGGACAACAACCGTGATATGCCGATCGTAGATAAAGATCTTTACTTCGTTATTGAAGAGAAAAACAATCAGGTTGATCTTACAGATAAAGGGGTAGAATATATGTCTCAGGGGAATGAAGATAATAATTTCTTTGTTCTTCCGGATATCGGAACTGAAATCGCAGAAGTTGAGGCTAAAAATTTATCTAAAGAAGAGGAATTTGAGGCTAAAGAAAAACTTTTCGCTGAATTCGCTGAAAAATCTGAGCGTGTACACACGATGAGCCAGCTGTTAAAAGCGTATACATTATTTGAAAAAGATGATGAATATGTGGTAATTGATGGTGAGGTAAAAATCGTTGACGAACAGACAGGCCGTATCATGGAAGGAAGACGTTATTCAGACGGTCTTCACCAGGCGATCGAAGCTAAAGAAAATGTAAAGATTGAAGCCGCTACGCAGACCTTTGCTACAGTAACGCTTCAGAACTATTTCCGTATGTACAACAAGCTTGCGGGGATGACAGGTACTGCTGAAACAGAGGCTGGAGAACTTTGGGAGATCTACAAATTAGATGTTGTGGTGATTCCTACGAACCGTCCTATTTTAAGACATGACAGACAGGATCTGGTTTTCAAAACTAACCGTGAAAAATATAACGCCGTAATTGAGGAAATTGAAAAATTAACCGCAGCAAAAAGACCTGTACTTGTAGGGACTACTTCTGTTGAAATTTCTCAATTGCTTTCTAAAGCACTTCAGTTAAGAAAAATTCCACACCAGGTACTGAACGCGAAGCTTCACAAAAAAGAAGCAGAAATTGTTGCCGGAGCCGGACAGCCGGGAGTTGTAACGATTGCAACAAACATGGCCGGTCGTGGTACGGATATCAAGCTTACTAAAGAAGTAAAAGAAGCCGGTGGTTTAGCTATTATCGGTACAGAAAGACACGATTCAAGACGTGTGGACAGACAGCTTAGAGGTAGAGCGGGACGTCAGGGAGATCCTGGTAGCTCTCAGTTCTATGTGTCTCTTGAAGATAACCTGATGCGTTTATTCGGTTCTGAAAGAATTGCGAAAATGATGGACAGAATGGGTCATAAAGAAGGTGAAGTTATTCAGCACTCCATGATCAGCAAGTCTATTGAAAGAGCTCAGAAGAAAGTGGAAGAAAACAACTTCGGGATCAGAAAAAGACTTCTTGAATATGATGATGTAATGAACAAGCAGCGTGACGTGATCTATAAGAGAAGAAAGAATGCTCTGTTCGGAGATCACCTGAAATATGACATTACCAATATGATCTTCGATGTTTCCAATTCAATTGTTGCCAAAGGAAAAGCTACAGGAAATTATAAAGATTTCGAATTTGATATCATTAAGTTCTTCACTATGGAATCTCCTGTTTCTGAAAATGACTTCAAGAGCAAGCAGGTTGCAGAATTAACAGATCTTGTTTTCAAAGCAGCTCAGGAAGATTACAAAATGAAGCTGAACTTACTGAAAGAGAAATCGTTCCCTATTATTGAGAATGTATATCAAAACCAGGGTTCCATGTTCAAAATGATCCAGGTTCCTTTCACGGATGGCCATAAAACAATGACTATTGTGGCTGACCTTAAAGAAGCTTACGAAACTCAGTGTGAAAGCCTTATCAACGATTTTGAAAAGAATATCACCTTATCAATCATCGATGAAAACTGGAAGCTTCACCTTCGTGAAATGGATGACCTGAGAAGATCTTCACAGGGAGCTGTTTACGAACAGAAAGATCCACTGGTGATCTACAAGCAGGAATCTTTCCACTTATTCAGTGAAATGGTAGACAAAATGAACAAAGAAATTATTTCGTTCTTATACAAAGGAGAAATCCCGGCTTAAGAATTCAATAATAAAATATCATAAAAACCCCGCTTTAGCATGGCTAAAGCGGGGTTTTGTTATTCAAGACCTAATAATTTTATGACAAATATCAATTCAATTATTTATTTAGAACAATTAAAAACAATATATTTGCAGAAAATTTGACTTATTCATGAAAAATGTACTGATCTGCGCCTCATTGTTGGGTTCTATGCTAACGTTTGCACAAGAAAAAAAAGATTCTACAAATTCTAAAAATATTGAAGAAGTTATCATCAATAAAATGGTGAAAAAACTTGATACAGAATCCTCCAACAAAATGCCGGTGAAATTCATAGAAAATCCACAAGTTTATTCTTCTATTGATAAAGGGATTTTGGAAAATGAAAACATTTTTACTGTTGATGATGCTTACAGAAACGTAACCGGTTTGCAGAAAATGTGGAATCCCACAGGAAGAGCTGGAGATGGCGGATCCTTCTTCGTTTTGAGAGGTTTTCCCTCGCAAGCTTCTACGAGAAATGGTTTGGTTGCTCCCGTTACATCTACAATTGATGCGATAAATGTGGAAACATTAGAATTTCTAAAAGGTCCTGTCGGAACACTTTACGGAAGTACAGTAGCTTCTTACGGAGGTCTTATTAACAGGGTAACCAAAAAACCTCAGCAAAATTTCTTTGGTGCAGTCTCAGCATCTGCTGGAAGTTACAATACTTACAGAGCAACAGCGGATGTTAACGCTCCGATTACAAAAGACCTGCTTTTCCGTGTAAATACGGCTTATACAAACGAAGGAAATTTCACGAAACCCGATGCAAAAAACCAATATACAACATTTGCTCCGAGTTTGACCTGGAATATTTCCGACAAAGTTCAGCTGAATGTAGATTATGAATTATTCCAGAACCGGGTAGCGGCGAATCCTTATTACTTCTATCTTTCGCCGAAAACTTTGAACGGAATTAATAATATGAAAGATTTGGAAAAGGCTGCAGGTCTGGATTATAAAGAATCTTATACCGGAAAAGATTTATATATGACTGCAAGAAACTCCAATATTTTCGGAAACGTGAAATGGAAAATCAACGATAACATTACCTCAAATACATACATCAATAATTCCGATTCTTATTCAGACGGTTACAATCCGTATTTTTCGATTTCTTACAACAATGCATCTTCTTCTTATTTGGTAAAAAGAGCTGACCAATCTACAAATAACAGTAAAAAATCCTGGTTTCAAATCCAGCAAAACTTCAATTTTAATTATGATTTTTCAAACGGAATGAAAAACAAAACGGTTGCTGGTTTTGATTATATGAGAACAACAGAAAGGTTACGTTACAAATATTTGAACGCTGACTTTGATGTTGTAGCGCCTTCAGGTGCGGATTATTCGGGAATGAACGGCGATGCTTTGGCTGCTCTTTACGCAAACCCAAAGAATTTTTCAACCTGGGATTATTTGAGAGATTTGAATACCTATTCAGGATATGTATCCAACTTATTTACCCCGATTGCAAAATTACATATTATGGCCGGACTTCGTTATGAAAACAACGATTACTTGGGTGGAATGAATGGAACAAACGTGGAGAAAGCATACAATCAATCTGCATTTTCACCAAAAGCCGGAATTGTTTATGAAATCGTGAAAGATAAATTCTCGGTTTTCGGAAACTACCAAAACTCTTTCAAATCCAACGGATATTATACTTCTGATGTAGCCGGAAATACAACTTTATCAGACCCTGAAAGAGGAAATCAGTTTGAAGGAGGTTTCAAAGCGAGTTTATTTAAAAACAGATTCAATGCAACTGTTTCTTACTACAACATCAAAGTGAAAAACCAATTGCTTTACACAGGAGAATATGCCCCCAATTTTGTTTCTGTTCAAAAACAGGCTGCTTCTACACTCAGCAAAGGTTTCGAGCTGGAAGTTAATGCATATCTTGTAAAAGGTTTCTCTTTAGTCGGAGGTTTGGCTTACAACGATACAGTTGATGAATCTACAGACACAAGACCAACTACGGCAGGTTCATTTTGGAATGCAAATTTCAACTTGGCTTATCAATTTGTTGATGGAAAGGTGAAAGGTTTGGGGTTCGGATTTGGTGGAAATTATGCTAGTGACAATAATGTAACAGGAGATTTCATTTTACCAAAATATTTCGTTTTGAATGCCAATGCGTTTTACGATGCCAAGAGATTCAGAATTGGGATTAAAGTTGACAACTTTACGAATGAACATTATTGGACAGGATATTCCACAGCGAATCCTCAAAAACTGGCAAATTTCTTAGGAACAATTGCTTATAAATTTTAATCACCCACATACTCACTATTCCTGAAACTCAGGAATAGTTTATTTTAATGAAAAAGAAGCATCATCATAAAAAGAAACCTTCTTTAATAAAGAAATGGTCTGCCAAACTGCATTTGTGGTTTGGTTTATCCGTTGGTATCATTGTTTTTATTGTTTCACTTACCGGGACTTTATACGTTTTTAAAGATGAAATACAGAACATTCTCCGGAAAGAAGCCATGTATGTACAGAAAGCTTCGGGAGCTCCACTTTCTATACATGTTCTGAAAGAAAAGGTCAGTCTGGAACTTAATGAAAAGTATCCCGTAAATGCTGTGGAAATTCCTTTGGATAAAAATAAATCCTACCGTTTCTCCTATTACGAAAAAAACAAAAAAGGCTGGAATTATTTTGACGAGGTAAAGATCAATAAACTGGTCTATGTAGATCAGTACAGTGGGAAAATTTTAGCCGTTTACAATGAAAAATATGACCTTTTTCCAATTTTAAAAGCCATTCACTGGAGTTTATTATTAAAATCAGATTGGGGGAAATATGTGATAGGAATTCCTACCGTGCTCTTTATCTTCATGCTGATTACGGGAATTGTTTTATGGTGGCCGAAGAACAAGAAATCAAGAAAGGGGCGCTTCTGGTTCAGCTGGGAAAACGTGAAGACCTGGAAACGTAAAAATTATGATCTTCATAATGTATTAGGGTTTTATGCTTCATTCCTGGCACTGCTGATGAGTATTACAGGAATTTACTTTGCCTATCCGTATGTAAAAAACACCTTCAACCTTACCCTTTCTGGCTCTTTAGAGCTACCAAAAGAAAAGGAGATCAAATCTCCGGATTCTCTGATGGTAAAAAATACATCCGTTTTTGATCTTACTGCTCAGGAAACCAGAAAACTTTATCCCACATCTTCCAGTTTCAGAATTCCTTTAAACGGAAAAAACAAGAAAGGAAAAGAGTTAAAAAACATACCAGTCACGATCTATGGACAAGAAGGGCGGTACAGCGAAAGAAATACGCTGGTTTTTGACAAATATTCCGGGAAAATTCTGGCAGATAAACCTCATCAGAAACTGAGCAGTGCAGAAAAATATGCCAATGCCAACTATGATATCCACACAGGATCTTATTTTGGGCTGTTCGGGAAAATTCTATGGTTCATTACGGGCCTCATCTGTACATCACTCCCCGTGACCGGCTTTTTAGTATGGTGGGGGAAACAAAAGAAACAAGGAAAGAAAATATAATGAAAAAAGCGCTTTTATCAGCCGCATGCTTAGGATCGGCAGCAGTTTTTGCACAGGTTAAAGACAGCCTGCAGACCAACAATGTGGATGAAGTCGTGATGACTGCTTCCAGAAAAAAAGAAAGTATTAAAGAAATACCTAGCTCAGTAACGATTGTTGCAGAAAAGCAAATCCAGTCTCAGCTTACCGTCAATTCAGATATCACCAGTATTCTTCAATATACGGTTCCCAGCCTAGGAACCAACTCCGGCCAGACCTCCAATACGGGTCAGACTTTAAGAGGCCGTCAGGTTCTTGTTCTTATCGATGGGATTCCACAATCTACACCGCTTAGGAACGGGGCAAGAGACATCAGAAGCATTGATCCTTCTGTTATTGAAAGAATTGAAGTAATCAAAGGAGCCTCTTCTATCTACGGAAACGGAGCAGATGGAGGAATCATCAACTATATCACCAGAAGAAGCAAATCTGATAAAAATATTTCCGGAATTACCCAGGTTGGTTTTACCGGCCAGACGTATGGTGGAACTTTAGGGGTAAGGGCCAGCCAGCTGTTATCCGGAAAAGTAAATAAATTTGATTATGTTTTCTCTCTTGCTTATGAAAGAACCGGGTATATGAAAGATGCCGACGGAGTAAACCTTACTCCAACCTACAGCCCAGCAAAGATGGATAACTATAACGGGATGCTTAAAGTAGGGTACAATATCAATAATAACCAGAGAATTGAAGCGTCTTATATCGGATATTCTTCCAGGTCTGATCTTAATTTAGGGCTGGTAACCGGAAAATACGGCTTAAAACCAACCATTGGAGAAGGCGTAGGAAAAAACCTTGAAACAACACCTCAGGGAACACCCAAAAATCACAATTTCAGGATTAATTATGATAACCAGAATCTTTTTGGAGGAACCACTTCACTGAATTTCAATGCATATATGCAGGATTTCAAGACGGTATACGGATACAGCGATACCTTCTTCGGAGGAGGGCAGTCCAATGTGATTTCCAAAAAGTATGGCGCCAGATTCAACTTTGATACAAAGCTTTGGAACGCTCAAAATTCACAGGCTGAAGTGATGTACGGAATGGATATCCTTAATGACCAGACTGTTCAGAAGCTTGAGGACGGGCGTTACTGGACACCGGATATGAATATGACCAACCTGGCTCCTTTTGTCTTGGTTAAAATCGATTTACTAAAAAAATTAACCATTAAAGGAGGCCTCCGCTACGAAAACATGACCGTTAAAGTGGGAGATTTCAATACCCTTTCTTCGGTAAAAAGTGACGGTACGTTTACAACAAGTATTTTTGTTACCGGCGGAAAATTAAAATACAATGCATTAGTGGCCAATTTAGGAGTACGCTATAATATTGAACCTTTCATTAATCTGTTCGGAAGCTTTTCACAGTCCTACTCTATTAACGAGCTGGGAAGAATTCTGAGAACATCTACCCAGGGAACCATTCAAAATCTTGAAACCAAACCGATCATCGTTAACAATTATGAGCTGGGCGCAACAGGGCAGATCTCAAAATGGGTCAATTACGAAATCACTTCTTATGTAAGCACATCAAAATTGGGGGCTTCATTTGTACAGAGTGCGGACAGGGCATTAACCATACAGAGGTCTCCGGAAATTGTTTACGGAGTGGAAGGATTCCTTCATTTTACCCCTGCAAAATGGATCAGTTTCGGAGGAAGCTACAGCTGGATGGAAGGAATTACTTCTATTAAAGACGACGGAGATTATTCCGCAAAAATTAACAACAGCCGTATTTCTGCACCTAAGGTACTTGCTTACATTCAGGCAAGACCTATACAGACTTTATCCATTGGATTTGATATGCTGCATGCATTTGAGCAGGACAGATTCCAGACCAATGCAAAAACCGGATTGTTTGTGTATGGTGAGGGCTATGTTCCCGAATACACCGTGTTTAACTTTAAATCAAGCTACGAAATCAATAAAAACTGGAGAGTTTCCTTGGGTATTGAAAATCTGTTCAACAAAATGTATCAGCCAGCCATTGCATGGTGGTCTGCACGTGACAGCGAATTCGTGAATTCACTGGGAAGAAGAGGTACCCTGATGCTTGAATATAAATTTTAATTAAACTAAATAAAAATATAAACTTATCTTTGATACTTTGAACTGCGATATGAAGAGAAAACATCATCATAAGAAAAAACCGGGCTTTTTCAAGAAATGGTCAGCCAAGCTGCACCTGTGGCTGGGTCTGGGAATTGGCTTTCTTATTTTTATTATATCCATTACAGGAGCACTTTATGTTTTCAAAGATGAAATAGAAAACATCACCAGAAAGGATGTAATCTACCACAACGAGCAGAATATAGCACAAAAGCAGGTTCTCCCAATCAGAGTAATGGAAAAATCTGTCGCCGAACAGGTAAAAGAAAAGTATCCTATTCATTGGGTAAACGTCCCGATCGATAAAAAAATGTCGTACATATTTTATTGGTACGAGCATAATACGGATGCCTGGAATTATTTTGATGAGTTTCCTATCTATAAAGCAGCATATGTAAATCCTTATACCGGAAAAGTCCTCAGAACATATGATGAAAAGAACGGATTCTTCAACATTGTAAAAATGATCCACTGGAGCTTTTTACTGAAGCAGGACTGGGGAACCTATGTCGTGGGAATTCCTGTTATTATCTTTATCATCATGCTAATTACCGGAATTGTTCTCTGGTGGCCTAAAAATAAAGCAGCTAGAAAGCAGCGCTTTTCTTTTAAGTGGAAGAACATCAAAAGCTGGAAAAGAAAGAATTATGATCTTCATAATGTGCTTGGCTTTTATTCCTCCATCTTCGCTCTGATCTTCGCCATTACAGGGCTCTTTTATGCCTTTTTTGTTGTACAGGCTATGATCTACGTGATATTCTCCGGCGGGGAAACTAAATATCCGGATTTCTCCCATATAAAAACCAAAGCTCCTATAGAACTAAAAACTGAAGGAACACTGGATAAAGTCATTAATACTGTACAGCAGAAATATCCTGATTCTTTCGGCTTTGCTATTGACCTTGGCCATGAGCATATGGATGACCATGAGCATCCTAATTTTGAAGTGTTTGTAAAGCACCTTTCATATTCTTATCACAAAAACAGCAGCCTGATCTTTGATGAAAACTCCGGTGAACTTCTCCACACCCACGATCCTAAGGACAAAAACTTCGGGGAAAAAGCAGTAGCAGCCAACTATGATATTCATGTGGGAGCTATTCTGGGACTTCCCACAAAGATCATTGCATTTATTGTCAGTCTTCTGTGTGCCTCTTTGCCTGTCACCGGATTTATGATCTGGTGGGGAAGAAGAAAAAAGAAACCGGCAAAAGCTGCGTAAAAGTTTTTCAAATAAAAGTTTGTTAATAATTCATTAATACAATCTTTTTTATAATTTTAACCCTTTAGAATTTATAAACAGGAAATGTCATTAATAGATTTATCAAAACAAGTTGCTCTAGGAATTGATATCGGCGGAACCAATACAAAGTTCGGAGTAGTAAACCATCGCGGTGAAGTTCTGGAAAAAGGAAGTCTGAGAACTGATGAGTATGAAAAAGTGGAAGATTTTATCGATGCTTTGTATGAACAGGTTCAGCCCCTGATCGAAAAATACGGTACAGAAAAAAACTTTGACGGAATTGGGGTAGGTGCTCCTAACGCCAACTATTATAAAGGAACCATCGAGCAGGCTCCTAACTTACCCTGGAAGGGTTTGGTCCCATTCAGTGAGCTGATGAAAGCCAAATTCAGCCTGCCGTGTACCATTACTAATGATGCCAACGCAGCAGCTCTTGGAGAAATGCTTTTCGGAGCAGCACGGGGTATGAAAGATTTCATTATGATCACCCTGGGAACAGGAGTAGGGAGCGGAATTATTTCCAATGGAAGCCTGATTTACGGACATGACGGTTTTGCCGGAGAGCTTGGCCATACCATCGTAAAACCGGGCGGAAGAAAACACTGGAGCACAGGATCTGAAGGAAGTCTGGAAGCTTATGCCTCAGCTACAGGAATTGCGATCACCGCAAAAAAAATGAGAGCTGAATTTCCTGAATCTATGCTGAGCCAATATCCTGAAGAATCTATTAATTCAAAAACCGTACATGAATGTGCGCTGAAAGGCGACCCTATCTCTATTGAAGTTTTCAGATATACGGGGCAGAAACTGGGGGAAGCTTTGGCTAATTTCGTTATGTTTTCTTCACCGGAAGCCATTCTTTTATTCGGCGGCGTGATCAAGGCCGGTGATTTTATTCTGAAGCCTGCAAAACTTCATATGGAAAGAAACCTTCTTCCGATCTTTAGAAATAAGGTGAAATTGGTTTTCAGTGAACTTGATGAAGCAGATGCTGCCATTCTTGGTGCAAGCGCTTTAGTATGGGAAAAATAACTCAAAAACAACATTAAAAAATAATAGAAGCATCCTTTTGGGGATGCTTTTTTTTGTTTTCAAAACATGGATTCTGAATTGGTTGTCTTGCGCCTTAAAAACAAACTTTTAAATATTAGTCTTGCGTCTTTTCGTGTATCCAACTTATAAGATCTAATATTTTCCAATAATAAAGAACAGCGTATCAATTCTGTTTTAAATCATCGGATTTCTCATCCTAAATGAAAAAGTTTTTCTTACTTTTGATTGGCTTTTTACTGATTTCTACCATCGCTGAACAGGAAAAACCATAAATAAAATAATCAACAGACAAATGGATAACAATAATTTAGAACACATCACTTTCGGCGGCGGATGCTTTTGGTGTGTGGAAAGCTGCTTCAATATGCTTAAAGGAGTACAGTCTGCGGTCTCAGGCTATTCGGGAGGTCACAAAGACAATCCAACCTATGAAGAGGTGTGTACTGGAGAAACAGGACACGCTGAAGTCGTTCAGATCACTTTTGATCCTAAGATCATTTCTTACGCACAGCTGATGGATGTATTCTTCTTCCTTCATGATCCTACCCAGCTGAACAGACAGGGCAATGATATCGGAACACAATACCGTTCCGTTATTTATTATAAAGATGATGCGGAAAAAGCTAAAGCTGAAGAAGCTCTTAAAAAATCCGAAGAATCAGGAAGATGGCCAGGAAAATATGTGACAGAAGTAACGCAGTTCGAAAAGTTCTGGCCCGCTGAACAGTATCACCAGGGGTATTATAACGAAAACCCGACACAGCCATACTGCAGCGCCGTAGTAGGTCCGAAGATCCAGAAGTTTAAAAAACATTTTGGAGAACTTGGAATGCTGAATGACAATTAAGAATAAAAAGTTCGTCTCAAAATTAGGGGCGGACTTTTTATATTGTTTATTTAGATCAGAATACATCGAATCAACTATCTAAATTGTTTTTCAATTTTTTAATATATGCGTTTTAATTATGTAATCTGAAATTTTTCTCAGTGGTTTGTTATTAGTAGGGTGCTTTCCTGGCCTTGTAAAATATTCAAGCTTTCCATCTGATTTTGAATACCATAATTTACCTTCAGATTTCAACGTAATGGTATCAGGGAAAGTAATTTTTCTGAAATTCTCCAGAAGTTCTTTATCAAGTGGAATAGGTTTTCCTGTTATATTTTCGTCATTACAAAAAACTTTCTGATAGTGATCTTCATTCCAATACATACATTTCGCTTCAGGAACATCGGCAATCTTTATTATTGGTTTTTCCTTATCCGTTGTATTCTCACTTTCCATTGAAGCCCTACTTAGAGATGTATCTTCCGGTGTTATTTTAATCTCCCCCTGAATTGCCGAACTGTCTATCTTGTCTTTCTGCTTTATACTTTTAACATCAGATTTTTCATTCAGAAAAAAATATCCACCAAATAAAATTGAAGCAGCAACACCACTTGTAATTAAAATATTTTTCAACTTAGAACCAGCTGGCGGTGGTTGTTCAGTCTCTCCCTGGTTATTTTTCCCAATATCTTCTTTAATCTCACCGCCCAATATATACGATTCATTATCAACAACTTGACTCTCATTTAATTTTGGAGAATCTTCGGAATGCCCGGAATTTTTGGAATGTGGTTGATCAAAACCTTCTTCCTGATCCAATGGTTTAGTTTCGGGGTTATCATTAGATTTGATCTCTTCATGATTTTCTGTAAATCCAATTTTTTCAACTTCCAATTCAGTAGTTGCTATTAAAGACCCAACTTCTGAACCATATTCACATTCTGTTTCTTCTATGTTTTCATTATTCTGTTCTTTCAGATCAAAGCCAGAGAGATCATCATACCTATTTTTATAATCATATGGGCGGGGTTCAAAATCAATAAGCCAAGATAGTAATTCAATATTTTTAGCATCCGTATCGGAGGTTCTGCCTTTTAAAAAATTACAAAGAGGCTTGAATTTATCTGTATCAATATTTCTAATACTTGAAGAATAGTTTGTAGTATCATCTGTGGTTTGAAAAAAAAGCCTTAACGTTTTATTATCTTTTTCCCTGAACCTTTCTAAATATACAATCATACACTCACTCTTCAACCTAGAAGGAGTAGGTTCTGTTAGATTAAGAGAAAGTTCACTTTTCTCTTTTTTCAATTGATAGGTTTCTATTACCCTAAGCACATAATTAGTAAACATTTCTCAAACAAATCTAATATTAATTATCCGGAATTGCCGGAATCTCACCCGAACAATCGGAATTCCTAAAGAACCATAGGAATCTCCGGAATCTTCCTATACATCAGTGTTTTGCAACTCTATCTTTGCAACAGAAATCAGAAACAACCCTGACTAGCTATCAGGACAAATGTACAAAACAGATTTCATAATGATGTGATAAAGTGAGGATTAATATCTGACCTGGGAAGCAAATTTCAATTTTCACTCTAACTCATCACACTTCCCAAAATTTAAGAAGCGCTTCTTTTCAAAAATGTGTACAGCTCGTGAAAAAATCACGAGAGGAAGAAAAACATCGTCAATTTTTAAATTTTTAAGAAATGTTACAATTAATCTTAATGCTACTAGGTTTAGCATTTTCAAATAACAATACGACAGCATCAACGAGTAATAATACCGGAAACCAAGCGACAACGCAGACAATTCCGGGAGAAGGGTCAGAAGAAAACGGAGATGACACCGGAGGCAATACTGGACAAAAACCACCTTTATCAGATCCGGGAACAAATCCATAATTATTCAAGAGGAGGGCAATGTAAATCATTGCTCTCTTTTTTGTATCTTAGAAAGAAAAACCTTGAAAAAAATTAAACTCGTTACCTTATTAGCTCTTACTCTAATAAGCTGTAAAGATGAATCCCAAAAATTTCTTGAAAAAAGTAGTTATGAAAATTTAGATAAAGCCAAAAAACTAAGAATCTCTGGAAGTATAGATTCTTCTTATGTTTACTATACAAAGGCTAAGGAAGGATTATTAAGTATTGATAATAAAGTAGAAACAGGCCGTGCCCTTACCAATCTTGCTATTATAGAAAACGATAAAGGGGATTATCATGCAAGTATTGCAAGTTCTATTGAGGCTGAAAAACTATTACAAAACAGAAATGATAGCATTTCTAAAAGTATAGCATCGTCCAATTACAATTCTATTGCAATCGCCTCTAAAAACCTAAAAAACTTTAAAGATGCCATTGAATATTATAATCGAGCCATTTCTATGTCTGATAATAAAGTGGATTCTTTAAAATTTTATAATAATATTGGGGACACCTATTTAGAGCAACGTGATATTAAATATGCTAAAATATTCTTCCAAAAAGCACTGCAAACTACAGACAGTATAGATTATGCACGTGCATTAAATAATTTAGCAAAAACAAAACTTCTTGAAAATGCTAACTACGACCCTATTCCTGAATTATTACAGGCATGGAAAATAAGAAAAAATTTTAACGATAATATTGGAATTAATTCAAGTCTGGCGACAATTGCAGATTACTATATCATAAAAGATGAGTCCAAGGCTCTTCCCTATGCAAAAGAAATGTATAAGATTGCAACGCAGAACAAGAGTCCGGATGACAGGCTTGAGGCTTTAGATAAGTTAATAAGGCTTGACCCTGAAAATTATTCTGAAAATTTTCATGCATACAGTTTTCTCACAGATAGTCTTCACTCCGCAAGAAACAATTCTAAAAATCAGTTTGCCCTTATAAGGTTTGGAAATGAAAAATTAAAAACGGATAATATTAGTAAAGAAAAGCATATTTTGGGATTATCTTTTGCCCTTGGTATAGTGGTTTTAATCACTATAATCATATCTCTTTGGTATAAAAAAAGAAAAGAGATCGAGGTCAAAAACACCCAGCTCAAGATGTCTAAAAAAGTTCATGATAAAGTAGCTAATAAAGTATATCACGTTATGTCCGAAGTAGAAAACACCCCGGATATGAATAAAGACACCCTATTAGATAAACTGGAAGGAATTTATAACATTTCCCGGGATATTTCGTATGAAGATAAAGGTCCAGTCATAGAGCAAAATTTTTCAAAACAGCTCTCACAAATGATCAAATCTTATGCTTCAGAAAATATTAAGATTCCCACCATTGGAAATGATCAATCATTGTGGGATAAAGTTCCGGACAATACTAAGGTTGAATTATTCTACATTATTCAAGAATTAATGACCAATATGAAAAAGCACAGTCAGGCTAATCGGGTGCTTATCAATTTTGAACGGGAAAATAATTTGATTACTATTTTATATTCTGATAATGGGATAGGAATGCACAATATTTTGCGAAAGAATGGCTTACAAAATACGGATAACCGTATAAATTCTGTGGGTGGAACTATTAATTTTGACACGAAAGCAGAAAGAGGATTGAAAATAACGATTTCATTTCCAGTTAAAAATTAATATTATGTTTAAAAAAGTACTGATAGCAGAAGATTTCGAGAGTTACAACTCTTCCGTCCAAAAAGTTCTTGAAGAATTAAAAGTTGGAACTGTAAATAATGTGCATTATTGTGATGATGCATTAATGAAAATAAAAAAAAGCATACGGGAGAGCCATCCTTATGATTTGCTGATTACAGATCTTTCGTTTGATGCCGATTACAGAGAACAGAAATTAACCAATGGCAGAGATCTGATAGAAGCCATTAAAATTGATGGTCACCCCATTAAAACAATCGTATTCTCTATAGAAAACAGACCAGAAATTATAGATAACCTTTTTAAAAATCAGAACATCAACGGTTTTGTATCTAAAGGAAGGGAAGACATGAAGGAATTGAAACGGGCAATCAAAGCGATTTATAATAATGAAAAATACGTTTCCTCTAATGTTAAGGATTCTATAAAGAATAAAAATTCCTATGATTTTACAAAATTTGATAAAATCCTCATTACTTTGCTTTCCAAGGGAAGGCTTCAGAAAAACATTCCCGATTACTTAAAAGAAAACAACATCAAACCATCGAGTCTCAGCAGTGTAGAGAAGTCCCTTAACAATATGAAAGAATCTTTAGGTCTTAGTAATAATGAACAACTGATTGCACTCTGTAAAGATTGGGGAATTATTTAGCCTTAAATTCTATTAAAAACAAAAAAACCTTTCAAAAAACGAAAGGTTTTTTTGTTTTTACGGCTAACCGTAATTATTGACTATTAAAGAGTTATACTTTTGAAATATTAAATAAAATAAGCATTATGAAAAAGTATTACGTAAACATGAAAGCCCAAAGTAACGGAGATCATGAGGTTCATCATGAAGATTGCAGATATCTTCCGGATTCTTCCAACAGAAAATATCTCGGAGAATATTTTTACTGTAAAGAAGCAGTAAAAGAAGCTAAGAAAACTTATCCTAAGTCAGATGGCTGCAAAACATGTTCTAACGAATGTCACACCAGCTAAGATCATTATCATGGGGAAGTTTGTTATTACTAAAAGAAAAGATCAGGAATTCCAATTCAATCTTACAGCCGGGAACGGCGAAGTTATTTTAACCAGTGAAGGGTATGTACAAAAAGCATCCTGCTATAAGGGAATAGAATCTGCTAAGGTTAACTCCCAGGATGATTTCAAGTATCACAGAAGAACATCAGCAAATAAAAAGGATTACTTTGTTCTTAAAGCTGGAAATGGAGAAATTATTGGTGTAAGCCAGCTCTATAGTTCCAAAGAATCCATGGAAGAAGGAATTATATCCGCAAAAAGTAACGTTCCTACGGTTGAAATCGATGATAAAACTTTTAAAAGCTAAAAAATGGATCTTAAAATTAAACTCGAACAATTGCACCAAAAAGTAGTCGGCTTAAAGGAACAAATCAATACTGAAGAAGCTACAAAAAATGCCTTTGTTATGCCTTTCATACAGATTTTAGGCTATGATATTTTCAACCCTACGGAAGTAATTCCTGAGCATATCTGTGACATTGGAACTAAAAAAGGGGAAAAGGTAGACTATGTTATTAGGAAAAATGAAGATCCTATTCTGATCATCGAATGTAAACATTGGAAAGAAAGCGCAGATGCCCACAATTCCCAGCTACACAGATACTATCATGTTTCAAAATCAAGATTTGGAATCTTAACAAATGGAATTGTTTACAATTTTTATACAGATCTGGAAAAACCCAATATTATGGATGAAAAACCTTTTTTTACCATCAATATTGAAGATCTGAAAGACAGTTCCATCAAGATATTGGAGAGTTTTACAAAAAATGATTACAATCTGGAAAGTATTCTGGATTCTGCAGAAGCATTGAAATACATAAAAGCCATCCGGAAAGAGTTTGAAAAGGAAATCGAAAATCCCTCTGATGAAATGGTAAAACTATTGGTTGGAAGATTCTTCGAAAAGCCCATGACAGCAAGCAGAATGGTTTCTTTTAAAGAGTATACGAAAAAAGCCTTAACTCTTTCTATCAATGAATCTATTAGTTTCAGGCTTAAATCTGCTTTAAGCATCAATGAACAGATCGAAAAACAGGAAGAACCAGTAAAAACAGCTGCTCCTATTGATGAAAACAATGATTCCAAGATTGTTACTACAGAAGAAGAATTAGAAGCTTTCCAAATCGCAAAAGCCATTTTAAGAGAAAAAATTCCTTCCAGCAGAATTGCCTACCGAGACACGCTTTCCTACTTTGGGGTTTTACTTGATGATAACAACAGAAAACCGATTTGCCGATTTCATTTCAATACAGCTAATAAGTACATTGAAACTTTCGTTAACGGAAAAGATGCAGGTGAAAAAGTACAGCTGAACAACCTTGATGAAATATACAATTTCAGAGAGCAGCTTCTTAAAACATTAGAAAACTATTAGCATGGCCGTATTCGCAATTCCCAATCCCAAAAAGACATTGAATGTTGATATTCCTCTTGGTAGAGTGAAAGAGAGTGTTAAAAATATTACCCTTCTAAATTCAAAATATAGATTCCACAGTTCAAATGAAATTTTCAATCAATATACCTATGAATCTTATGAGTTTCTCAGTTTAGGAATTTATATTGATATTAACCTCAATTCCATATCAGAAAATAAAACTGAAATTATTTTGGAAATCAGGAGAAAGCTGGGCACATTCAATGAATCACATGAAGTCACATATGCCAATCAGCATATTGTCAATATGGTTAATTATGTTGCCCGGTTAACAGCAATGTCATCAGATGAAATAATCAAATTACAATCCCAATATTCACAAAATGCCACGACTATACTAAAAAGGCGAAAAGAAAAAAATACTGCAGTAATCCTCTCTTTTTTGCTTGGAGGTTTAGGAGTACATAGATTTTATTTAGGTCAAACATTACTTGGCTTTTTATATTTAATCTTTTGCTGGACTTTTATTCCTTTCTGCATTGCAATAATTGATTTTCTTGCCTTCATATTCATGTCTCAAAACAAATTTGACTTAAAATATAATCGGTAAAAATAATAACTATGAAACTAATAACATTCATCATAATCATATTAAGTTTATTCTCATTGAATGCTTGTTTTAAAGCAAATGACAATATAGGACATAAAGGAAGGTGTACCGGATCTGCGAATTGTACCGCCTGTTCCAACTGCTCAAGATGTGGGCACTGTGGCTCTGGTGGAACATGTGGAGTTTGTAGCAGTAGTAGAGGAAGAAGCATTCATAGTAACCCATCCAGCAATAGGAGCACCAATAATAAGAAAAAAAATTCTTCAAAAATAAGAAGCACATCTCAATCAGAGGCATCTTCGCCTAATCATATTTATGATTCTAATTCACCTGTTGCTTATTATGCGAAAGGGAAGATTGTAAATATTCGTAAAGGTCCGGGTATTGAATTTCTGGTCATAGAGAAAATAAAACAAGGCTCAAAACTAATGAAGATTGAGGAAAACGGTGATTGGATTAAAGTAAAAATTAGAAAAACAGGAACGGAAGGATTTGTTTATTACAAAGACATTAAAAACTAAAAACCACTCATCATATATCAAAAAAAGCGAAGATTTCTCTTCGCTTTTCTATTTTCTAATCATTTCCGTATGCGGAATATCATCTTCCAGGTATTTTTTTCCGGTATCTATAAATCCGAATTCAGAATAAAATCTTAATAAATAATCCTGTGCCGAAATCTTGATCTCTGAAGTATGGAAACGGTTTTCTATCGTTTCTACTGCATATTTAATCAGCTGTCTGCCTAAGTTTTTTCCTCTCGCCTGTTCTGTTGTCAGAACCCTTCCGAAAGAAGTTTCATCATACTTTATTCCTTTGTCAAAAACACGGCAGTACGCCAGAACTTGCCCATTTTCTTCAGCCCAGATATGAATTCCCTTTTGGTCGTAATTATCCAGATCAGGATAAGGGCAGTTTTGCTCAATGACAAAAACATCAATACGGGCCTTTAAAACAGCATACAGCTCAGGAACCGTAAACTCATCGAAGCTTTTAATTTTCCAGATTATATTACTCATCAAAACTTACCTTATTATTTTTCAGGAATTCATTCGTTTTCTGAATGAAGTTCAGGATCTCATCACCACCCGTTTTCTTTTCCGCAGAAGTTACATACAGTTCAGGAAGATCGTCCCAGGTTTTATGCAGCTCATTTTTATAATTTTCTACATTTTGGATGGCAATATTCGGTTTCAGCTTATCCACTTTCGTGAAAACAATTGAAAAAGGAATCCCGCTTTCTCCGCACCACTGGATAAATTCCAGATCAATCTTCTGTGGAGTATGTCTGGAATCTACCAAAACGAAAAGGTTCACAAGATTTCTTCTGTTTAAGATATAATTGGTGATCAGCTTTTCGAAGTCCTTTCTTATAGATTTTGAAACCTTTGCGTATCCATAGCCCGGTAAATCCGTCAGATACCAGTCTTCATTCACTAAAAAATGATTGATCAGCTGAGTTTTCCCCGGAGTTCCGGAAGTTTTTGCCAGATCTTTATGATTCATCATTGCATTGATCAATGAGGATTTCCCAACATTAGACCTTCCGATAAAAGCATATTCAGGCATAGTAGGCTCAGGGCATTCCTGCCATTTTCCGCTACTTTTTACAAAATTTGCTGTTTTAATAACCATCTTTCGAATATTTTTTAGAAAAACAAACCATTAAGAAAAGCTCTTAATGGTTTATAATTATTTGTTTTAAACTTTGTCTTTTAACCAGCTGTAGAGAATTTCATTAAATTCGTCCGGCTTCTCCATCATCGCAGCATGTCCGCATTTCTCGATCCAGAAAAGATCCGAATTTGGAATAAACTTGTGCATATCTTCAGCCACTTCAGGAGGCGTTACGTTATCCTGTCTTCCCCAGATCAGACACGTTGGTGTTACAATCTTAGGAAGGTCGTTCAGCATATTATGTTTGATGGCACTTCTAGCCAGCATTACTGTTTTAATTCCCTTCATTCTGTCATTTACTACAGAAAAAACCTCGTCTACAAGATCTTCTGTGGCGATGGCAGGATCATAGAAAACCTCTTCTGTTTTCTTCCTTATATAGGAACGGTCGTTTTTTCTTGGGAAACTGTCCCCGAAAGTTCTTTCGTACAATCCGGAGCTTCCTGTTAATACAAGATTCTTTACCAGATCCGGTCTTGCCAGAGTCATAATCAATCCTACATGCCCTCCCATTGAGTTCCCTACAATTGTAACAGGCTCGGAAATATGACTTTCTATAAACTTGATAATATATTTGGCAAGAGTAGTAAGATTAGTATTGAGTACCGGCAGATCGTAGATAGGCAACTGGGGAACATATACCTTGAATCCCTTTTCAGAAAAAAAATCTACCATCTTATCGAAATTACTCAAACCACCCATTAAACCGTGCAACAGCACCAATGGATGTCCTTCTCCCGCCTCTACAAAAGTATATTTCTTTTCTTTTTTTGTACTAAATATCATAAAATGCCTTAATAAAGCTCTGCAAAAATACAAATTAAACCTCAAAAAAATTTTGATTACCCTAATTTAAAGTAAAAATAATATAATATCATCCTTTTTCTTTATTTTTTTCAAAACCTCTTTATTATGGCTTAAATAACAACTTTTACAATAGACAACATATCAGATACTTACCTCTTTCAAATTGAATCTTTAATAAAACTTATTAACATTAAGTCAAAAAGTGGGAAAAAGTGGGAAATTTTGGAAATTATTATATAAATTTGTCCCAAATGAAAAGTTTCATTGGAACATATGAGTGTAAAATTGACGACAAAGGCCGTTTAAAAGTTCCCTCCTCCCTGATCAAACAGATGGAAAACTTCGACGATAAGGCATTTGTAGTCAAGAGATCTGTGTTCCAGCCTTGCCTCGAAGTTTATCCTATGAATGCATGGGACAAACTGATGGGCAAAATTAATAAGCTAAACAGATTCATTAAAAAGAATGCTGATTTCATTCGAATGTTTACGGCAGGGGTAAAAACGGTAGAACTGGACAATGCGGGAAGACTTCAGATCTCAAAAGATCTGGTTCATTTTGCAAACCTTCAGAAAGATACTGTAATTACCAGCGCAGGAGAGCTTTTTGAAATTTGGGATAAAGAAGCCTATGAAAAGGTGATTTCTACCAACGAAGCTGATTTTGCAAGCCTGGCCGAAGATGTAATGGGCTCTTTCGATGAAGAATAAACCACACTTGTCGTAAAAAGCAAGTAAAAACACAATTAAGTATGTACCACAACCCCGTTTTATTGAAGCAGAGCGTTGATGATTTGGTGACGAATCCTGACGGAATATACGTGGACTGCACTTTTGGAGGAGGAGGCCACTCAAGGGAGATATTGAGCAGACTTTCAGAAAAGGGGAAACTTTTCAGTTTCGACCAGGATCTGGATGCTCTTAAAAATACTATTGACGATCCCAGATTTACACTGGTAAATCAGAATTTCAGGTTTTTAGAAAATTCCATGCTGATGTATGGTGTTTCACAGGTAGACGGAGTATTGGCAGATCTCGGTGTTTCATCCCATCAGTTTGATGAGGCAGAAAGAGGGTTTTCTACAAGAAACAACGCTCCCCTGGATATGAGAATGAACGTTATGCAGAGTCTTGATGCCAAAAGAGTAATCAATGAATATGAAGAAACAGAGCTTGCTGATATTTTCTATCATTACGGTGAACTGAGAGAAGCAAGAAAGCTGGCAAGAGATATCGTTCATCACAGAAAAACAAAAACCATTACAACGACCGAAGATCTGAAAAAGCTTTTCAGCTACCTTCCGCCCCATAAGGTTAATAAGTTCTATGCCCAGCTTTTCCAGGCAATAAGAATAGAAGTTAACCAGGAGCTTGAAGCCCTGAAAGAAATGCTTGTTCAGTCTCTGAACATTTTAAAACCCGGAGGAAGACTTGTTGTTATTTCTTATCATTCATTAGAAGACCGTCTGGTAAAAAGATTCCTTAAGAATGGAATGTTTGAAGGAGAGCAGCAGAGAGATATCTACGGAAATTATAAAAAGGTCTTTGAATTGCTTAAGAGTAAAGCGATCATCCCGGATGATAAGGAAATTGAAGAAAACTCACGAGCAAGAAGTGCAAAAATGAGAACCGGAATTAAAGTGTAAAAGTGAATGGTGAATGGGCAATTGTGAATTTGAAACTCACAAAATTGACCACTGACAAACAAAGTGAATTCACGGCAAAGCAAATTGAGATAAAAAGATTTTGGCAAAAAGAACAACAAACCGCCCTCAGAAGAAGCTCACTTTTATAGATATTATAAAAGGTAACTTTCTGAATCGTGATGAGATCAAAACTCATTACAAGTATTTTTTACTGTTGTTCATTCTCATGATGGCGATGATTTATAGCAACCACCTCGTCAACAAGAAGATCAAAATTGTCAATGCACTAAAAGAAGAAACAGAAGAATATAAATCGAGAAACGCTTACGCCCAGAGTAAGCTGATCAAAGTAAAAATGGAATCCCAACTGGGGAAGGAAGTAGCAAAAGACTCACTGATGACTTTGGAAAACCACCCTCATAAACTGCTAATAAAACTGGACAGTACAGATGCAAAAACAAAATGAATACGATAACAAACGTAAAAAAACGTTAAGGTGGGGCTACCTCTTCGCTGTAGGAGCTCTGTGCGTATTTGTGATGTTCCTTGCAAGGATTGTAATCCTACAAAACACTAATGTTCAGGAAATTAAAGACGATTACATTAATAAAAACTACCGTGAAGCCACTCTTAAGGCTGCCCGCGGAAACCTGTTCGCTTCGGACGGATCTATTCTGGCCACTACCGTGATGCGGTATGACATCTATCTTGATTTTAAAACAATGAAGGATACGATTTACAGCAACAATATCGGTGCATTAACAGATTCTTTGAGCAAAATGTTCGGGAAATCCAGAGGAGAATTCAGAAAGAAGTTTGATGAACAGAAAAAAAAGAAAAACCAATACTACACTTTGGTTAAAGGCCTTGATTTTGACCAATACGACAGGATCAGAAACTTTCCGATCTTTAAAAAAGGTAAAAATAAAGGAGGCTTTATTGTAGACAGGAATTATAAGCGTGAGCTTGCCACTTCAGAGATAGGGTCGGGAACTATTGGTATAGATAACGGAGAAGTGAAAGCCGGCCTGGAAGGTGCTTTTTCAAAATACCTTACAGGAACCGACGGAAAAAGACTGGAGCAAAGAATTAATTCGTCACAATGGAAGCCAATCGATTACTGGAAGGTAAAAGAACCCGTAGATGGTGAAGATGTTTACACTACCTTAGACCTTAGAATTCAGGACATTGCACATTCTGCTTTACAGAAACAGCTGATCACTTATGAAGCCAAGCACGGAACAGTGATTGTCATGGAAACAGAAACCGGAAAGGTACGTGCTCTCGTGAACCTGAGAAGAACAGAGTCCGGAGAATACGAGGATTCTTATAACTATGCTTTAAAAGATAATATTGAGCCCGGTTCTACCTTTAAGACCATTTCTCTGTTGGCAGCAATGGACGATGGCTTCATTGATGAAAATACAACAGTAGATGTTGGCAACGGAGTCTGGACCTATGCAAAGCAGAGAATTTCTGACGGCCACGGCGGCGGAACTTACGATATAAGTGATGTTTTAGCCAAGTCAAGCAACGTGGGAACTGCAAAACTGATTACAAAATATTATGCAGAAAAGCCACAGATCTTCCTTGATCACCTGAAAAGATGGAAATTATTTGATAAAATGGATATTGAGCTTCCGGGAATCACAAAACCGAAGATTCTGACTCCAGAGCACAAGAGATGGAATGCCGCAACACTGGCTTCCATATCTTACGGATATTCATCAAATATCAACTTATTACAGCTAACAACCTTCTATAACGGGGTTGCTAACGGCGGTAAAATGCTTAAACCTCTATTCATCGACAAGATCATGAAAGAAGGAAAAGTAGTGTACAGTGCAAAACCCGAAGTAATGGTCAGCAAAATGGCATCAGAAAAAGCCATTAAAATGATGACCAGCGCACTGACCAAGGCTGTGGAAAAAGGAACAGGACGAAGCATCTTCACCCCAAACCTGAAAATGGCAGGAAAAACAGGAACCGCAAGATTTGAATACTGGCTTCCCGGTCCAATGAAGTACAGAGCTTCTTTTGCCGGCTTTTATCCTGCTGATAAACCAAAATACACGTGTTATGTGATGATCAGCGAGCCTAATACGGCAATTGGTTTTTACGGAGGCCCTGTTTCAGCACCGGTATTTAAGGAAATTGCAGGAAAAACATTCCTGAAAACGCCACAGAATATTGAAAAAGAAATGCTGGTAGACAGAAAGGTAAACTTGAATAAAATGGTTGAGCCCAATGTGAAGGTAGCGGTTAATAATAAGCAGATGCCTAATGTAGTGGGACTCATCGGTAAAAATGTAATTCCTCAATTGGAAAACTTAGGCTACAGAATTGATTATAAAGGAGTTGGCAGAATTAAAGAACAATTCCCGCTGGAAGGCACCATAATCAGCAAAAACCAGAGAATTTATTTGTCTCTGCAGAATTAAAATAACAGAACCAGTCCCAAAAGGACTATTAATAAAGGATAGGAAAGTTCCTGTCAGGTATAAAATGATAATAACAGAATTATTAAAAAGGATTCCAGTTTTAGAAATTCACGGCGATGATAGCCGTGAGGTCACAGAATTGGCTTTCGACAGCAGGAAGATCACGGAAGGCTCACTCTATATTGCAGTGAGAGGAACCGTTGCAGACGGACATTCATACATTGCATCATCTGTTGAAAAAGGTGCAAAAGCTGTTGTGTGTGAAGAATTCCCTGAAACAATGGATGAAGGGGTCACTTACATCAAGGTGAAAGATTCATCCAAAACATTGGGACATCTGGCATCCAACTTTTACGGAAACCCATCGCAGAAGCTTAAACTGATCGGTGTTACCGGAACCAACGGAAAAACGTCTGTGTCTACCCTTCTTTTCGATGTATTCACGAACTTAGGCTATGATTCTGCACTCCTTTCCACAGTAGAAATCAGAATCGGTGAAAAAATTATTCCGGCAACACATACCACTCCGGATGTTATTACCATTAATAAAATTCTAGCTCAGGCTGTAGAGGAAGGCTGCGAATTTGCTTTCATGGAAGTAAGCTCTCATGGAATTGCCCAAAACAGAATTGAAGGCTTACATTTTAAAGTAGCAGGTTTCACCAACCTTACCCACGATCATTTAGACTATCATAAAACATTCGACGAATATCTTAAAACAAAGAAAAGATTTTTTGACGGACTCGAAGATACCGCTGTTGCCATTACAAATGTAGATGACAAAAACGGTCTGGTAATGCTTCAGAACACAAAAGCAAAAAAGAGGTCTTATGCCCTGAAAACCATGGCCGATTACCACGGAAAATCCTTGGAAATCGATTTCAACGGCATGCTGCTGAATTTCAACGGAAAAGAATTCTGGACGACACTGACCGGAAGATTCAATGTCTATAATCTCCTGCTGGTTTTTGGAATTGCTTCTGAACTTGGTTTTGAGCAGGATGAAATTTTACAGGCAATCAGCAAGCTGAAAAGAGTTTCCGGAAGGTTTGAAACATTTAAATCGGACGGAGGAATTTTCTTCATTGTCGATTATGCACATACTCCGGATGCTTTAGAAAACATTCTGGACAGCATCAATGATATCAGAACGAAAAACGAAAGACTGATCACCGTTTTCGGATGCGGAGGCGACAGAGATCACTCCAAAAGACCTGAAATGGGAAATATTGCCACCAGAAAATCAACGCTGGCAATCATCACTTCAGACAATCCGAGAACAGAAGATCCCGCCCAGATCATCAAAGAAATTGAAGCAGGTGTTGAATCTCAAAACTTCAGCAAATACACTTCAATTCCGGACAGAAAAGAAGCCATAAAAATGGCGATCAGGTTTGCAGAACCAAAAGATATTGTTTTGGTAGCCGGAAAAGGCCACGAAAATTACCAGGAAATTAATGGCGTAAAACACCATTTTGACGACAAAGAAACGATCAACGAACTTTGGAAGTTAATGAGTAAATAAACTGAAAATTAATTGAAAGATTGAATTTATTTAAAGATTTAAACATTTGATGATGACTAAAAATTTGAAAATTTCCCAGTTTACATCAAGAGCTTAGATTTAATTGAAAAAGTTTATCAATTTCTTAGAAGTGAAAATTTAGAAAGAGAATTTGAATTCAGTAACCAAATAAAAAGAGCCGGATTTTCAATATCCAACAATATTGCAGAAGGCTCAGAATATAATAATAACAGACAATTTATTAAATATTTAAAAATTGCAAAAGGCAGTTGTGCCGAAGTTAGAAGTATGATGATTGTAAGTCAAAGATTAAAACTGGGAGATGAAAATAAAGCCAAGGAAATCATTAATCTTTCACGAGAAGTTTCTTCTAATATTTCCAACTTTATTAAGTATTTAAGTGAGAATATGGAGAAACCCCATCTTTAAATCTTTAAATAAATTAAATTTTTAAATTAAAAAAGAACATGCTATACTATCTATACGAATATCTAACCAGTCAGGGAATCCACATACCGGGATTGGGAATGCTGAAATACATTTCTTTCCGGGCAGGTATCGCTGTGCTGTTTTCTCTCATTATTGCCCTGGTCTACGGAAAGAGGATCATCAACTATCTGAGATCAAAACAGATGGGTGAATTGGTACGTGACCTTGGACTGGACGGACAAAAGCAGAAAGAAGGAACTCCTACCATGGGCGGACTGATCATTATCATTGCAACCATCATTCCGGTGCTTCTTTTTACCAGAATCACCAATGTATACATCGTCCTGCTGCTTGTTTCCATGTTATGGATGGGTGCTATAGGTTTTGTAGATGATTATTTAAAGAAAATAAAGAAAAATAAAGACGGCCTGAGCGGAAAATTTAAAATTGTAGGCCAGGTGGGATTAGGGCTAATTGTCGGAATTACAATGTATTTCCACCCGGACATTACCGTTAAAAGAAAATATGCAGACGCAAAAGTGGTGAACAGAAACAATGTAGAGCAGAACTTTATGCCTACAGAAAAGATCACCGTTTCTACCGTTCCGTTTGCCAAGAACAATGAGTTCGATTACAGTGGAATTCTATTTTGGATGAATGATAAAGATGCCCATGAGTGGGCATGGATTGTCTTTATCCCGATCGTTATTTTCATCGTGACTGCCGTATCAAACGGCGCCAATATCACAGACGGAATAGACGGGCTGGCAGCAGGAACCAGTGCCATCATACTGCTTACCCTTGCCCTGTTCGCCTATCTTTCAGGGAACATTATTTTTGCAGACTATCTCAATATCATGTTCCTCCCCAATATGGGTGAAACTACCATTTTTGCGGTAGCCATGGTAGGAGCCGTTATTGGTTTTTTCTGGTACAACACCTACCCAGCCCAGGTTTTTATGGGCGATACAGGAAGTCTGATGCTGGGAGGGGTAATTGCTGTTTTAGCGATTATTTTAAGAAAAGAACTTCTGATTCCGGTTTTATGCGGGATATTCCTGATTGAAAATGTGTCTGTTATGCTGCAGGTGATTGTTTTCAAATACAGAAAAAGAAAATACGGGCTGGAATATGCTCAGAATAACAGATTTTTTAGAATGTCACCATTACACCACCATTATCAGAAAGGAGGCTTCCACGAGAGCAAGATCGTGAACAGAATGATCATCATCGGTGTAGTGCTGGCTATTGTATGCCTGATCACATTAAAAATGAGATAAATTTTAAAGTAAGAGTATTAAATAAAACCAAATTACATTAATACATTTTACATTTTACAAAAGAATAAATATGAAAATAGTTGTTTTAGGAGGTGGAGAGAGCGGATGCGGAGCTGCTTATTTAGCGAAAAAACAGGGTCTGGAGGTTTTTCTTTCAGACAAAGGCGCTATTAAGGATAACTATAAGCAGTTTTTAGCCGACAATGAAATTGAATTTGAAGAAGGAAACCACAACGAAGAAAGAATTTTAAATGCCGACTGGATCGTAAAAAGCCCGGGAATTCCCAAAAAGGCGGAGATCGTTCACAAAATTCATGAAAAAGGAATAAGACTTTCCTCTGAAATTGAATTTGCTTCAGAATTTACTGATGCCAAAATCATTGCCATTACAGGAAGCAACGGAAAAACAACAACAACATCCCTGATCTACTACATCCTGAAAAATGACGGACTTAATGTAGGATTGGGAGGGAATATAGGATACAGCTTTGCAAAGCAGGTGGCTGACGAAAATCATGAATATTATGTTCTGGAAGTAAGTTCTTTCCAGCTGGATGATATTCAGAATTTCAGGCCTTATATTTCCCTGCTCCTGAACCTGTCTCAGGATCACCTGGATCAGTACAACTACAATTATGAAGAATATGCTTTAGCTAAATTCAGAATTGCCGAGAATCAGGAAAATGATAATTTCTTCATCTACAATAAAGATGATGAAATGAGTAAAAATATTCTTGAAAAGCTGGAGATAAAAGCGAAAATGATCCCTTTCTCCACAAAAGAAAAGCTGGCTGAAGGAGGTTTCATTGATGATGATCAGATCGTGGTAAAAATGAAGGACGAATTCTCAATGAAAATTGACAAGCTTTCCCTTCTTGGAAATCATAATGTAGCCAACAGCTTAGCGGCTTCCATTGCCGGTAAAATACTGGAAATCAATAACGAGAGCATCAGAAACTCACTGATGACTTTTCAGGCCGTAGAGCACAGGCTTGAATTCGTAACAGAAGCCAATGGTGTAAAATACATCAACGACAGTAAGGCCACGAATGTAAACGCTACTTACTATGCCTTAGAAAGCATGAAAACCCCTACAGTATGGATCGTGGGAGGATTAGATAAAGGAAACGACTATTCAGAAATTGAAGAGCTCGTTAAAAGAAAAGTAAAAGCAATTGTCTGCTTGGGAATAGACAATACGAAGATCATAGACTTCTTTAAAGACAAAAAAGAATTCATTTATGATACGTCTAGCATGGAAGAAGCCGTGAAAATATCAAAATCACTGGCAAAAAGCGGAGACACCGTTCTTCTTTCCCCATGCTGCGCAAGTTTTGACCTGTTCAAAAGCTATGAGGACAGAGGAAAACAGTTTAAGGAGCAGGTATTAAAGTAAAAGAAAAGTTGGATGTAAAAGTACATTGTACAATACATTTTACATCAATACAAAAATATGGACGAACAGAACACAGAAAGCAGAATTGAATTGCTAAAGGGCGATAAAGTACTTTGGATGGTCATCCTTGTGATCTCCATTTTCTCTATTTTCCCGGTATACTCTGCAAGTTCAAATCTGGAATACATTGTTAATAACGGGACCACTACAGGTCACGTTATCAAGCATATGTTCTTTGTAGTTCTGGGTCTGGTGATCATGAGAGTGGTCGGAATGATAAAATATGAGTATATCGGAAAGCTCAGCAGTATCCTGCTTGGTTTAATGATTGTTCTGCTCGTAGTCACTATGTTTACAGGACAAACCATTGATGGAGCCAGTGCTTCAAGATGGCTGAAAATCCCGGGAACACCTATCTCATTCCAGCCGTCATCATTTGCCTTTTTAATGCTCGTGATTTATCTCTGCAGGTATCTGACCAAGAAAATAACACGGGAAAGACTTCCGATTGAGAACATTATGTACATCTTCGGGCCCATTCTGCTGGTATTTGTATTGGTAGCGAAAGACAACGGTTCTACAGCATTGATGATCCTGATGGTTTCTGTAATTGTGCTGATCATAGGACAGCTTCACTGGAAATACATTGCCGGTTTTATATCTTCATCGGTTGTGGCCATTGTTCTCTTCCTGATTATTGCATTAAACACCAACCTCATCGGTGGAAACCGTGTACATACGTGGATGAGCCGTATTGAAACATTTACGTCCAGCAAAGCAAAAACCGCTGATGTAGACGACGAAAGCGTAAAAGCTAAAAACTATCAGGTAATGCAGGCCAAAGCGGCTATTGTGCATGGTGGAATTACCGGAATGGGACCTGGAAAAAGTGCATTGAAACAAATGCTTCCACAGTCTGCATCCGATTTTATTTTTGCCGTAATTGTGGAAGAATACGGATTGATCGGGGCTGCTTTCCTGATATGTCTCTATCTCATCATGATGATCCGGATTGTCATGATTGCCAGCAAAATGCCCGCCTTTTTCGGGTCGCTGCTCGTGCTCAGTCTCGGGGTGATGATCTTCATACAGCTTTCTGTCAATATTGCAGTAGCCGTTAATCTGATCCCGGTAACAGGACAGCCGCTGCCACTGATAAGTTATGGAGGAACCTCCATGCTGGTCACCTATCTCCAGCTTGGAATTATTTTAAATATAAGCTCAAGAATCCAGATATATGATGAAGAAGGAATGGGCAAAAAACAAAGTGTAGCAGAAATTAATGATATCGCATAATACAAAATAACCGGTATCAATAAGAAAATAAAAATGAACAAAAAACTGAAAGTAGTATTATCCGGCGGCGGAACAGGAGGACACATCTTCCCGGCTATTGCCATTGCAGAGGAGATCAAAAAAAGATTTCCTGATACAGAATTTTTGTTCATAGGAGCCAACGGAAAAATGGAAATGGAAAAAGTTCCGCAGGCAGGTTATAAAATTGAAGGAATTGATATTGCCGGAATCGACAGGGGGAATCTCTTATCAAATTTAGGACTGCCTTTCAAAATTTTGAAAAGCTTATCCAAATCAAAAAGGATCATTAAAAGTTTTGCTCCCGATTTTGCCGTAGGAACAGGAGGTTTTGCAAGCGGACCGGCTTTATATGAAGCCAGTAAATTGGGAATCCCCATCTTCATTCAGGAGCAGAATGCCCATGCCGGCGTAACGAATAAAATACTGAGCAAGAAAGCTAAAGCAGTTTTCACCGCGTATCCGAAAGTGGAAGGTTTCCCTGAAGAAAAAATAAAGTTCCTGGGCAATCCTATCCGTGAGAATATTATTACAGGAATGCAGGAAACCGCTCAGGCAAAAGAAAAAATGGGACTGAATAAAAATAAGCTTACGATACTTTCAGTAGGGGGTTCTTTAGGTTCCAGAACATTGAACAATGCCTGGAAATCTCATTTAAATGAAGTAATCAAAAAAGATTATCAGCTGATCTGGCAGACAGGAAAGCTTGATTATAAAGATATTGTAGAAGAAACAAAAGATAGCGACAGCAGAAACATTCAGATCCTGGAATTCATCAGAGATATGGAACTGGCCTATTCTGCAGCTGACATTATTGTTTCAAGGGCCGGAGCCATTGCCATTTCAGAGCTGGCAGTAGCTAAAAAGCCGGTTCTTCTGGTCCCATTCCCATTTGCAGCGGAAGACCACCAGACCAAAAATGCCATGAACCTGGTTGAAAAAAATGCAGCCAGAATGGTTAAAGATTCTGAAATGCAGGACAAATTCTGGAATACGCTGGAGGAGATTTGCGGCAGTGAAAATTTAAGAGACGAAATGTCTCAGAACCTGGAATATTTTGCCAAGCCAAATGCAGCAAAAGAGATTGTAGATGAAATATTTAAAACTGTAAAAAGTACAATGTAAAATGTATTAACGACAAAAGCATACATGAATACATTAATACAAAAAAGAATGAACATATTAGAAACATATCAAAATTATTACTTCGTAGGCATCGGAGGCATTGGAATGAGCGCTTTGGCACGTTATTTCAATGCTTCGGGCAAAAAAGTGCTGGGCTATGACAAGACCAATACCAAGTTGACCGCACAGCTGATGAACGAAGGGATTGATATTGTTTTTGAAGACACCATTGACGAAAGAATAACTGAGCTTCAACCAGAAAATACTCTGATAATCTATACTCCTGCCATCAAAACGCTGGGGATCCTGGATTATTTTAACCAGAATCAGTTTGAAGTTTTAAAACGCGCCAAAGTTCTGGGTCTGATCACAGAGAATACAGACTGTATCGCTGTAGCAGGAACCCACGGAAAAACAACAACTTCTACATTGGTTTCACACCTTTGTAAAGAAGCAAATCTTCCGTTTTCATGCTTTTTAGGTGGTATTTCTGAGAATTTCAGATCAAACTTTCTGTATAATGGCACACAGTATTCTGTAGTAGAGGCAGATGAATATGACAGAAGCTTTCTGACTCTTTCTCCTGACTGGGCTGTAGTAACTTCTACCGATGCAGACCATCTGGATATTTACGGTGATAAAAATATGATTGAAGAAGGTTTCAGGCAGTTTGCAGCCCTTATTCCGAATGACAAACAGCTTTTCGTAAGAAAAGGATTGGATGTGGGCAGAGACCATAAAACCTATGCTGTTAATGAAGTGGCAGATTATTATTCAGACAATCTGAGAATGGAGCATGATAAGATCTATTTTGATTTCCATACTCCTTCTGAAACCATCAAAGATTTTGTGTGGGAGATCCCGGGAATCCATAATGTGGAAAATGCTACAGCAGCATTGGCGATCCTTCACAATTTAGGCGTAGATTTTGAAACTCTGAGAAAGGCTATTGCCAATTTTAAAGGAATTAAAAGAAGATATACCAAGCATATTTATCCGAACGGTAAAATTTATATTGATGATTATGCCCACCACCCAACGGAAATCAATGCAGTAATGGGTTCAATAAAAACCTTTTATCCGGATAAAAAGCTGTTAGTGGTCTTTCAGCCGCATCTTTTCAGCAGAACAAGAGATTTCGCGGACGGATTTGCAGAAAGCCTAAGTAAAGCTGATGAACTGATCCTTCTTGACATTTACCCTGCAAGAGAGCTCCAGGAAAATTTCGAAGGAATAACTTCTGAATGGCTGTTGGAAAAGGTGAATTTAGATAAAAAAGAAAAATCGGACCTGTCCGGTGCTTTTGAAAAAATAAAAGAAAAAGAATTTGACATTCTTCTCACGGTAGGTGCAGGAAATATTGATACCCTGTATGATCCTATTGCAGAATGGATTGCAAAAAAATGAGTTTAACGCAGAGCACACGAAAGAATAAAAATCTATAAACAATCGTGCGCAAAAACGTTTCACTCAGCAATAATGAGAAAAACAACAGATATTATTAAAAACAAATTATAAAAATTATAGTCATTGCTGAGTGAAACGCCTCTGCGGACTAAAAAAGAAAAAACCTTTGCAATCATAGCGTTTGTAGAATAAAAAATATGAAAAATAAATACAGAATATTAAAAATTGCTGTCACAGTGATCATCCTTGGATTACTGCTGAGTTTCTCATTGAAGAGATTCAGCGGCCAGAAGATCACGGACAATAAGATTTCTGTAAAAATGAATGAAAAAACACCTGTATACTTCATCGATGAGAAAGATATCCGGGAAATTGTAAAAAAAGAAAATCCTTCCGGAAAAGTAGGAGATCTGAATATTCCGGTGCTGGAAAAGAAAATCAATTCGCTTCCGGCCGTAGACAGTGCCAATGTCTATCTGAACCTGAACGGAAAACTGTATCTCGATATTAAACAGAGAGTTCCTGTTTTCAGGCTGAATAAAGACGGAAGAGACTTCTATGTAGATGAAAAAGGAACCGAATTTCCTATTTCCAAAACCTACTCGCATCCATGCATGCTGGTAACCGGAAATGTGAAGCCGGATGAATATCAGAAACTGGCCGAGCTCGTTGAGAAAATTGATAAAGACGATTTCAGTAAAAAATTCTTTATCGGAATTTCAAAAGACAAAGACGATTATAACCTTCTGACCAGCGACGGAAATTATAAAGTGGAAATAGGAGATCTTGATAATATAGAATTTAAAGTAAAAGGACTGAAAACCTTTGTAGAAAAATATCTTGTATTTCAGGATCCTCAAAAATACAGCATGGTTTCTGTAAAATACCAGAACCAGATTGTAACCACTTTAAATCCTTATTTCAAAGAAAACGACAGTATTCTGAAAGCAGGAAATAAAGAGCTCGCAAAAAAACCGGTTCTAGCAGCCGTAAAAAAAACGGATGTACTGCCAAGAACTGCAGCAAAAAAAACAAAAACACCTTCAGCAAAACCGAAGGAAAATATAAAACCAAAAACGACAGCCAAGCCAAAAACAGAGAAGAAGCCGGCGGCTAAAAAGCCGAAAGCAAAAGTAAAAATAGAATAAAAAAGTCCTGATGGACAATTTAGCATAAAACTGGAATAAATCCCAGTTTGAAAACAAGGAAAAAGTAGAAGAAAAAATCAAATCGACATAAAATGGAAAATCAAGAGTATTCAGTAGGTCTGGACATCGGGACAACGAAGATTGTCGCGATTGTCGGGCGGAGGAATGCGCACGGGAAAATAGAAGTTCTCGGGGTTGGAAAGGCCAAAAGTCTTGGAGTTCATAAAGGTATTGTGAATAATATCTCACAGACCATAAATTCAATCAAGGCCGCCGTTTCTGAAGCACAGTCCAGCGCAGGAGTTCCTATCCGTAAGGTAACAGTAGGTATTGCAGGAAAACATATCCGTTCTCTGCAGCATTCCGACTATATCATGCGTGAGCATCCGGATAAATTTATTACAGACGACGACATTGAAGCACTGAAAGATCAGGTAAAAAAGCTTGTGATGCTTCCCGGAGAAGAAATCATCCATGTTCTTCCACAGGAATACAAGGTGGATTCCGAAGGTGAAATTCAGGAGCCGGTAGGCATGCACGGAAAACGTTTAGAAGCTAACTTCCATGTAGTGGTAGGACAAATGGGCAGCATCCGGAACATCGCAAGATGTGTAAGAGAGGCCGGCCTGGAAATGGAAGCCCTTACCCTGGAACCTTTGGCATCTTCAGAAGCTGTATTAACAAAAGAAGAAAAAGAAGCCGGAGTTGCTATTGTAGACATCGGTGGCGGTACCACAGATATTGCGATTTTCAAAGACAATATCATCCGGCATACCTGCGTAATTCCTTACGGAGGCGGAATTATTACGGAAGATATCAAAGAAGGCTGCTCCATTATAGAAAAACATGCAGAACAATTGAAAGTAAAATTCGGTTCTGCCGTTCCTGAATTAGAAAAAGACAGTACATTTGTCACTATTCCCGGGCTTCATGGAAGACCGGATAAAGAAATCTCCCTTAAAACTTTGGCACAGATCATCAATGCCAGGGTAGAAGAGATCCTGGAAATGGTTAATACAGAATTAAAAGCCTACGGGGCATTTGAGCAAAAGAAAAAGCTGATTGCGGGGATTGTCCTTACAGGAGGCGGTTCCAACTTAAAGCACCTTCGCCAGCTTGCCAATTATACAACAGGTTTTGACAGCAGAATCGGTTTTGCGAACGAATATATTGCAAACGATAAAAACCAGTACCTGAAAGGCCCGGAATTTGCTACATCAATCGGCTTGCTGATGGAAAGTTTAAAGATCCGCGACAAAAAACAGGGCTCAGAAACAGAAGAACTTGTTGAAGAGGAAATGGCTAAAGCAGAAACAGCTCCGGTACAGACGGAAACCGTTCAGCAGAGCCAGCCGGCAGCAATAGTTCAGGAGCAATCCGTTGTGAGTGAGCAGCAGGAAAACAGAAGAGCGAAACTGACTTTCGGGCAGTCGCTTATGGAAAAAGTTAAAAAATTCTTTGAAGAAGTAGAGTAAAATATAAATGATAGAAGATCATTGATAATTGATAAATAAAATGCACAGTGTATTGCCGGCGCCATTTATCACTCATCAGTTATCATTCGTCAATCATCAATTATAAAAAGCATAGTTATGGAAAATATAGGTACACAAGGATTTTCATTTGATTTGCCAAAAGGAAATTCATCCATCATAAAAGTAATCGGTGTAGGAGGAGGCGGAAACAATGCCCTGAAACACATGTACGAGAAAGGTATTTACGGAGTAGATTTCGTGGTCTGTAATACCGATGCCCAGACTTTAGACAATAACCCTGTTGCCAACAAAGTACAGCTGGGGACTACCATCACGGAAGGTCTTGGTGCCGGAGCAGATCCTGAAGTCGGGGAAAAATCTGCTATTGAAAGCATCGAAGAGATCAAAGCATCCATGGGCCAGAATACCAAAATGGTGTTCATTACAGCCGGAATGGGAGGTGGTACCGGTACAGGAGCCGCTCCTGTTATTGCCAAAGTAGCCAAAGATATGGGAATTCTTACGGTAGGTATCGTTACCGTCCCTTTCAGCTTTGAAGGGAAAAGAAGACTTGAACAGGCCGAGATAGGTCTTGAAAAACTAAGAAATAATGTTGACTCACTCATTGTGATCAATAATGATAAACTAAGACAGCAGTTCGGAAACCTTGGTTTCAAACAGGGATTCTCAAAAGCCGATGAAGTTTTAACCAATGCCGCGAAAGGAATGGCAGAAGTTATTACCGGTTACTTTGATGTAAACATTGACTTTAGAGATGCCAAATCTGTCCTTCAGAACTCCGGTACGGCCTTGATGTCTACTGGAATTGCTTCGGGTGAAAATAAGGCAGAAGAAGCCGTTAAAAAAGCGCTGGATTCTCCGTTGTTGAATGACAACAAGATCACCGGTGCCAAAAACGTCCTTCTATTGATCAGAAGTGGTGCAGAAGAAGTAACCATGGATGAGATCGGGGTTATTATGGACCATATCCAGAAAGAAGCCGGAAATACCGCTGATATTATCTTCGGGGTAGGTGCTGATGAAGAATTGGGAGATTCTGTAAGCGTTCTTGTTATTGCTACAGGTTTTTCAAATGACAGCAAAAGATTTGCAGGCCCTACAGAGAAGATCAGAATCAGCCTTAACGACAGTTTAGAGACTCCGAAAGCTTCTCCTTTTAAAACAAGGGAAGAAAGAGATGCTACTTCTGAAGCAACACATGATTTCGGAGGAAAGCACACATTCAGACTGGATGACGAAGACAGCGATGCTCCACAGTTCGGGATGACTTCTTCTGAAAAAAAAATGATTATTAAAGAAGAAGAAATTAAAACAGAAATAAAATTCTTTGATAAAGAGGAAGATACACAGAATAGCTGGAGAAATGGACAAGAAACGGAAGAAGAATCCTACAGTCTGTTCTCTCATGATGACGAAGAAGGAGAAGATCCTAATGACCTGGAAATAGAATCTTTTAAATTTGATTTTGACACCAGAAAAGATGAAACTCCGTCTACTCCGGCAACCCGTGCTTTCTCAGACGAAAAACCTGTTGAATTCAGTTTCTTTGTAAACAATCAGTCTTCATCTAATAATGAGCCTAAAACAGATTTCGGACAGCCAAAAGCAGAGTTTACAGTTCCTGCAAGTGCTGTAACTGAAATTCCGGTTCAGGCCGTTGAAGCCATCTTCCAGACCAGACAAGAAGAACCAAAAGCCGAAACAAAACCAGCTTTTGAGGAAAAAATAGAAATTGAAACTCCAAAACCAGCCGAGTCAGAATTTACCTTTGTGAATAAGGCGGTGGACCAGGAAAGAATTTCGGAGAGAAGAAATAAATTAAAAGAATTCAATTCACGTTATCAAAGCTTTGACAGTACAAGTGAATTCGAATCTGTTCCCGCTTTCAAAAGAAAGAATATCGCCATTGACGGAACCAATGCATCAGACCAGAATATCAACACCTATCTGTCTGACAACAATGGATCCATGCAGGTGAGAGAAAACAGATTTTTAAATAAAGATGTTGATTAAATTAATATAACAATGTAAAAATGTACCAATGTAACAATACAACCGTCATGCTGAATTTGCGAAGCATCTAATTGGTAAACTGTTACATTGATACATTGTTAAATTTAAAACCATGAGTTTAGAAAATACTATAAGTGAGGCTATTAAAACAGCGATGAGAGAAAAAGACAGAGTTGCTCTGGACTCTCTGAGAGCTGTAAAAGCTCAGATTTTAAATCTACAAACGGAAGCGAGAGGCGCTGAAATTTCTGCGGAACAGGAAATTGCTATCCTGCAGAGAATGATCAAGCAGCGCAAAGATTCTTTCGAACAGTTCGCTGCACAGGGAAGAAATGACCTTGCAGAAGTAGAAGAGGCTCAGATGAAAGTGATTGAGAAGTTCCTTCCAGAGCAGCTCAGTCCGGAAGAACTGGAAACAGAAATTAAGAATATTATTGCCCAAACCGGAGCCGAGTCTGCCAAAGACTTAGGAAAGGTGATGGGAGCGGCTTCAAAAGCGCTGGCAGGAAAGTCTGACGGAAAAAGTATTTCCGAAATGGCTAAGAAACTGCTTTCGTAACATTAAAGCCCATTGGGGGTTGAGAATGAATAACCAAATCCTCAATACTTAAACCAGGATATCCAACCTTTGCATATCGATTTGATTAAGAAGCCCGGAACGCTAGCGTTCCGGGCTTCATTTTTGGATATTCTTAATTTTTTAATTCAGCTTATTATCATTCAAACTGAATAAGCTTTTTTACTTAACTCATGCCGTGTTAAATAATTTGAGAGCTCGAGGGAAAGCTGTAAATGTTTTTTTCATGGTCAGTTCTTTTAGAATCATTTCAAATTTAACAAATAATTATCATTATTCATAGTTTTATTTTATCTTTTTTAAGATATTGTTGAAATATTAATACTGTATTAATTTTTTATGACTAAAGCATTGATAGTTTTTATATATTGAACAAAAGCAAAGAATTGTTTAACTTTGTACTGATAAAAAACAAAATATATGTATCCAACAGATTTAGTAATGCCTATGAAGGCAGAACTTACAGATAAAGGTTTCGAAGATTTAACATCTCCAGCGCAGGTAGAAGAAGCTTTAAAACAGCCGGGAACTACCCTATTGGTTATTAATTCAGTTTGCGGATGTGCGGCTGGTGCAGCAAGACCGGGAGTTGTATATTCTTTGACAGGAGATAAAAAGCCTGATCATTTAACAACTGTTTTTGCAGGATTTGATACAGAAGCTGTAGCAGAAGCAAGAAAGCACCTGGCTCCATTCCCTCCAAGCTCTCCTTGCGTAGCTCTTTTCAAGGATGGAGAATTAGTTCACATGCTGGAAAGGCATCACATTGAAGGAAATCCTGCAGGGGCAATCGCAGCCAATCTTCAGGCAGCTTTTGATGAGTATTGCTAAGAAAATAATAAATCAAAATACCCAACCGTTACATAATTTGTAGCGGTTTTTTTATTTAACATCATAAAAATTTTCTAAAAATCCAAATATTATTATATTTGTTGAAATGGCAACAAAGGCACTTTTCAATACTGTCGTCAACTGGTTTATCCGCCAAAGGATAGATCAGATTCAGAATTTCATGGATCATCCTATTGAAACCCAGAAAGGTATACTCTTTTCACAGTTGTTTCATGCAGAAGATACTGAATACGGCAAATTATACGGCTTTAATTCAATTTCGAGCTACCAGGACTTTAAAAGCAAGGTTCCGATCGTTGCTTATGAAGATTTTGAACCCTATATTGAGAAGGCAAGACAGGGACATAAAGATGTAAGCTGGCCGGGCTACATTAAACATTTTGCAAAATCATCGGGAACCACAAATGCAAAAAGCAAATTCATCCCCATTTCTGCAGAAAGCCTTGAATATTGCCACATGAAAGCAGGAAAGGACATGGTTTCCATCTACGCCAATAACCATCCGGACAACCAGCTATTCACCAATAAGAACCTGCGTTTGGGGGGAAGCTCTGAGCTTCATGCAGATTTCAACACCAAATTCGGAGACCTTTCCGCTATTTTAATTGACAATCTTCCTTTTTGGGTAGAGATCACCACAACGCCAAGTAAAAAAGTTTCCCTGATGGCTGAATGGGAAAGTAAGCTTAAAGCCATTACCTCGGAAGTAAAAAATGAAGATGTGGGAAGTATCCTTGGAGTACCCAGCTGGATGATGGTTCTCCTTCAAAGAGTTCTAAAAGAGACGGACAGCGGAAGTATTTCCGAGCTGTGGCCTAATTTAGAGGTCTTTTTTCACGGTGGAATCAGTTTTAAGCCCTACAAGGACCAGTACAGACAGATCATCGGAAAAAAGATCAATTACTACGAAATTTACAACGCTTCCGAAGGCTTCTTCGGTATACAGGACAGATCTGACAGCGATGAAATGCTTCTGATGCTGGATTATGGTATTTTTTACGAGTTCATTCCGATGGACCAGTTCCATTTTTCCAATCCGAAAGTCGTAAGCCTGGAAGATGTTGAAGTAGGAAAAAACTATGCCATGGTGATCACAACAAACGGAGGACTGTGGAGATACCTGATCGGGGATACCGTTGTATTTACCTCAACCAATCCTTTCAGAATAAAAATTACGGGAAGAACCAAACATTATATCAATGCGTTTGGAGAAGAACTGATGATCACCAATGTGGAATCTGCCCTTACCAAAGCCTGTGAGGTTACCGGGGCAAGCATCACCGATTTTACAGGAGCTCCTATTTTTATGAAAGAAAATGAAAGTGGCGCTCATGAATGGATTTTTGAATTCAGCCAACATCCGGATGACCTGGAACGTTTTACTGATGCTTTTGATCATCATCTGAAAACAATCAATTCGGATTATGAAGCCAAAAGATATAATAATCTGACCCTGAAAAGACCAATTGTCCACATTGCAAAACCGGATCTTTTCTACCGCTGGCTGGAATCTAAAGGCAAGCTCGGTGGCCAGAATAAAGTCCCGAGACTGAGCAATGACAGGGAATACATAGACCCTCTGCTGGAACTTAATAATAACTAGATTCATCGGAAAATAAGAAATATACACCTCATAAAAAAACGCAGCTGGATTTGGCTGCGTTTTTCTGTATTTTAGTATTAATATCTACTATTTCTTTAAATCCTCCTTCAGCTTTTTTGCGCCTTCTTCTACTTTGGCAGCGCCGTCTGCTGCAGCAGCTTTTACGTCCTGCCCAACTTCTTGAGCTCCGGCTTTGATATCTTTCCCGGCCTTATTAAGGTCTTCTTTAGCTTTTTGAGCAGCATCGTCTATTTTATTCCCGGCTGCATCAACTTTCGTTTTTACATTTTCTTTAGCCTTATCTATTTTAGCGGTATCTATAACAGAAGGTGTTTCTGAAACCGTAGTCGTAGTAGTGGTTACCGATCCGTCTGCGTTTTCAACCTCTTCTGTTTTAGTCGTTGATTTTGTGCATGATACAGCCAATACTGCCACGGCAGCTGCTGCTAAAATTTGTTTTTTCATATTGTATATTTTTTTAAATGTATTTTATTGTGGTTTTACTCCGCTGGCTGGCGGGCTGTCAGCTGTTTTCTGTTTCTTATCAGCTTCCGTCTTTTTCTTATCCTCTTCCAGCTTTTTTTTATTTTCTTTCTCAAGCTCTTCTTTCAGCTTCTGTTCTTCTTGCTGAAGTTTTTCAGCCTGTTTTATAGAGTCCTGGTATTTCTGTGAAGACATTCTGATCTGGCGTACAATATCTATTGATGTTGCTCCTGCTGAGAATGAATCTACCGCTGCCGTATCATAGTGAATTTTCACGTTCTGCTCAGCAGCGAAACCCGGAGTTTCTTTCTTTGAACAGGCCGTTAATAACATTGATACCACAAGAACTGCAGACAGTAAATTTTTCATGGAACTAATTTAGCAGAAATTCTGCAATTACAGGATAGTGATCCGATAATTTTACAGCATGATCCACTTTATAGCTTAAAGGAATGATAGATTTTGAAGTGAATATATAGTCGATCCTAAGCGGAACTTTGTAATCATGAAAGCTTGTAGAAGCCCCGTTTCCTACCGTAACAAAAGCATCCTGAAGGTCTTTCCCCAGATTGTAATATTCATAGGAATTAGGAACCGAATTAAAATCGCCTGCCAGGATTACCGGATAAGGTGAAAAATCAATTACTTTTCTGATCTTTCTGATCTGGTCTTCATGAGCCTTAAAGGTTGGGGTCATATGAGAGATAAAATTGGTAATCTTCCCTCCTATCTTTGCAAAACCATCAAATTTAAGCATTGATTTCTGAAGCCTGAAGGGTTCCAGGTAAACAGTAACCACTCTTATGATTTTTCCGTTGATGTCTACATCAGCATAGAAAGAATTCCCTCTTGCCTTATCTTCAATCAGCTGTTCCTGTCTTAAGATTTTATGTTTTGTCTTCAGAATAACCGATGGATATTTTATCATATCACGCTGTATCGCTCTGTTGGTATCCTTTTCCTGAACAAGAATGATATCTGCATTCTGATCCGTAATGTATTTTTTTACTTTGTCCCAGCCGAAATCTCCGTATTTCACATTAAATGTAAGCACTTTAATATCTCTGATCGACTTTAAATTTTCTGTTTTTGGAGAGAAATTCACCCATCTTCTTACCGGATTATAAAAAAGAAGGCTACCCAATGCAAAAGCAATAGCTATTTTTTTTCTTTTAAAAATCCAGACAAGCGTCAGCAGAACATATACTATAATCAGATAGGGAAACCCCAGCGAAAGAAGGTTCAGACTGCCTAAAAAGTTAGGCGGAATCCATGCGTTACCCAATGTGCACAGCAGCAACACGGCAACGGCGATATGTATAAACAGCAGTAATTGGCTCAGCTTCATGAAATAACGGTCTAGGATACATTTTTTTAATCAAAAACCTTACCAAGGCTGTTACTTTAACTAATTTTATGATTATTAGTTGTTTATTGAAAATGTTCCTATCACTGGATAATGATCTGAAAGCTTTATAGTACGGTCCACTTTATAAGTAACCGGCTGAATACTTTTCGAGGTAAAAATATAATCTATTCTTATTGGAAATTTATAGTCATGGAAACTTGTTGCGCTTCCCTTTCCTGCTTTCAGGAAGGCATCTTCCAGCCCTTCAGATAAATGATAATATTCGTAAGAATTGGGAACAGAATTGAGATCCCCCATAACAATCACAGGATAGGGCGAATTTTCAATCCCCTCCCTAATTGCGCTTATCTGATCCTGATGTTTTTTAAAAACCGGAATGAGTCTTTTAACAATGTTTTTCAGCTTTCTTTCGTCTTCTTCTTGAACACCATCTATTTTAATCATCCCTTTTTCAAATTTAAAGGGTTCTAAATAAATATTGATGAAACGGTATATTTTACCTCTAATTTCAATATCTGCCTGGGAAGCATAAGCATTGTTAGTTTCATAATCGCTCTTGATAAGCTCTTTGGAATCTATAATTTTATGTTTTGAAAAGATTTTAAGAATTCCATTCTTATCAATCACTTCCCTATCTTTAACAGAAACTTTTTTACCAGTTTCCTGCAGCATTACGACATCAGCATTGGCACTGTTCAGAAACTTTTCAATGTCAGAGGCTCCCATTAAGCCTGCTTTTACATTAAACGTAATGACCTTAAGATCTTCTGTCCCTTTTTTATCAGAGGAAAAGTTCACCCATCTCTGTACGGGGTGCATAAAGATAAGTCCGGCCAGCATAAACACAAAAGTTCTCTTTTTCCAGCTGAAAAGCCAGAAAAGAGTAAACGCTGCATAGATGACAATAAGGATAGGAAAACCTAAGGAAAGCAGATTGAACCACGGAAATATTTTAGGCGGAACATAGGCATTCAGAAAGGTACAGAGCAGCAGGAATAAAACGCCTACATGCAGGATCAGTATAATAAGACGGAAAACTTTCACAGATGTTTCTAATTGAATCTATACAGATGTTTCTTCCAGATTCTTGCAAGAATCCAGCCAACTAGCGCTCCTCCAACGTGGGCAAGATGGGCAATACCTCCTCCGTTTCCGGAAACTCCCAGATAGATGGAAACCACAATAACGATAGGCATCAGGTATTTTACCTTTATAGGAATAGGAATAAACATCATCATGATTTTTGAATCAGGATAGAGCGTGGCAAAGGCTGTTACTACTCCGAAGATAGCTCCGGAAGCACCAACCATAGGGGTTGCTACAATTCCTTTTAAACTCTCCAACAATTCTTTCTGCTTAAGAACTGATGCTGCATCTCCATTAAATCCTACGCTTGCTCCGGATAAATAGGCGTTCACATTGAATCCGAGCTGCTGCAATTCACTCGTCAGTTGCTGTGCTTCAACAAAATTCCATAAATTAAAAAGGAAGAATGCTCCTAGCCCACTTAGAAAATAGAGAATTAAATATTTTTTATCTCCTAATGTCTGCTCCAGGATGGGTCCGAAGCTGTACAGAGTCAGCATATTAAACAGAATGTGCATGATGCTTCCATGCATAAACATATGGGTAATGATCTGCCATGAATGGAAAAACGGGGAAAAAGGATAAAAGCCGGCAAGATAACCGATTACCTGGTTTCCAAGAAAATAAGTCCCAACGAATACGATAACATTGATAATGATAATATTCCTTGTGATTGGCGGTATATTGTTAAACATTTTTAAAATTTGTTTTTAAAATCATTAAACGGAACTTCATAAAAGCATCTTTTGCCATCCGGTAAAAATTCCGGGAAGCCTAAAGCTGTAAAGTCTTTAATCACCTGTTCCGCATCTTTTTTATAGATGAAATCAAACCTTGATTTAGAATGCATTTTGTTCCACTGGTTGAGATAAAACTGCATAAACTCTTCTTCAGTCTTGTATTCCAGGATCTCAAAAAGGTTCTCCAGGAACTTCATGGCCTGGGTTTCTTTCAATCCTTCGGGAAGAGCATCTATCCTCAGCACACTTTCATGTGCAATTTTCATGTCAAACCCAAGTTCAGGAAGAAATTTTTTGAAAGAATTGTATTTACTCTTTTCTATTTCGTTCATATGATACTCCAGAGAAAACAGAAGCGTATGGCTGTTTGGATTGAGATTGGGCTTCTTTGAGCTTTTATTATTCTCAGATACGACCAGCCGGTGCATTCTTCCAAGGTCAAGCATCAGGGTCACATCGCCTTTGTTGAACAGCCAGTACCCATTCGGCAGTCTCATCAGATCCTCATCAAAATCTTCGTCTTCAAATAAATTGATCTTTGAGGGTTCTGCTGTAATATTCTGGTGGTACATTTCCGTGAGGTTCTGAATCTCTTCGGGACGTACGTTTCTTTCTTCAATAAACGGGTTGTAGTCTTTGTCTACAATAATTTCCGGCATTTTAATCACTCCCCCGCTGCCGTTTCCCCTGCTTGGAAAAGGTTTGTTCATCATTGCATCCATTTCAGGATCTTTATCAAAATCAAGGCTTGGAGAAACGTTATAAATTCCCAGGGATCTTTTAATGGTGGAACGGAGAAGAGCAAAAATAAGGTGCTCGTCTTCAAATTTCACCTCGGTTTTTTGAGGGTGGATATTTACGTCTATTTTTTCCGGATCCATTTCAAGATACAGGAAAAATGTAGGGACATAACCCGGGAGAAGCAGTCCTTCGAAAGCTTCCTGAACCGCTTTATTGAAATACGGGCTTCTGAAATATCTGCCGTTCACGAAAAGAAACTGCTCACCTCTGGATTTTTTAGCGCCTTCCGGTTTCGCAACGAATCCGTGAAGCTTACACCAGATAATATCTTCTTTGATAGGAATCAGCTGTGGCTGCAGCTTACGTCCGAAAACATCCACAATTCGCTGCATCTGACTTCCTTTTCTTAGTCTGAAAACAGCCTCGTCATCATGAAACAGGGAAAACTCCAGGTTTTCATGAGCTAAGGCAACACGCTGAAACTCATCAATGACATGTCTGAATTCAACATTATTATTCTTAAGGAACTTTCTTCTGGCCGGAACATTGTAAAAGAGGTTCTTAACCAGGAAATTAGATCCGTCGGCAGTCTGTATCGGGTCCTGGAACTGAAAAACACCGCCTTCAATGTAGATATTCGTACCGATTTTCGCATCATTCTGCTTTGTCCTCAGTTCAACCTGAGAAACGGCAGCAATAGAAGCCAGTGCCTCACCCCGAAATCCTTTTGTAACGATCTTGAAAATATCTTCTGTTCCTTTGATCTTTGACGTAGCATGTCTTTCAAACGCCATTCTGGCATCGGTCTCAGACATTCCTTTGCCATCATCCACCACCTGGATCAGGTTTTTTCCGGCATCCCTGATAATCAATTCTATCTTGGATGCTCCTGCATCAATAGCATTCTCCAAAAGTTCCTTCACAATGGACGCAGGTCTCTGCACCACTTCTCCTGCCGCAATTTGGTTGGCTACATGATCCGGTAAAAGCTGAATAATATCTGACATAAAACGTATAATCAACTTACAAAAATAGTCAATGAAAACCGGAATTAAAACATTAAAACCTTGAATTAAAATTTAATTATCAACATTTTAATCACAATTTACCGCATCATTTCTGTTTTATACCTGACAGAGGAAAAGAATCCGGAAAGATTAATATTTTTTTAACGCAAAGTTTAAAGCTGAACTGATTTAGTTTCAGTTGAGCAAAGAGATGTGACTGCGCCACTGACTAAGTCCATGGATAACACATATACTTAGCAGAACCAATCAAAGATTGATTCTGCTTTTCAGCCTGTACCTAATAAAAACACCCTTTTTCTATGATCGAAAAAAGGTGTTGCACAGCTAGTTTACAAAATTTGATATTATTTATTTATCGATTATTCATCAAAGACAAGCGTTCTTTTTTCTTTTCTTTTGGGAATACCGTGGACTTTGTCATATAGATAGGCCAGTACATTAGGTTTTTTGTAAATTCTGCTGTACCGGTATTTGGTATTAAAGTGTCTTATATGAATCTTATAGGCATCATAGCCAATTACCATTAAAAGACAGATGCTGATCACATAAAATACCCTGAATTCAAGATAATAATATGTAAGTCCTGAGAAAACAGCTCCCAAAACATAGGCCGCCATAATGCTCATAAGTAATTTTGCTCTTCCGATCAGTTCACCATTCTTTCTGTATTTTTTCTGGGTAAACATGGAAAGCAGGATTCCAAGGTCGGTGGTGGTACCCGTAAGGTGGGTCGTTTTCACCGAGAAATTGGAGATACTTGCTGTAAGGCCGTTCTGAAGGCCGGTGGCAAAAAGCATCAGCGCTACAAGATATTCAGTCTCTTCCAGTGTTTTCTGGTAGTAAAACTGTCCATATATTCCCACAAACAGTAAGCATATGATTTCCAAAACAATGGGCATGGAATGAGCAAAATATTTACTCTTTTTATTGAAGTTGATTACGATGAAGTTGGACAGAAAACTTCCGAAGAAGAACAGGAAGATCCACGCTCCCACCACGGCTACCTGCGCCCAGTTTCCTTTACTGATCTCGGCTGCTAAGATGGCATAATGCCCCGTTACGTTCGATGTAAAAGAGAGAAATATTAACAGAGAGGCAATATTTATAGTCCCTGCAGTGAATGCAGTCAGCGTTCCCAATCTGATATTGTCTCCCAACGTTCGGCTGTTACTATAATTTCTTAACATTTTTTTATCTTTTATATGGTTGTGTTTTATTTTTTTCTCAGACCTCCACAAAGACCTCAGCCAGTCTTCCTCTTTCCGGAAGCCTCTCAGCAATTTCCACCTTAATTTCCCGGGCCTGAAGCGCTCTGCATTTTTTTATGTAAGGGGTTATATCAAACTTTCCTTTGCCTTTACTCTTAATAGAGGGTGAATAGTAAGCTTCCTCAATGTTCTCCGCCTTCACATAATTGTCGAATGTCCTCTGAAAGCTTCCAGTAAAAATATCGCAGACGATTTTATTAACTAAATGCGGATACTTATTTCTGATAATTCCATAGGCATCACAGAATTCCTGCGGCCTGATCTTATTAAAAATGGTGCTTTTTGTATTGAACAGAAGGTCTCTGATGGAATCTCCGGTTTCATATCCTGAAACCAAAAGAACAGTATACTGATTCTGGTCTTCCGAGGCCTCTTTCTCTTTCAGCACTTTTTTTAATATATTCAGTGACTCAAGAGAGTAATCCGTGGCGATTAAGATTGTTTTGGTCATATCTTTTAGATTTAGGTTTGTTGTCATATTTTGATGATCCAAAACTAAAGCGGCAAGATTAGAAGTTCTTTGGAACGGAATTAAAATGTGATTAAAGAGATTAAAATGAGATTAGAATATTGTTAACAGGAGTTAACATGAGATTGAAATGCTTAGTTTTTCGGAGTAATGGAAATAGAAAGTGCGTAGATTTCTCTCGTAGATTTAAGAGATTGGGCAGATTTTTCTTTTCTTTTAATTGATTTTGCTATTAAGATCCTTCCGGTCTTGTACTATAGAAATTAGGAAAGCGCATCTGTACAGTAGTTCCCTGGTTTTCGTGAGAACTCACGATCAGCTCACCGTTGTGCATTCTTACAATATTTCTTGCCAACGGAAGCCCTATTCCGTAGCCTTCATAATTCTTCGTATTGGAAGCCCTGAAGAAAGGGTCATAGATTTTGTTCATTTCTACCTCCGGAATCCCTATTCCGAAGTCTTTTACAATAATATAAACATCTGTATCCGTGGCGCCCAGCGAAACTTTTACCTGCTGGAAATTAGAATATTTACAGCCGTTGTTGATGATATTGGCTACCGCAAGATGGAGCAGCTGTTCGTTGCCCTGTACTTTTAATTTTTTAGGATTATCAGGAAGCATACTAATATCCAGGTAGATATTATTCCTTGAATCGATCTTTCTTAGTGTTTCGATGACATCCCAAAGCAGCTGATCTATTCTTACTTTATCAATTTTCTGGATCTTCCCGTCGAAACCGGTCTGGGCAATCATTAATAAGGCCTTGATCTTTTTATCCAGTTTTTCTGCTTCATCGAGGATAATCTCCAGGGTCTCTTTGTATTCTTCAGCCGTTCTGCCAATAGAAAGAGCAACATCCGCTTCCCCCATGATAGAGGTAAGAGGTGTTCTCAGTTCGTGGGAGACATTCCCGATCAGGTGATTTTGGGTTTCGAATGAGGTTTCTATACGGTTCAGCATTCCGTTGAAAGTATCTACCAGTTCATTAAGTTCCTTATTGTCAGGCTGCGGTTCCAGCCTCAGGTGAAGATTTTCAGAGCTGATCTCTTTTACTTTACCTGTAATTTTTAAGATGGGTCTGAATAAAGTTTTAGACAGATAAAAAGAAAAAATCATACTGAAGAACAGAGACAGCACAATACAGGTGATCAGCGTTCTCTTTAAAAACCCCAGGTAATAGATTACATAGTGATTCTTTGCAGAAGCAATGGCTATATAATCTTTATCATCATACTTAAAGGTCTGCCCGATATAATAGAATTCTTTATCGTTATAATTAGCCTCACCTTTTCTGACGATACTTTTGAAGAAATAATCCGGAATATGAACCTCCTGTGAGATCTTTCTGAAATTGGAGTCCGCCGGAACCGCAAAAACATAATCTCTTTCCATGGGAAGCTCCTCATCATTGAGGCCGTTGAGGATATAGTTTTCAGGAAGATCAAGATGGTCTTTGCTTTTTTCGATCTGAACAATGGTCGTTGTACGGATCTTCAGCAGCTCATAAAACCTCTGGTGCGAAAAGTTAACAATAGAAAAGTAAACCAACCCACTGAACAGCAGAATGATGGCAGTAAATACCAGCATTAAGAGCACCATTGTTTTGGTCTGATTTGTAACAACTTTATTAAACATCCATTAAGGCTTTTTCAGTACATACCCCATTCCTATCACGGTATGGATCAGCTTATTGTCATCCTGGCTATCCAGCTTTTTCCTTAAATAATTTACGTAAACATCTACCACATTGGTTCCCAGCTCATAATTGACACCCCATACTGCATCCAGAATTTCAGCCCGGGAAATTACTTTTTCGGGATTATTCAGAAAATACAGCAGGAGCTTATATTCTGTAGATGTTAACGAAATTTCATCCCCGGCGCGGGTCACTTTTTTTGTATAATCATTAACAACCAGGTCAGAAAACTGAAACACATGCTCGCTGTCAGGCTCCGGTTCGGCAGTTTCCTGAGGACTTATTCCGTTGCTCCTCCTCAACAGTGATTTTACACGGGCTACCAGTTCAATGAACTTGAAAGGTTTTACGAGATAATCATCGCCGCCACTTTCCAGGCCCAAAACAATATTTTCGGAGGTTCCTAATGCCGTTAAAAACAGGATCGGAACATGCTGATTGGTTTTCCTTATTTCTTTACAGACATCCAGACCATTCATTTCCGGCAGCATAATGTCCAGAATTACCATATCGAAATCGTTGGCCTGCACCAGCTGTACACCTGTACGCCCGTCAAAAGCCACTGAAATTTCGTACCCGTTTTCCTGAAGCCCTTTCTTTATAAAAGAGACTACGCTGGTTTCGTCTTCGATGAGGATAATCTTTTTCATTGAAATAAGGAATTTCACAAAAATAGGGAAAAAGAGTGAATAGACATGAGGCAAAAAGAGAGAAAGCGAAACCTTATAAGCAGAGGAAATCTCATATAACAAGGCTTCCTTAACTAATTTTAGCCTCTAAATATTAAATTCCAGCAGCATCTGTGTATCACAGCGACAATAGGCTGAGTCAGAGATTGGCATATGTTTAAAACCGAGCTTTTCATATAATTTTATCGCAGGAACGAGCACAGAATTTGTTTCAAGGGAAATACTTTCCGCATTTAATTCCCTGGCTTTATCCACCAGGGCCTTTCCTACCAGATATCCTATTTTCTTTCCCTGGGCTTTTGGACTTACAGCCATCTTTGAAAGTTCAAATCTAAGGGGCTCTTCGGATATTTTCACCAAAGCACAGGTTCCGACAGCTTCATTATCCAATATTGCAAAAACAATATATCCTCCTTTATTGATGATCTGCCCTTCAGGATTATCCAACAGTTTATGATCACCAGCCTCCATGGTAAAGAATGTTTTGATCCATTCTTCATTTAATGCCTTGAAAGCTTCTTTATATTGAGAATCATAGGGTATGATTTTTACTTCATTGTTTATATTATTCATTAGTATAGTGTTTAATTATATTCTTTTCTTTACCATTTTTGCCAGCTTTTCAAGATCACTTTCTACCCTGTCCGTCCATTCCAGGGCGTAATTCAGGCGCATACAGTTCTGGTACTGATTGTACTGAGAAAACATTCTTCCGGGAGCAAAGCTTATTTTCTGACTCATCGCTTCATCATACAGATCTTCCGTACATATTCTTTTATCCAGTTCCAGCCACAGCATAAAGCCGCCTTTCGGCTCCGAAATCTTGGTATTATCCGGAAAATACTGGGTCACCGATTTCTGAATCTGAAGATAATTCGCATACAGTTTATTTCTGAACATTCTCAAGTGGTGGTCATAGCGGCCGTGTTCAAGAAAATCAGCAATCACATCCGGATACAGTGACGGACCGCATACGGTCTGTACCAACTTCTGCCGGATTACCCTTTCTTTAAATTTTCCGGGAGCAACCCATCCCACACGGTAGCCTGGCGCCAGCGTCTTAGAAACTGATCCTATCCACATCACGAGGCCTGCTTCATCATAAAATTTACATGGTTTTGGCCTTTCTGATCCAAAATACAGGTTTCCGTATATATCATCTTCAATAAGAGGAATATTATATTCCGTGATCATCCTTACCAGCTCCTTTTTGTTTTCATCGGGCATCTGAAAGCCCAGCGGATTATTGAAATTCGTTACAAAACAGCAGGCTGAAAGCGTAGGCAGCACTTTTTTCAAGGCATCCAGGTCTACTCCGTAAATGGGATGGGTAGGAATTTCCACGACCTTCAGGCCCAGCTGCCGGATCGCCTGAAGTACCCCAAAATAAACCGGACTTTCTACCGCTACAGAATCTCCGGGCTTTGTCACGGCCATCAGGCAGGTATATACCGCATTCATCGCTCCCGAGGTGATAACAAGATCATCTTCTGAAATTTTCCCCTCCAGCACCAGGGCCCATTTGGCAGCTTCACGACGGAGATACTCGCTTCCCTGTACCGATTCATAGTCTGTACCGCTGTCATTCTTTCTTTTAATCACATTGATCATGCATTTCTTAAGCTTTGCTAAAGGCAGGAAGCTTTTCCCCGGAATTCCTAAGGCAAAGTGGGTAACATCTGTTCCGTCAATAGTTCCGAATACTTTATCAATAAGATCTTCCGGCGTATTTTTCTTTTCCGCCACTTTCATGGGAGCCACCGAAGGCAAGGCCAGCTTTCTTTGAGAAGTCTGGCTCACAAAATAACCATATTTAGGACGTGATTCCACTAAAGAACGGCTTTCCAACTCCATATAGGCCTGTTTTACGGTATTCAGGCTGACATTATAGAGTTTTTGGGCACTTCTTAACGAAGGCAGCCTGTCTCCCAGCTGCAGCGTATCACTTTTGATCTGCTCGGTGACAGATTTTGCTATTTTAAGATAGAGAACATCTTTTGACATAAAGCCTCAGTTTTAAGTAAATGTACAACTTTATTGAAGTTTCAGCCCAAATTCAGCCAGCTGACCATTCTGCTGATACTGCTTTTCAGCTGTTCTGCATTTCGGAAATTCGCTGAATTGTTTTTATTGAAATAGCGCTCTGCCTGAAGATTAAAATTCTTTTTTTCAGTGTCTGTAAGATCCCCTTTCCCATAGATCTTAAATATGATCTTTCCTTTTTCGTTAATGACCAGGCTGGCAAAACCCAGAATCTCATTCCTTTTCTTAGCTAAAAGAAAAGGTACGCCGAAATCCTGATTTAATCTGGACAGATTCTGTGACTGCAGAAAAATATTTTTCAGAGACTGCATATCTGAAATATAGACGTCTGCATATTGAAGCTGCTGGTTTCGAATAATAGTTTCCATAATACTCTGTTTTAGTATAACAAAATTATGGAGTATTCCATTAAGGATACAGATACAGAAGTTACTATTATATTGGGTACAGATTAAAAAACGGTCTGAGAAATTGTGGATCAGTCTCAAAAGTTGGGGGGAATTTTAGTTGTTGTATCTTTGTTTCATGTTAAGCGATCAGGAACTCCTTAAGTTATTACTTCCAGAATTTTTAGTTGAACACTTTGATATCATCAAAGCACA
>Ga0307416_100000060_pt1 | contig 102377 bp, 84 predicted proteins | sample DK1Cmetagenome_2_FD_203821 | JGI IMG/M metagenome (GOLD analysis project Ga0307416, IMG submission 203821) | Maize rhizosphere microbial communities from greenhouse at UC Davis, California, United States - DK15-C-3 | ecosystem: Host-associated > Plants > Roots > Rhizosphere > Soil | place...
GATTTCCCCGGCCCTTGGGATTGACGGCATTCTTCGGTTAAAACAATGGGTTATTTGAGGAAGCTAGCAAAACGCCTCAAAAATAAACTCAAAAAGATGTGTCCACACGATAGGCGCAGGCGGGAATCTTAATACTTGAAGCATTTGTTAGGCATTAGGATTCCCAATCAAGTTGGGAATGACGATCCGATGAAGGGAATCACAACTCCCAAATTGTGCGCTCGGTGCCTTCCTCCGTTTTCTCTGTGGTTATAACACACATGCTTTTCCCTTTGCGTCCTTTGTGGTAAAAAACAATATTTAAATTCGTAAATCAACGATATATGGTTAATCATATTTTGTGCTTTTTTATGTAAACTTCTGATTTATAGTTGTTTAATGGGTGGTATGTTTCTTGGAACAGTGAGGGAAACAAAAAATATTTAATTATGAAACCATCACCAGACTTATTATCTCCGGAAAATCACGCATTGGTATTAATCGATTTTGAAGGACAAATGGCTTTTGCAACCAAAAGTATCTCTATCACCGAACTTCGTACCAATGTGGCCATCATCTGTGGTGCATCTAAAATCTTTAATGTACCCACTATCGTAACCACAGTTGCTGAAGAATCGTTCGCTGGCCCTGTTTTTCCAGAGATTGAAGAATTTTATCCTCAGGCGACCTCAAATTATATCGATAGGACTTCGATGAATACCTGGGAAGATGAACCTGCTTACAAAGCAATAACAGCAACAGGAAAAAAGAAACTTGTTTTAGCCGGCCTTTGGACGGGCGTATGTATTGTTGGTCCGGCTTTATCGGCCTTATCAGAAGGTTTCGATGTTTTCGTAATTACCGATGCCTGCGGAGATGTAAGCAATGAGGCGCACGAACGGGCCATTCAACGGATGGTGCATGCAGGTGTAAAACCGGTAACTTCTGTACAGTACATCCTCGAATTGCAAAGAGATTGGGCCAGAACCGGAACCTATGAGCCTGTAACCACACTAATGAAAAAATACGGTGCAGGTTATGGTCTTGGTATCCAGTATGCACACAAAATGGTAAAACACTAAGCCTCATTTACATAAAATGAGAACTGATTATCCCCATTTGGCATTCGTTGTTGCAATCTGTTTTTGCTTATCAACAACAGTGGCTTTCGCCCAAGGCATTAAGCTTATGCGCTACGATGAGGATTATAGCAATTTGAAAGATTCGGCAAGGAACTTCTATAACACATTAAAGTTCCTGCCGCTTTCGGTAAATAAAAAAGTATATCTGAGTTTTGGAGGCGAGATCAGGGAGGAGTATGGAGGGAAAATCAATGAAGACTGGATCAAAGATCAAGGGTTCAATTATTCTTTTTTACAGCGCTATTCGCTTTATGCCGATTTAAATATTGGAGAAAGACTGCGGTTTTTCGCCCAGGTAAACAGTGCGCTCGAAAATGGCAGTAAATATGGGCCATCTCCGGTTGATGAGGACCGGCTTGCCGTTCAAAATTTTTTCGCAGAATACAGGATACTTAAAGACTCATCTAACAAATTAGCCGTTCGGGTAGGCAGGCAGGAAATAAATTACGGTTCGGGGCGGTTAATTTCTGTGCGGGAGGGTACTACGGTAAGGCAATACTTTACAGGAGCAAAACTGATGTATGCAACACGACGGTTTTCGTTGGATGCATTTGTTTTAGAAGCCGATGAAGTTAATTTTGGGGTATTCGATAATCGCCCAAGCCATCAGGCAAATCTTTGGGGAGCTTATTCGAATCTCAATATCCAGCAAGGCGGAAACTTCGATTTTTATTATTTAGGCATCAGGCGCGACAATGCAGAATTTGAGGAAGGCGCTGAAAAAGAAATCAGGCATACCCTCGCTACGCGATATTGGAAAAGTGGTGGTGGTTTTATCTATAATGTAGAAGCAGCCTATCAGTTTGGCAGGTTTGGAAGTGGCAATATCGATGCCTGGACGATGGCTATCGAATTGGGGTATACTTTTGAAGAAACCAAGCTTAAGCCTTCTGTAAATCTGCGGAACGATTATATCTCAGGTGACCAGAAAGCAGGCGATGGAAAGCTCCAAACCTTTAATCCCTTATATCCTAAAGGAGGTTATTTTGGATTTAATCCCCTCATCGGACCATCGAACCTAATTGATCTGCACCCTTATTTAACCCTTAGTCCAACCGATAAATTAAGCATTCAGGCTGATGTTGTTTTTAACTGGAGGTATTCTACAAACGATGGGATCTATCGCCCCAGCGGGAATTTTAATACCGCAGGTTCACTTTCTAGCCACCGCTTTATCGGTACCACTTATCTGCTCAGTGCAGATTATAAATTCAATAACAACCTTTCAATCAGTTGTGGGGGGCAATATTTCAGGGTGGGTGATTTTATAAAAGATATTGTACCACTCTGGGACAATTCAAAGTTTTTTAATGCTCAGGTATCATACAAATTTTAAACAAAAAGAAAATGAAAAATAACTTCACTAAACAGTCAATAGCTGCTATCCAAAACTTTAGGGTGGCCATTATCATATTCTCTGTATTTGTTACAGGAACAACATTTGCACAAAACACCACTGCAATAGGAACAGCCAAAGTTTGGGGCACAGTTGATGGGATTGCCATCGAAGGTGTAGTGCAGGGGCCATCGGCTCAGGTTAGCGATTTACAGATTGCCTGTGTTTTCGAATACACCGAAGGAGATATTTTTAACTCACCACCCGCACTTCCGCCGGCGTTAAATGGTTTGGTACACTTAGATCAGGATATGAAAGGTTTGATCACCGAAATCCGCAAAAGCGGCAAATTTTTGGGTCACGCCAACGAAACCATTTTAATTTCTCCGCCAAAAGGTACCATAGGTGGCAAACGCCTGCTTTTAATCGGTCTTGGCGATCGGAATAAATTTACACCAGAATTAATGACCGGAGTAGGCAGCATCGCCATGAGAGAAGCGCTTAAGCTGGGCGTAAACAATTTTTCTTTTGCAAGTGATTTAAAAGATGCAGGGATCGACTCGCCGACGGCATTGGTTGCCGGCAACGTTGTAAAAGGCATTTTTGAAGCCTACAGAACCCAAACCTGGTTAAAAGAAAAGAACATGGCAACCTTTAAACCGGTGGCGAAAGTGATCCTTTTGGCGGGACCGGCATTTTTTACAACCGCTGGAGAAGGCATTCAGGAAGCAATTGCTGCCATTAAAAATTAAGATCGCAAATCTAAAAGAAGACACCATGACTGCAGATATCATTTTATTCAATGGTAAGGTTCATACCATTGCCAAGCAAAAGGAAGAAATAACAGCCGTTGCCATTAAAGATGGCAAGTTTATCGCCGTTGGTCGTGATAGCGACATTATGAATTTTTCGGGTTCTGCAACAAGGCTGATTGATCTTGGCAAAAAACGGGTTGTTCCTGGGATTAACGACTCCCATATCCATTTAATCCGTGGTGGGTTAAATTTCAATCTGGAATTACGCTGGGATGGTGTTCCATCACTGGCTGATGCCTTACGGATGCTTAAAGAGCAGGTAGATATTACCCCATCACCACAATGGGTGCGGGTAGTTGGGGGCTGGTCTGAGTTTCAGTTTGCTGAAAGGAGAATGCCTACACTGGAAGAAATAAATGCCATTGCGCCCGAAACGCCTGTGTTTATTTTGCATTTATACGACCGTGCTTTTATGAACCGCGCTGCGCTTAAAGCCGTTGGATATACAAAAGATACGCCTGCGCCTCTGGGCGGAGAAATCCAGAGGGATGCCAGTGGTGAACCTACCGGACTGATTATCGCCAGCCCCAATGCCATGATTTTATATTCTACGCTGGCAAAAGGTCCGAAACTTTCTTATGAACATCAGGTAAATTCTACCCGTCACTTTATGACCGAACTGAACCGTTTCGGGATTACCAGTGTAATTGATGCCGGTGGAGGTTTTCAGAATTTTCCTGACGATTATAAAGTTGTAAACGAATTGAATGAGCAAAAACAACTTACCGTTCGCATTGCCTACAACTTGTTTACCCAACGTCCAAAGCAGGAATTTGAGGATTTTGACAACTGGACCAATACCGTAAAACTTTACCAGGGAGATGATATGTATCGCCACAACGGGGCAGGTGAGATGCTGGTTTTCTCTGCAGCAGATTTCGAAGATTTTCTTCAGCCACGGCCAGATCTTTCTGATAATATGGAGCCTGAACTGGAACGTGTGGTGCGTTTGCTGGTCGAAAAAAGATGGCCTTTCAGGCTTCATGCCACTTATAATGAAAGTATCGGTCGTTTTCTAAATGTTTTCGAAAAGGTAAATAGAGATATTCCTTTCGCTGGTTTGCCATGGATATTCGATCATGCCGAAACCATCGACGAACGGAATATTGAACGTGTAAAAGCTTTAGGTGGTGGTATAGCGATCCAGAGCAGAATGGCCTATCAGGGCGAATATTTTACTGAAAGGTATGGTTCAAAAGCTGCCTTGCAAACGCCGCCGGTAAAAAAGATGCTAGAAATGGAAGTTCCTGTTGGTGGTGGTTCTGATGCCACACGCGTAAGCAGTTACAACCCCTGGGTTTCGATGTTTTGGTTAACTGCGGGTAAAACAGTTGGTGGCTTAAAAATCTACAGTGAGGAAACCGTTTTATCAAGAGAAACTGCTTTAGAACTATACACCAGGGGCAGTGCCTGGTTTTCGAACGAGCAGCAAAAAAAGGGCGACATCAAAGTAGGCATGCTGGCAGATTTAGCTGTTTTAAATCACGATTACTTTGAGGTTGCCGATGAGCAGATCAAAAGTATCGAATCTGATTTAACCCTAGTTGATGGCAAAATTGTGTATGCCAAAGGCGATTTCTCTTCGTTTTCGCCACCAAAAATCCCGATTCTACCAGACTGGTCGCCAACAAAAAACTATAACGGATATTATTCGCCGGCAACACATAAAACAGATCAGCAGGGAAAAACAAAAGGGGCAAACGGAGCCGGTTCGGTTTTAGCAATGGTGCATTCCTGCGTGGGCAGTTGTAATGTCCATAACCATAATCACGATGCAGTGAGAACCAGCAATCTCCCTGTAAACAATTACACCGCATTTTGGGGGGCATTAGGCTGCTCATGCTTTGCTTTTTAAACCATGGAAAATATCATTAAATACCTGTTATATTCTGATTTGGGATCAGACCTTAACAACTGGGCAGTACTTATTTTTAGGGTGCTGCTCATGCTCGAACTGTTTAGGGTCCATGGAATGAAAAAGTTCCGTGTTCAGAATGGAGAAAAAGAGCATGTACCGAATCCCTTGGGTTTGCCCGATAAACTGAACGGCTTAGTGGCTACCTTTTCTGATACCGTTGTGCCATTTCTCGTTGCAATAGGCTTCGGAACGAGGCTTTTCCTCCTGCCATCTATAGGTGTAACGGCCATTGGTTACTTTGTAGTACACAGAAAAGATTCGATTGAAGTGCGCGATGTACCCTACATGTATACACTGGCCATGCTTTTTTTATGGGTAATCGGACCTGGAACTATTTCAGTAGATCATTATTTAATCTATACACTTTTTAATTAATATAAACCTTAAATCACAAAATCATGGAAGCTAAAATTGGAATCAGCGCAGAAAATCTTGCAGAGGTTGCACATTCATTAAGCAAAATTCTTGCAGATGAATACGTTTTATATACCAAAACAAGAAAAGCGCACTGGAATGTAGAAGGGCCAGATTTTTACAACAAACACAAATTTTTCGAAGCGCAATACATGCAACTGGAAGATATTGTTGATGAAGTTGCAGAACGTATCCGCAAACTTGGTCATTATGCACCGGCATCACTTAAACAGTTCCTGGAGCTAACACACCTAACAGAAGACGATCGCGGTAAAAACGATGCACCAACCTATATCAAAATGCTGCTTGCCGATCACGAAAGTATCTTGATCCATTTAAGAGAAAACATCGACAACTACGCTGGTGCATTGAAAGATGCGGGAACAAGCGATTACATTACAGGCTTAATGGAAACGCACGAAACCATGGCCTGGATGTTAAGGGCTCATTTATCATAAATCAAAAACAAAATGGAAGAAAAACAGAACAATATCTGGTTTGTAACCCTTGTATTGACTATTATAGCTGGCTATTGTGATACGATTACTTTTGTTGCCGCTGATAAAATTTTCTCGGCACACGTTACAGGGAATTTTATTGTATTCGCTTATCAAATGATCAAAGGCTCTGATGGTGATGCATGGATCAAACTGCTAACTTTCCCAATATTTATGCTTTCGGTTATGGCCGGTGGCTGGATATCGGCGAGATTTTCGAACAGGCATTTTCTGCTTTTATGCGAGGGGATTATCCTTTTGTTGGCTGGGGCAATTGCCTATTCACTCGGTTATATCGATAACGGAGAAATCACCTGGCCCATGTATCTGGTTACCATGATTGTTGTTTTCGCCATGGGTCTGCAAAATGCATTCGGGAAACTTTTTGCAAAGGAAACCTATGGGCCAACGACCATGATGACGGGTAATGTAACCCAGTTCGCACTCGATATCAGGTCTTTTTGCAATTCTGGTTTTAAAAATGCTGATTTCCTTTCGGGGATAAACAAAGGACTGATCACCCTTGGTGGTTTTTTAATCGGATGTCTTCTTGGTGCATGGGTTGGGCAGCTCTTTGGTCTGGTTGGTATCGTGTTACCTGGTATTGCAATGGTTATCTGCTATTACAGCACAAAATCAGGTTTAAACGATATTAAGCTTTAAACATGCTTGCAATAAATAGCCTAACTGCTTTTTTTATTGAGAAGATCAGATTCTTGCTGGTTATTTTCATTCTAATAAGCCCTGTCTTTGCAAAAGGGCAGGGCATTAGGACCAAGGCAGAGGTAGAGGTTGCTGAAATAAAACTGCGCAGGCTTGGACAAACAGAAAAGAAGGTGAATTTATTGGTTGATCTGGGGACATATTATCTCAATTTGCCCGGCGAAATTAAAGCAGATTTAGCTAAAGCGATGAGTATTCAAGAACGGGCGTTTAACCTGGCTGGCAAAATTGAATATCCGAAAGGAATAGCCAAAAGTATGGTGCTTAAAGGAAATATTGTCCGCGAATCGGGTGATAGGACGGGCAGTACCAAGATTTATGAGCAAGCGATCGGTTTTGCCAGCAGAATGGATCTGAAAGATCAATTAGCAGCCGCTTATTCCGCTATGGGTACTCTTTTTGGCAATGAAGGAGCGGATCTCGAAAAGAAAATTGCTTACAACGAAAAATCCCTGGCCCTTTACCGCCAGGCAGGGGATAAATTAGAAGAAGCCAATTCGCTCAAAAACCTGGGCGATTATTACAATATAAAAGGACAGCCTGCCTATGCCATCAAACTAATGGATACCTCGCTTGCTGTTTACAAGGCTATTGGTTTTAAAGAGTTGCAAGGCGTTTACAATAACATGTGTATTACCAATATCAGCCTTGGAAATTTTTCAGAAGCACTAAAATACGGTTTACTCGCAGAGAAAACTGCCGACCGGTTGGCAGATACAAGTTTGCAAAGAAGTTCTATAAACAACCATTTGGGTTTAACCTATTATTACCTGAGGAACGACCAGAAAGCGCTTGATTATTGGTTGGTGGCTAAAAAGATTGCAGAACGGTATAAAGACCCTGGCTATATGCAAACCATCATTGCCAATGTGGCCACCATTTATGTTCGCATGAAAAGGTTTGAAGAAGGAATAGCTGAGTTGAAAGAGCTGATTAAAAAATATCCACCGACCGACACACAGATGAAGCTTCGGATCCCATACATTTTGTTCAATACCTATTACGATATTGAGCAATACGTCAAGGCCGAACCTTATTTTAAGATACTGCAAAAGTTTCATCACGATCTACCTAAAGATGATCCGAACCAGATCTATTTATACCGCAGTATCATCCGGAAACTGATCCATGATAAACAGTTTGTAGCTGCCGATGGTTATTTAAAAGAACATGAAAAACAAAGTTTACAACAGAAAAACTTATTGGCGCTTTCGCAGTTACACAGGCTTTGGTTCGATGTAGATTCTGCACTGAACAAACCCTGGTCAGCTGTGGCGCACTATAAAACTTATAAAAGGTTAACGGATTCCATCTGGAACAACGAAAAAAATAAACAGATTTCGGGATTGGAAATCGAATATCAGACCGAGAAAAAAGATAAGGATATTGCCCTGCTTCATCAAAAAAATCAGTTGCAGCAGGTCAAAATCGGGAATGAAGAGCGGGTAAGGTATTTTTTTATCGCAGGGCTTATTATCGCGGCGCTGTTCGTAGGCCTGATCTATAACCGTTATCGTTTAAAAAAACGTAGCAATCTTATACTGGAGCAAAAACAGCAGGAAATTAATACGCAGAACGAACTGCTCAGAAAAATACTTGGCGAAAAAGAATGGCTCCTTCGCGAAATCCATCACCGGGTTAAAAATAACCTGCAGATTGTGATCAGCTTGCTCAACACCCAATCGGCTTATCTGGAAAACGAAGATGCTTTGGTGGCCATCAGGAATAGCCAGAACAGGATGCATGCCATGTCACTCATTCACCAAAAGCTTTATCAATCTGATAATCTGGCCGAAATTGACATGAAATGGTATATCAAAGCGCTGGTCGATTACATGATCGAATGTTTTGGTACTGATAAGAAAATCCAGTTCACCTTAGAAACAGAGGCGATTAAATTAGACGTCGCACAGGCCGTTCCGCTTGGCTTAATCCTGAACGAGGCCATTAGTAATGTAATTAAATATGCCTTTCCATATGATAAAAAGGGTAAAGTGCATATTTCTTTTCTGTTTATAGGAGAAGAGATCTGCGAACTGAAAATTGCAGATACTGGGATTGGTTTACCAGTAGGCTTTGATCCTGAAAATACTGAATCACTTGGAATGAGCTTAATGACCGGCCTTACCGAACAGCTTAACGGCGAGATTAACATGTGGAATGATGATGGCCTTGTGCTTGATGTCATCTTTAAACGCCACAACGAATTAATTACAGAAAGCTCAGCACTATTAATAAATAAAAATTAAACGATATGAATAATAATATTTTAGGTTTACACCACATCACAGCGATTGCAGGCAATGCACAGCAGAACTTCGATTTTTATACTAAAACGCTAGGTTTAAGGTTAGTTAAAAAGACCGTGAACTTTGATGATCCGGGTACGTACCACCTTTATTATGGGGATGAAACCGGTGCGGCTGGAACGATCCTAACTTTTTTCCCATGGGATGGAATTGGCCAGGGAACTGAAGGCGTTGGCATGGCGACAGAAATTGGCTACTCGGTGCCTGAGGGCAGCCATCAGTTCTGGTTAGAGCGGTTCGGTACTGCAAATGTTAAAACCAAAGAGATTACGGAACGTTTTGGAGAGCAGGTATTGGCTTTTAAAGATCCAGACGGCTTGTCTCTGAGTTTAATTGTGCCAAAAACAGCAGATATAAGAACGCCATGGGAAACTGCCGAGATTAAAAAGGATACCGCGACCAAAGGCTTTCACAGTACCACTTTAACTTTGCAAAGCATCGATGAAACGGCTAAGGTATTAACTGATTTATTTGGTTACCGGTTATTGGGACAGGAAGAAAACCGCTACCGTTTTATTACTGATACGGTAGACAATGCAGCTGTTGTAGATCTGTTGGAAGTTCCGTCTGGCCATAGGGGCAGAAATGCAGCAGGTACCAACCATCATGTGGCATTCCGTGTCAAAAATGAAGAGATTCAAATGGAATTAAGGGAGCAGATTTTGAGTAAAAACTTACAGATTACCCCTAAAATCGATCGTGATTATTTCTACTCTTTATATTTCCGCGAACCGGGAGGGGTACTTTTCGAAATCGCTACAGAAAATCCAGGTTTCACCGTTGATGAGCCCTTGAATGAGTTGGGAACACATCTAAAATTACCGCATCAACATGAGCATTTACGCGAAGATTTAGATAAATTACTTCCGAAATTAATTTAAAAAGATGGCACAGGTAAAATTAAACATTCAGGAAGGCGAACCAAGTTCGTTCGATATTTATGATGAAGACGGAAAAGTTGGCGAAATGATTTTCGACATTAAGGATAACGATTTAACCGTTTACCATACAGAAGTAGATACGGCAAAAGAAGGACTCGGTTATGCTAAAATGTTGCTTGATGCGATGGTTGCTTATGTGCGCGAAAATAAATTGATGGTGATCCCGATGTGCCCATACGTGCACATCCAGTTTAAGCGGCACGAGGATTTATACAGAGACATCTGGAACAAAGTAAAAGAAGAAGAATAAAATGAAAGAAAATATAAAAGCAGGAAAAAGCCTTGATCAGGCAGAAAAAGTGCTGATCATGGTCCATGGGCGTGGGGGAACGGCACAGGATATTTTATCAATGTCGGGATATTTGAACGTGTCTGAGTTTGCGCTGGTAGCGCCGCAGGCGGCAGGAAATACCTGGTATCCGCAATCATTTTTAGCACCGCGGGAATATAATGAACCATCACTTTCAAATGCTTTAAATACGATCAAAGAAACGGTGCTTGATCTGGAAAAAGAAGGCTTTTCGAAAGAGCAGATTTACTTTCTGGGTTTTTCGCAGGGTGCCTGTTTAACATTGGATTATGTTGCAAGCAATGCGGCGCGTTATGGTGGTGTGGTGGCTTTTACCGGTGGCCTTATCGGCGAAGTGGTAGATCACCGCAATTATCATGGCGACTTTGATGGTACGCCCATCTTTATTGGGAGCAGCGATCCGGATATGCATGTTCCTGTATCCAGGGTAAAAGAATCAACTGTTTTACTTGAAGAAATGGGGGCAATGGTTACTGAGATTATTTACGAAAACATGGGGCACACCATCAGTCAGGCAGAAATTACACAGGTGAATAAATTAATTTTTAAGGACTAATTTAGCAATGGAAAAAGAAACGGGTAGAATAGAGGCTTTTAGCGATGGTGTTTTTGCTATCGCTGTTACGCTCCTGGTGCTCGAGCTCCATGTTCCTGAACTGAAGGATGGCGATACCCCGGTACATTTACTTGAAGAACTTAAAGTGCAGTGGCCGGGTTATATTGCCTTTATCATTTCATTTTTCAGTATTTTCATTATCTGGGTAAATCACCACAAAGTTTTTAAACAGATATACAGGCGAAACACAGGGCTGATGTTTGCCAACGGACTCGTCCTCTTTCTGGTTTCGCTTGTTTCTTATCCAAGTGCCTTATTGGCGAGGTTTTTTCTTTCGGATTCGAAACAGCTTTCCGTTACCATTTATACCGGATTGTTTGTTTTAATTAACCTGGCTTTTAACCTGTTGTGGCAACAAGCTACTTCGGATAAAAAATTATTACGTCCCGGAATCAGTGATGCCGCCATCAGGCAACTCCGGAACAACTACCTGTATGGCTTTCCAACTTATTTAGCCGCTTTTGTGGTTTCTTTTTTCTATCCGGATTTGGCCTTAAGCATTTGTGTTTTACTCTGGATTTTCTGGGCAGCATCATCCAAGAAAATTAACTTTACCGAAACACCGGCTTTGTAATTAAATAGGATTTAAATTTATAAAATATGTTGAAATATAAAATTGCGGTACTTGATGATTACCAGGATGTAGCGAAATCATTTGCCGATTGGACGGTACTTGCCGAACATGCCGATATTAAGGTATTTACCGATCATCTCCATGGAGGGGATGAAATTGTATCACGCCTTAAACACTTTGATATCATTTGTGTAATGCGCGAGCGTACCCCTTTAAGCGCCGCTTTACTTATGCAGCTGCCCAACCTGAAACTGATCGTTTCTACAGGTGCCAGAAACCGTTCCATTGATGTTGCTGCAGCTGAAAAATTGCAAATTGAAGTGCGCAATACCAGTTATTTAGGTCACGGCGCTTTAGAGCTTACCTGGGCACTCTTAATGGCCATCGCAAAACACATTCCGCAAGAGAATGCCAATCTGCGTGCTGGTGGCTGGCAGCAGATGGTGGGTAACGATTTAAAAGGGAAAACCCTTGGTATATTAGGGCTTGGGAATTTGGGTGCACAGGTTGCCGCTGTGGCAAAAGTTTTTGATATGGATATCATTGCCTGGAGTGAAAACTTAACACCCGAAAAAGCGATAGCTGGCGGTGCCAGGTATGTAGACAAAAAAACTTTATTCCAGGAGTCTGATTATTTAACCGTTCACATGGTGCTGAGCGATAGGAGTAAAGGTATTGTGGGTGCCGAAGATTTAGCATTGATGAAACCTACGGCTTACCTGATCAATACCTCAAGGGGGCCATTGGTTGATGAAAATGCATTGATCAAAAGCCTGGAAGAAAACAAGATCGCCGGCGCAGCCTTAGATGTTTTTGATAAAGAACCGCTTGATGAAGGCCATCCTTTCAGAAAGCTGAAGAACGTACTGGCGACTCCGCACATCGGCTTCGTTACGCAGGATACCTACAGCCTTTTTTTTAATGATATTATTAAGGTTTTGCTGGACTGGATCCCTCAACATCCAAGAAATTAGATTTCCATGGTCTTAGATATTACCATTTGATACGGATAAGTTAAGTGCCTCGGCCGTCAGTCTGTCCAAAGGACTCCTGTGGAGAGCGTAGTCGAAGACTTCTTGAATTTATAAATCACAAATAAATGCCCTTCGACTACGCTGCTATGGACGGACTCCAATAGAGTGGTCGTCTTTCCCGCGCAGGCGGGAATCTTAAAGCCCTTGTATTACGATTCCCAATCAAGTTGGGAATGACGACCCCCCTAATCTGCCATTTGCAAATAAAAATCAGTTATTTAATTGATTTTTATACAATAAATTAACCCTCAGGGTGACATCTTTTTGAGATTTATTTCATAACCACAAAAAATAACCGAATCATAAATTAACGAAATAAGGTAAGCTTGGAAAGTGTGTTATTTTTTAATTGTCTAATAATCAAATGATTGTGTTATGGCTTTTGTTTTGAATTACAAGAGATGATCACTAAAAGTAGTGGCATGATCAATCATTTTAAAACACAAACAAATTATGATGAAGTACAATCAACTCATTGCGGTCGCTTTGCTCGTTTCAGCAATTGGTTTAGGCTCGTGCAAGGAACAGCCGAAAGAAAGCAAGGAAGAAAAACAAACAACAGTAGCTACCGAAGAAAGAAAAGAATACTATGAGGTTGCGCCAAATGTAAAACTGCACGTAACTGATTTAGGCAATGGTCCGGCAGTGGTGCTGATTCATGGGTATCCATTAAGCGATGCATCGTGGGAGTACCAGTACCATGCTTTAGTTAAGGCCGGTTATCGGGCAATCGGGATTACTTTAAGAGGTTTTGGCCAGTCTGATAAACCATTTGGTAAATATGACTATGATCAGTTTGCGGATGATATCAAAAGTGTTTTAGATCAAATGGACATTAAGGACGCGGTAATCGGCGGACATTCAATGGGTGGCGCAATCGTGTTACATTATGTAGCCAAATATAATGGTGCGCACATTAAAAAGCTTGGTTTGTTCTCGGCGGCCGCACCTCGTCACACTAAAACTGCCGACTACCCTTACCCATTATTCACAAAAGAGGATATCAGTAGCTGGATTACCCTTAATAATTCAGATCGCCCTGCATTATTGGCTGCGGTTGGAGGTAAATTTGCTTTAAATGCCACTTCACTGTCTCCAGGCATTGGCCAGTGGTTATACTCGATTGAACTTCAATCATCAGCTTATGCAATGGAGCAGGCACTTATTTCCCTAAGAGATGAAGATTTAAGGGCCGACTTGGCAAAGATCAAGGTCCCAACTTTAATCATGCATGCAAAAGATGATCACATTGTGGCCTATGCCTTGGCACAACAAATGAGTAAAGGAATCGTAGGATCTAAACTGGTAACCTTTGATAAAAGTGGTCATGCTTCCTTCCTCGAAGAAAAATATAAGTTCAACGAAGAACTGATCAAATTCATTAAAGAATAATCAATTGGTGGATATCTTGCAATAGCGATGCGGATATCCACCATTAATTCTGTTAGTTTAGCGCTTTAGGAAAAGATGAGAAAACATAATATCAGCCAGCTGCAATTTCGCATTCAATCATTCAATCCCTCACTCATTTCTTCATTCACTCATTCGGCCTCCTACTATATTTCGTATCCAAAATCGCCTTTTAGCGAAATATCGTGAGCTATTTATTGTGGTAGTGTTGCTAACACATCATTAGTGCCATATTCTGGTATTTGGCATGTTCTTTGAATTCGCGGGCTTGAACAATAAGCAAACCAATCTCTATCGAATCAATCCTCAATCACTTGGATTATTAATCATCATCCGGGTATTGATCGTTTGGCAATTGCTGTAAAGTTCAATCATCTAGTTCCCAGATATATTTCTGGGATGATCAATTATAAAGAATGATAAAGCAGGAATCAGATTTTAGCTCCAATACTAATGTTAATGACATTGATATTAATCCTAATGCCAACTCTTATTTCGAAGCACGGGCAGAGACTTTAGCAGAACAAGAAAAGAATTTTACCTTAAAAGAACTGTTTCAAGGTGTATTTTCTAAACTGTATCCCTTATTCTCGATTGATTGTGGAGCATTAATTCTTTACAACGAAGAAATGGACCACATCACTAGAGCCTATCTCACCGAAGCCATTTCGGGCAAAATTTCCTGTGCCGAAATCATTTCCGATCCGGTGAGTCTTTCGCTTATCACAAAAGAAATTTCGGATTTTGATTTTCCTGTGCTTAAATCACGGCAAGATTGGATAACTGATTTTGGCGAAAACCATTGTTTAACCAATCATCCTACCGAATATCATTTTCACTGTTATATCCCTTTGGAGCATAAGGGTCGGATATTGGGAACCTTCGAACTGCATAACTATAACTGCCAATTAAGTGCAGAAGGATTGACTTTTTGCTGTAACATTGCCGATTTTATTGCCGGGCTGCTAGCTACAATGGGAGAAAGAAATGTATCTGAGCCCAATCTTACAACGCCATTTGAGTCTGAAATTATAAACGAGCCCAAAATATTGGCGTTTGCTGAGGAGAAAATTAAGCAGTTAGAAAAGGAAATAGAAAAACTAGATGCGCAGCTTTCTGAATATTTCATTACTAAACCGGAAGAATTACCTGAAATTCTTACACACCCAGAAATTGTTGGCAATAGCCCGGAAATGCAGGAAGTTTACAGACTGCTCAATCGGATTTCCTCCACAGAAACTACGGTTTTGATTTTAGGCGAAACAGGCACAGGTAAAGAATTGATCGCCAAAGCCATTCACGATGGGTCTGGAAGGAGCCAGAAAACAATGATTAAGGTTAACTGTGCTGCTATTCCGCCTAATTTAATAGAATCAGAGCTTTTTGGCCACGAGAAAGGGAGCTTTACAGGTGCCACCGAAAGACGGATAGGCAAGTTTGAACAGGCACACAAGGGCACCATCTTCCTAGATGAAATAGGCGAGTTAACGCTCGATTTACAAGTTAAATTGCTCCGTGTTTTGCAGGAAAAAGAAATTGAGCGTGTCGGTGGCAAAACAACTGTCGCAACTGATGTGCGCATCATCTCCGCCACAAACAGAAATCTTTTCGAAGAAGTGGAGGCGGGAAGGTTTAGGCGTGATTTATATTATAGGTTAAACGTTTTTCCGGTTTCATTGCCACCACTTCGAAATCGGAAATCGGATATTGCAGTGCTTGCTACTTTTTTCTTAGAGAAATTCGCCAAAAAGTCGAATCGAAATCTCGATGGATTTTCGAAAAAAGCAATTTCCACAATGATGGCTTACAGCTGGCCGGGCAATGTTAGGGAATTGGAGCATCTTATCGAAAGGCAGGTGGTGATGGCAGATGGGAATGTAATTAAGGATATCGAAATTCCGGACAATAACAAACAGTCCATATCTCCTGTTGGGGCTGTTAAAACGATATTTGAAAACGAACGCGATCATATATTCGCTGTATTAGCTTTGTGCAACGGGCGGATTTCCGGTCAGCATGGCGCGGCAAAATTATTGGGTGTCCCGGCAACCACATTGAATTCGAAAATCAAAAAGCTTGGCCTGTCCAAAAAACACATTTATTGATCATCTTGAAGCAATAGTGTTCGTGCTAATTCGTTTGAGTCCTGCTTACTGAAATGGCGATACCTCCTGAAATTTCCAAAGATATCGCCATTTTTCCTAGGATAACGATTGGCCTAAATATCCAGTTCGAAAGATGAGCGGGAGGCCTTATCTGCCTGGTCTAACAAGTCGGCATCGTGTTCGGCAGCTCTTTCATCACTAATGATCGTACTCTGATTTAACGCATCTTCCTCGCTGGTTAACGCATCTTCCTTATCGTCAGAAAGTTCTTCTTTATTTGGGTCTATAATCATGGCTTTTTTATTTAAAGATAACCATTTAAATTAGTTTAAACCGCTCTTTTTTGCTTTTTTAATGATTAAACAATTCAGCTTTTGGTTATCTATTTTTTTAAAAAAGAATAAGCCTGAATTTTATCATAAATTCACTTTATATCGTCAATATTTTATTGTTGATTTTTTTTTAAAGTTTTGTTTAACAGTGTGTTGTGGATTGGTTTGTTTTTTGATAAATTAACACGTCATTTAAAAGAACAAATGATTATGGATAACGATTATTTAAAACATATCGGAGAAATGACTTCGCTTTCCGAAGTTGTAAATGCGCTGGTTAAACAGGGTTATACTGTCGATTTTAATTTGGAAAGTAGCCAGCTGAGTAGCGGAGAAAATCTAATTCAGAAGTCGCCCGAGCAATTTTTGATTGATAAACATTATCGTTTTGAAGGAGAATCCGACCCCGATGATGAGGCCATTGTTTATGCCATATCTTCTATTGATGGTAAAATAAAAGGAATCTTTGTAAACGGTTACGGAACTTCATCCGAAAACGCTGGTGACGAGTTGATTAAACAATTAAAAACCCGAACTGATTAGGAACTACCCATGAACAAGCTAAAACTATATGGTAAACCAGATTCTCCTGAAATTTATCCCATCAGAGACTTTTTAAAACGAAGTGTTATCGATTTCGAATGGTTCGACATTACGCATGATGATTTGGGCCGGGGCCGGGGGATTACCTCATTCAATAATCCGGGTAAGCAACCTGTAATAGAATTTCCTGATGGCAAAATTATCGTAAATCCAAGCTTAGAGCAGATTGCCTGTAACCTGGGCTGGATTACCGAACCCAAATATGCGGAATATGATCTTTCGATTTACGGTGCTGGTCCTGCGGGTTTAAGTGCAGCCGTTTATGCGGCGTCAGAAGGTTTGAAAACAATCCTGATTGAACGTGAGGCTATTGGTGGACAGGCTGGTACAAGTTCGCTGATCGAAAATTACCTGGGTTTTCCTGAAGGAATATCCGGGGCAAACCTTGCTGAAAGGGCCAGGCAACAAGCGCTAAAATTCGGTGTCGAGATTTTGCTTTTAAAAGAGGGTATTAAAGGCACATTTTATGACAATAGAATCCATGTAGATTTTGCAAGCGGCGAAAAGTTGGTCGCCAAAACAAATATTTGTGCAACCGGAGTGGAGTATGCCAGATTGAATCTTCCTGATGAGGATCGGTTTTTTCATAAAGGGGTTTATTATGGTGCCGGTGCAAGTGAGGCTTTTTTCTGTCAGGATAAAGACCTTTATATTGTTGGCGGCGGAAACTCTGCCGGACAGGCCGCTACCTATTTTTCTGGCTTTGCCAAACGTGTTTTCATGGTGATCCGAAAAGGTAACCTTGCAGAAACCCTGTCTGAATACCTGATTCAGCGGATAGCATCCATTAAGAATATTCATGTCCTGTATTATGCTGAAGTAGCGGCACTAGAAGGTGATGATTATCTACAGCGCATCAAAATTGTAAACAATCAGTATGGAACAGAAGCATGGCACGATACCTCAAAATTATTCATCTGTATCGGTGGAAAACCCAATACCGAATGGACTGTTGAAACTGCAATCTGCAGGGATAGAAATGGATATCTTTATACAGGTAACGATTTGCTCAGCTTGGATCAATATAAAATGTGCTGGGAACTGGAGCGGCCGCCTTATCATTTAGAAACAAGTGTTCCCGGCTCTTTTGCTGCTGGTGATGTTAGGTTTAATTCGGTAAAAAGGGTTGCATCGGCCGTAGGTGAAGGTGCCATGGCAGTAACTCAGGTTCATCAATATCTATCAAAATTGTAATTTATGGAAAGCAACAGCATATGCAGCCACATTGAGGCTGTAAAAGAATTAAAAACTGCAAAAGAACGTGTTTGTGAAGCCTGCATAAAACAAGGCACAGATTGGGTGCACCTTCGTACCTGCCAAACTTGTGGCATTACCTTATGCTGTGACTCATCGCCAATGCAACATATGTCGCATCATTGCCGGGCAGAAAAACATCCGGTTATAATCTCATCAGAACCGGGAGAACGGTGGATGTACTGCTATGTGGATAATGATTTAGTTGAATACTGATTTAAACATTATAAAAAAGATGGCTATTGGTTATTCAGATAAATCGGGAAAAAGAATAAGGCTTTCAGTAGATACAAACTAAACAGTGGGATGGGAATATAATTATGGTTACGGCTGGCATTTCGCGATATAGGAGGCACACCGACCCGTGAACACGGTGGCAGTATCTTCGGATTTAAAACAATGGCGGTCTATATCCCTGGTGAGGATATTTACGTAATAGGAATGAGCAATTGCGACTGCAATTCGCCAACAAAATTAGTGGGAGACATAGTTGCACTTGTTCTTAAAGGAATCAAAGAAAAGCACAGGTAATTAACCGGCAACGTAACATATGAGCCTTACAAAGGCGATTTTCCTGCTGCAAGATCAAATTAGTCGGAACGCGGCTTTGCTTTACAGGTCAACGAAATGGTAAATGAGTTTGGTTTCAGTGATGCAAGCCATTTTAATAGGTTATTCAAAAAACACAAAGGCATGAGCCCCTCAGCGTTTAAGAAGTCTATTAAAATTAAATTGATACTGCTTTTAGCTTAATGACATTGATTGACCGGTAGAAACTTCATTTAACATTTAGTTAATATGGCCATCATTTGGTAGGTCTAATTTCGCATCATATTTTATGGGCGAAAACAATACGGCTGGAATTAATGAAGATTTTGTAAATAACTTCGATGAAAAAGCATTCGAAGACCTTTACCGCCGCATGTATCCTATGCTCAAGAAGTACGCTGTTTATCTGGTAAGGGATGTTGAGGATGCCCAGCTTATTTTAAATGATGTGTTTATCGCGGTCTGGAGAAATAATACCCGGCTTTTAAATGAAAGTGCTTACCTATACCGGGCAGTAAAAAATGCATCGGCCGATTACCATAAGCGTTCCAAAATAAATTTTATACACATCGACGAAGAGGAAGTGGCTGAAGTCTCGGATAAAGCTGCCGATCCTTGTCAAGTTTACCTTGACAAGGATCGGAACCGCATGTTGCATCAGCTCATTGACCAGATGCCAGAACGCAGGCGTTTGGTATTCTATATGTACCGTATAGATGGCTTCAGCTACAAAGAAATTGCCGCCCTCTTGGATATCTCAATCCGGACTGTTGAAGACCACCTCGTTAAAGGCTTTCAGTTTTTGCAGGAGATGGTACTGAAATACGAGACAGAATTCCGATAAACTGATGCTTAATAATTTCTTAATGTATTGTTAATGTTTTTCGGCCCGTAGTACACCCCGTATTTTTCGTCTTGTCTGTATAAAAACATAGTGATGGACCAAGAGACCTGGAAATTTGTACTTGATTATTTATCCGCGAAAGAGAACGCCAAGGGCAACGATCAGAAATTTGAACACAAGGAGAAAAAGATACAAGAGTGGCTAAGTAAAGACCCCAAAAACAGGCAGGATCTGGAACAGGCATTATGGCTATGGGAGCATACTTCGGCACCGCTGGAAAATGAAGAATGGAAGGCAGGTTTCAATGCGGTTAAAACTGCTTTACTCACTGAGCCGCCCCGCAAGACCGCTAAATTTAAAGTTTGGATGGCGGCAGCCGCTATTTTTGCGGCAATAGTAATGTTCACTTTTTTTTATAAGGTGCAGCAACCGGTTTCAACTCATGCCGAAATCTCCTGGATTACAAAGTCAGCGCGTCCCGGAAAGATGATAAACATCATGCTGCCCGACAGCACAGAAATCTTGCTAAACTCCGGGAGCAGCATCAGCTTTCCGGAAAACCTGAAACATGCCGGTTTGAGAACCGTTAAATTGAAAGGCGAGGCCTTTTTTAAGGTTAAAAGAGATCCGCGGCATCCATTTGTAGTGTATAGTTTAAACATTCAGACACGCGTGCTGGGAACAAGTTTTAATATCCGCGCATGGGAAGGGCATCGGGCCGAGGTAACTGTGCTAACAGGAAAGGTAGCTGTTTCCAGAGACTCTGCGGGAATGCAGTCGGCCGCCATCCACCTGCTACCAAATCAAAAGGCTGTATGTGATCTGAACCTTTCTAAACTATATCGTCAAAATATCGAAGATGCGCATACTGCGATTGACTGGACTGAAGGAAAAATGGTTTTCGACCAGATGGCAGTACCAGAAATTTTTGAAGCCATAGAACGGAAATTCGCTGTAAAAGTGATTGCTGATCAGTCTTTTAAAGACTGTAAACTCACAGCGAAATTTAACAACATCAGCTTAAATGATGTATTGCAAACCATTCAGGCAACCTTAAATATCCAATACACCATAAATAAGAATACAGTTTATATAAAAGGAGGTAAATGTAATTAGATAGCTATACAAAAAAATAGCCGAAGCGTGTTGACGCACGCTTTCGGCTACAAATTTCAATATTATTTTAACCCATCAATGATTAAAACATCCAAAGTTATGAAAAAGTCCGTAGTGACTAATCAATTAATTTTTAAAGTAATGCGTTTTTTTACCCTGTGCAATATTTTTCTATCTGTAATGCTCTTCACCGGGCAGGCTTCGCCTTTAAAAGCGCAGGAGCTCAACAGCAGGATAAGCTTCAATTTTAAACAAGGTAGTTTAACAGAATTGTTTAAAAATATCGAAAAGAAAACCAATCTTTCTTTTGTTTATACCAATAACGATGCCGTACTGAAACAGCGTGTAGTTTCTGTGACAGCAGATAACGAGCTGGTTAGTAGTTTGCTTAACCGTATACTGATACCGATGCAGCTTACTTATACGGTTAAAAACAATCAGGTAATTATAAAGAGAGCAGTCCGTGTAAAAGGAAAAGTGACCGACGAGAAAGGTTTGCCGATTCCTGGGGTAAGTGTAATGGAAAAAGGTAATGGAAATGGCTCTACTACCAACCTCACCGGTGATTACAGTTTAAACGTAAGAAATGCCTCATCAATAATCCTATTCAGAATGATGGGATATCAACCCAGGGAGATTGCGGTAAACGGCGAAGCTGAAATAAATGTAAGCCTTGTGCCTGATCAGACCGCATTGTCAGATGTTGTCGTGACTGCGTTGGGAATTAAACGTTCAGAAAAAGCATTAGGATATTCCATTGCTACAATTAAAGGCAGTGATGTAAATACGGTTAAAGAAGTTAACGTAATCAACTCGCTGGCCGCAAAAGTACCGGGCGTAAATATTGTGAGTACCGGGTCAGATCCGGGTTCCACGGCGTTGATCACGATTCGCGGACAGTCGTCTATTGCAAATGATAATCAACCTTTATTTGTTGTTGATGGTGTTCCGGTAGCCCGTTCCCTGCGTACCCCGGCAAGTGTCGGCCGGTCGTCAGTAGATTATGGAAGCCCGGTCTCCGACATTAGCCCGGATGATATTGAGACGATTACCGTTTTAAAAGGAGCAAGTGCAGCGGCATTGTACGGGAGCAGGGCGGGAAGCGGAGTGGTACTCATTACCACAAAAAGCGGTTCCGCGAGCAAGAAGGGACTGGGTGTGAGTTTCAATTCCAATGCCATGTTTGATCAGGCATGGCTATTCCCTCATTTTCAAAGTGAATTTGGCGGAGGGGAATATACTGATGATCCTGGCGTATCGATGGCTGGATGGGGACCACGCTTAAATGTGGGCACCAAGCACTTGCAGTGGAATAGTCCGCTTGATACCGATGGAAAGCCGGTACCTACCGATTGGGTATCTTACCCTGATAATGTGAAAGAATTCTTCAGAACCGGGGTCACCTATACCAACAACATCGCCATCACCGGTAAAAATGCTGAAGGTAACTACAGGCTGTCATACACCAATCTGGTAAACAGGGGCATTGTTCCAAATACCGACCTGAATAGAAATACCTTAAATCTGGCTGCTTCTTACATACTTCATCCTAAAGTTAAAATCAGTACCAATCTGGGCTATGCCAGAAATTCCAGTGATAACAGACCGTCGGCATACCGGGAAAGTATTACGAACCTGATTTACACCATGCCTGCGAATATCAATTTAAATGATCTGGTTAATTACTGGAAACCCGGTAGAAAGAACATCGAACAGTTTTCTATAGACGATTCTGATAACCCTTATTTTGTTGCTTATGAGCACATCAACGCATACGACAGAAACAGGATAACCGGTAACGTTCAGTTGTCAATAGACCTGAACAAAGATTTAAATTTTATGGTGCGTACAGGTCTCGACCTGTATAATGAGGAGCATGAAACCAAACGACCGTTTAGTTCAAAAAGATTTAAGCAAGGTGGCTACGGTGTAGATAACAGCTATTTCATGGAACAGAACTCCGATTTCCTGTTGAGCTATAAGAAAAATCTAAATCAGGACTGGTTCTTCTCGCTCTCGGCCGGAGGAAACCAGATGAACCAGACCGGGCGCAGTACCGCTCAACGTACAGAAAGTTTGAGTATCCCCGGCATTTATAACATCAGCAATGCCCAGGCAGGAACTATAGCCAATTCTCAATACAATTCGCGCAAACGCATCAATAGTTTGTATGGAATGGGCCAGGCCGCTTTCAGGGATATGGTCTTTTTAGATGTAACTGGCCGTAATGACTGGTCGAGTACCCTGCCCGCAAAAAACAACTCTTATTTCTATCCTTCTGTTTCACTCAGTACGGTATTAACAGATGTGTTTAAAGTGAAATCCAAAGCATTGTCATTTGCTAAGATCAGGGGCAACTGGGCACAGGTAGGCAGTGATACTGATCCCTATCAGTTGTACAATACCATTCCCTTCAATCAGGACTGGGGAGATGTGAAAAGAGCGACTATAGAGTTCAACCTGAAAAACAACTTCCTGAAACCTGAAATTGCAACTTCCTATGAATTTGGGGCTGATCTGAGGTTCTTAAACAACAGGTTGGGACTTGATGTGACCTGGTATAAAACCAATAAAAGAAACCAGATCATTAATATTCCTACAACTATTGCGTCGGGATCCTCAAACCGCCTGATCAATGCGGGTAACATTCAGAATAGTGGATGGGAAATTGCGTTAAATGCAGTTCCGGTACAAGGGGAGTTTAAATGGGATCTGAATGTAAACTTCACAAAAAATGAAAATAAGGTTATTTCCTTAATGGATGGTTTACCGGAGTATTCTATGGGAAGCGCAGACGGCGATAACATCAGGTACCTGATTAAAGAAGGAACCAAAATAGGTGATTTTTATACGCCAAGTTATACCAAAGTGACCTCCGGGCCATACGCCGGGCAGGCCTTGCTGGATAAAAACGGGCACTATATCCGCAATTCGGCCGAATATGTGAAAGTGGGCAATTATAATCCCGATTTCACTGTTGGCTTTAGCAATACCTTCAGTTACAAAAACTTTACCCTAAATGTTTTACTCGACTGGCGTAAGGGTGGTAACTTTTATTCGTATGTGGTTAAAAGTCTGCTGACCGCGGGATTAACAGATAATACCCTGGTAGGCAGGGACGCCCAAACCGGTGGATTGCCATGGGTAGATTCGCAGGGTAAACAACGTAATGATGGAATGCTCATTCCCGGGGTTGTTGCTAACGGCGATGGTTCATACTCCGAGAATAAAGTAATTATTGCCGCCTCAGATTTTTACGATAACACCTATAATAAGTATTATGAGCGTTTAACCTACTCCGCTTCGTTCCTGAAGATCAGGGAAGCCTCATTAACCTATGTGTTTAAGAAAAACATGCTCCGCAAGCTGCCTGTAAGCAATCTTTCGCTCTCACTGATCGGTCGTAATCTGTTTACCTGGACTGCCAATGGACTGGGCTACGATCCTGAAACAACCATGAGTATCAGTGATGGCTTTAAGCAGGGCGTTGGGCATTGGACACTGCCGGGTACACGTTCTTACGGGGTTAAATTAAGTTGTAATTTTTAAGTACAGAATAATGAAATTTAAATATAAAACCATTCTAGTGTTGTTTTTGGCGGTACTGAGTTCCTGCAAAAAGAACTTCGAAGAAATTAATGCCAATCCGAACTCTCCAGAGAGCACCAATACAGAATTCCTAATGTCGGAAGTAATCATTTCGACGGCACATGCCTATCAGGAAAATTCGGTGTCGAGAAGACCCGCTTCTGCTGCCAGGTACCTGTCGCTGGTAAGAAACTCTGGCTATGACCTGTTTGCATGGGGCCCGATAGACTGGACGGATATTTACGCCCGCCTTGCCGTAAACAAAACCTTTATGGAAACCGCGGAAATGAGGTCTGAAAAACAGTATGTTGCTATCGGCAAGATCATGAAAGCCTTTAACTTTGGCTATCTTACAGATCTGTATGGAGATGTACCTTATTCACAGGCCTTAAAATCTAAAGAAAGCAATGTAATTTATCCGGAATACGATAAGCAGGAAACCGTATATCCTGATCTTTTGAAAGAGCTGCGCGAAGCAAATGAACTGCTGAAAAATCCGGGCGGAGAAATCAATGCCAAGGCTGATGTGATGTTTAAAGGCAAAGCAGTGCAATGGCGTAAATTTGCGAACACATTGCGTTTAAGGATGCTCCTAAGAATTTCGAAAGCCTATCCGGCCGCTTTTACAGAGATGCAGGAAATGATCAGCAATCCAACAGGTTATCCCATCTTTGAAAGCAGTGCCGACAATGCCGAAATGGCTTATCTGGGTAATATTGCCGCTTATAGCTGGCCGGGCGGTCCGCTGGCCATGATTGATTTCGATTACCTTAAAACCAAGGTGAGCAAAGAACTGGTAGACCGGTTAATCCAGCGCAATGATCCCCGTTTAGGTGTTTGGGTAGAGCCGGTAAAAAGTACTACAGGTTCAACGGTAGATCAAAACAGATATGTAGGTGTTCCGCATGCTATTGATGCGCCTTCGGCTTATAATGGGGGAGAAGACCACGTTTCCGTATTTTCTTCCGGGTTTTTCAGAAAAAATGGTGGCAGCACCAATCCCGCACTTAAAGCCAGCTTAGTTACTTATACGGAGATGTGCTTTATCCTTGCTGAAGCGGTGCAAAAAGGTAAAATTACTGTTCCTGGCGAAACCGCAGAAACAATGTATTACAAGGGGATCAAAGAGTCTATGACCGCCTATGGAGTTGCTGCTGCGGCTACTGCTGTAAACTATTACGATCAGCCTTTGGTAAAGTACGACGGTACATTGGAGCAACTGATCACCCAAAAGTGGCTGGCTATGTTGTTCAAAGGTGCCGAAGGCTGGTTTGACCAGCGTAGAACAGGCTTTCCTGCTTTCGTAACCGGCCCATTGGCAGCAGGCCGTGGAATACCCAAACGTTATGCGTTTCCGGATGCTGAAAGTGCAAAAAACAATGCGAATTATCAGAAAGCGGTAGCTGCTTTCGGCGCAGACAATGAGTATACCTTAATGTGGTACCTGAAATAATTTAAATTCTATTTTAATACATATGACAATCATAAATAAATCAATCTGTGTGGCGGCCCTGCTTGTCACCGGACTTTTTACAAAAACAATGGCACAGGATTTTAATCCGAAGCCTTTTCCTGACCGGGTAATTTTAACCTGGAAAGGCAATACTGCTACCAGTCAGACGGTAACCTGGCGTACCGATACCACAATTATGGATTCCAAAGCGCAGGTTAAAGCCGAAGATTCCAGCCCGGCCCTGGAAGATGCCGTTACCACTTATGATGCCGAATCCCGCTTATTATCCGGAGGTAAAAACTATGCTACCGCCAAGTATCACACGGTAACTTTTGAGCACCTGAAACCTGCAACGGTATACGCTTACCGGGTTGGCGCAGGCGACCATTGGAGTGAATGGTTTCAGTTTACCACCGCTTCTGATCAGGAAAAGCCTTTTTCTTTCATCTACCTGGGGGATGCACAGAATGACATCCGTTCGAAATGGTCACGCGTGATCCGAAGGGCATTTTCTCATGAACCGGATGCCAGATTTATTATCCATACGGGTGATCTGATTAACAGATCTAACAATGACCAGGAATGGGGGGAGTGGCATTATGGTGGTGGTTTTATCAACGGAATGGTTCCAAGCATGCCTTCTCCCGGAAATCATGAATATGTGCGTGATGATCAAAGAAAACTGATCCTGGACCCGCACTGGGGGGTACAATATACTTTGCCTGGTCATGGTCCTGCAGATTTGGAAGCGTCGGTTTATTACATCGACTATCAGAATATACGGGTGATCTCACTGGATTCTCAAATGATCATTCTGGACGAGGCTGCTGCAAAGGTTCAATATGAATGGCTGGAAAAGGTGTTAAAGGAAAATACGAAATTGTGGACAGTGATCACTTTTCACCATCCTATATTTTCTACAGCCAAAAGTAGAGACAATAAGGATTTCAGGGAACGGTTTAAACCTTTATTTGACAAGTATCATATCGACCTGGTGTTGCAGGGGCATGACCATACCTATAGCCGCGGACAAAATCTGCCACGCGGATTGTCGGGTAGGGAAGCCAGCGGACCGGTATATCTGGTTTCTGTTGCCGGGCCTAAAATGTATAAAGTGGATGGCGCCAAATGGATGAATGTTTCTCTGGAAAATACGCAGCTGTTCCAGGTTGTTCATGTTGATGGCGGAAAACTGAAGTTTGAGGCATACAAAACCTCCGGAGAATTATTTGATGCTTTTTCGCTCAAAAAATCAAGCAGAGACACCGCTGCAGAATTTACAGATATGAACCCTGCTGTAAAGCAGTAATTATTTAACTGATGAATAGTAAATCAAGCTTTCTGATACTTGTATTTAGCTGTTTTGCTTTTATGACATTTGGGCAGCGGACTTTAGTTCGCTTCCCAAATGTTAAAATGGCCTTATCGTGATTGCCCATTGCAGAAGCCACCTGATAAAACCCGAAAATAGCATAGCTGCAATTGAAGAAGCTATTGGTCTGGGCGCTGATTATGTTGAAATAGACCTCCGTACGACCCGTGATGCCCATTTGGTTTTAATCACTTTGAAATACCGGATTTTTGACGAAACAAAGCCATAATGGAGTGTTGTTTTGAGTTTATCTTTCTTTTCGAGATGGCTCAAAGTTTATACTGAATTTGACATAAGAAGAGCTAAAATTGCCTTGAGCAACCCATGCAGGGAAATGTACGCTACACCATTCTTTTTTGAAAAGAAAAACCGTAACTTGCATATAACCAAATATCCTAGTATGCAGTTGTTATTGCCCTACGCAGATCCGGCGAAATATTTGCAGGAGCTGACAATGAAATACGGTTTTTCCTTACGGGACACCTGGTCATCGAAGAGTGTTCTGCTTCCCGAACATATGGGAAACGGATTTGTCCAGGTTTTTATCAAAAATGACATTCACTTTTTCCGTGGCATCTGGGATTTCAATGAACCTACTCAGTTTTATTCACCTGACCCGGTAGGACAGCGTGGGTTGATCGATTTCCGGATCAGTAACGAAGACCAGCTCCTACATTCTGCTGCGCTTGAAGGCGTAAAAAAATTTGAGTGGGAAATCACCCGTGTTGATGGAATCCGGTTTTTTATCCCGGAGGGATACTTTATGGAAAGTGTGCGCGAGTTAAGCAGGCGGTTCCAAGTTTGTAGCCACCACCCCCAGATTAAACAGCTGATCAAGCAACTGTTTGAAATTTCTGCCCACGATTTTTCCAATACCATGCTCCTTGACGCCAAGTTGACGGAGTTTGTATATTACCTTATCCGCCACTTAAGTCGAAAGGAAATAGCCCCCGTTAATGATGATGATCTTACCCTAAGGCATTTGGACAGGATTAAGGAGGCCCATACCAGGATCATGTCGAGCATGAACACAGAAATAAGTATTTTACAACTGAGCCGTTGGGTGGGGCTGAATGAGTGTGACCTTAAAAGGGATTTTAAAAAAGTATACGGACTTCCCATCCGCCAGTACATCATCCAACAAAAGATCCAGTTGGCTAACCTGTTGGTTGCCGAAAACCATGTTGACCTTGCAGAGGCGGCAAGGAGTGTGGGCTACACCAACATCAGGTATTTCGAAATGCTTTTCAAACGATATTACGGTAAAATATAGAAATTCCCGTTTCGACCGATTTAATTCCCGTTTCGATTTTTATAATGCATGCATAATAATTAGTTTCATATCAGCAAGCAAAACTTGCCGCTAACCAACTATTTTTATGCTGAATTTATCTGTGCTTTTGGAGGATAGTGCCTCAAGATTCGCGACCAGTCTGGCTTTCAGCTCGGGTAGCACTGATTTTACTTTTAGCCAGGTAAATCTTATGGCCAACCAGCTGGCTAACGGCCTGAAAAGGATAGGGGTTCAGCAAGGGGAAAAGGTGGCCATGACATGTCCCAACTGCATCTGGTTTCCCGTTATTTATTATGCAGTGCTAAAAACAGGCGCTGTGGTGGTTCCACTGAATATCCTCCTTAAATCTGATGAAATAAGATATCACCTTCAGGACTCCCAGGCAGCGTTTTATTTCTGTTTTGAAGGAAGTCCTGAAATGCCTATTGGAAAATTAGGCTTGAATGCATTTGACCAGGTACCTGGCTGCAGGAATTTTGTTATGATCGGTGAAGACAGGCCTTCCCTGGATGGAAGTTATACGCTGGGCGAACTGCTGGCCGGGGAGGATGAAGACTTTGATAGCTGTGCTACCGCTGCAGAAGATACCGCTGTGATTATTTATACTTCAGGAACCACAGGAAAACCAAAAGGGGCAGAGCTCACCCATATTAATCTCTATTGCAATGCCGTCCTGTCGGCTGAACTGTTCTCTCTTTCTGCAAAAGATGTACAGTTGATTGTTCTTCCATTATTTCATGTATTCGGCATGACGGTGTTGATGAACGCGGGCCTTTACAGGGCAGCTCATGGTATCCTTTTGCCACGGTTTGATGCGAAAGATGTTATAGAAAATATCAATAAACATCAAGTAAGCATCTTTGCAGGGGTGCCTACGATGTATTGGATAATAACCAATTATACCCATCCAGAAATCACTGATCTGCAGGTGGGTAGTGCCCTGCGGCTCTGCATTTCCGGCGGAGCTTCTCTGCCACTGGCTGTACTGGAGGGTTTTGAGCAAAAGTTCAGTGTTCAGGTGCAGGAAGGATATGGAATGAGCGAAGGCTCCCCGGTAGTCACCTTCAACGATCCAAAGATTGGGCGTAAACCCGGATCTATCGGTACCCCGGTTTGGGGCGTTTGTGTGAAAATAATCGATCCGGATGGTCATCAGGTTGCAAACGGTGAAAAGGGAGAACTGATTTATAAGGGACATAATGTAATGAAAGGCTATTTCCGCAGGCCGGATGAGACCCGGGAGGTACTGCGCAACGGCTGGCTGCATTCTGGTGATATTGCCACAAAAGATGACGATGGCTTTTATTTTATTGTAGACAGGCTAAAGGATATGATTATCAGGGGTGGGATGAATATCTATCCCAGAGAAGTAGAAGAGGTGCTGATGAAGCATCCGGCAGTATCGCTTGCCGCTGTTGTGGGCGTACCGGATGATAAACTTGGTGAAGAAGTAAAAGCATTCATTGTATTAAAAGAAAACCAGCAGGTCGCTGAAAGGGAGATCATTGATTGGTGTAGGGCGATGCTGGCCTCTTATAAATGCCCCCGCTATGTGGAATTCAGAGCGGCATTGCCTTTAACCGCTACCGGAAAACTGTTTAAAAAAGAACTCAAAAATAATTTATAATGATGAAAAAGACCATTTTGATAAAAGTGCTTATTTTCTTTCTGCTGGGATCAATAGATGCCATGGCACAGCAAGATACTGTAAAGCTCAATGATGTAAAATATGGAAGTTTTGAACGTAACCTCATGGATGTTTACCTTCCACCAGGCCGGGCACCCAAAACACCTTTTGTGATCTTGATCCATGGTGGTGCATGGGTGCAGGCCGGCAAGGAATATGTCAGGGATTTTCAGCAGTACCTGCTCAGCCAAGGTATTGCTTCGGTTAATATTAACCATAGGTATGCCAATGATTCAACTGTTCATTATAAACAGATAATGGAGGATGTAGACAGCGCGGTAAAGTATTGTGCAGACCATGCCGGTCAATGGAATACCCGTACGGATGGTTTTAGTACTGCAGGTTTTAGCTCGGGGGCACATCTGGCACTTTTGTATGGGTATACCACACAAAGGAAAATAAATGCCATAGCAGATTTCAGTGGCCCCAATAACTTTACCGATACCGCTACACTGAATTATTGTGTAAAGGCAGGACTAATAGGATTGGTAGAAAAAATTACTGGCGACCGCTTTACAGGTGTTAGCCATGTACCGGCAAGTTTTTCGTTGGCGAGCCCATATACCCATGTTAAAAACATCCCCACTTTTATTGCGCATGGAACCATTGATCCGGTTGTAAAAGTTATCCAGTCGCAGCAGCTGGCCCAAAAACTTCAGCGTATGCATGTTCCTGTGAAATTTATTGAAGTGGAAGGCCTGGCGCATGATCTGGATAAAAAACCGCAGGAAAAACTAAAACTATACCAGGCAGCTGTTGCATGGCTCAAAAAGTACGGACAAAAAATATAAAATATGAACAGACTAAGCACATTGTCCCTGGTCATGCTAATGGCATGTACAGCCGTTTTCGCACAGCAGACAAAAAAACAGAAAAACACAGTTAGGCCACTTACTGCAGCAGAAGTGAGCACCCGCTTATCGCCGGAAATCAAATTACTTGCCTTCGGGCCGGTTTCAAAACTTGATAGTACCTTTATTGCCAATGCAAGAAAAGCGGATAAGGCACGGCCAACGCCTAAGCTGAAAAACGCAGACAGTGTAGAAATTTCCGACCTGAATATACCAGGGCTGAAAAAAGGCGATCCGCTGGTGCCCATACGGGTTTACCGGCCAAAGTACGCCAACGGGAATGTTCCATTACTGGTTTGGTTTCACGGCGGCGGTTTTATTGCAGGAAATCTTACCAGTGACCACCAGGCCTGTGCTACGATGAGTATCCGTTCGCAGGTAGTGGTAATATCGGTCGATTACAGGCTTGCACCCGAACATGTATTTCCGGCCGGGGTAAACGATGGTTATTCCACCCTGCTCTGGGGTATTTCCAATGCAAAAACCTATGGGATAGATACTGCTAAGGTTGGTGTGGGCGGCGGAAGTGCCGGAGCAGCAGTTGCAGGAAGCATCGTACTTAAGGCCAGGGCAGAAAAAGGCCCGAAAATAAAGGCCCAACTGCTGGTTTTTCCTCCCGCAGATATGGATACAACCCATGTATCGGTAGTGGAGTTATGGAATATTCCCGGTGTTAAGGGGGCCGACATGACCCGCTACCTAAAATATTATCTCGGGGAGAAACAGTATAAAAATGTGCCTGAACATGCACTGCCAGGGCTGACCCAAAATTTAAAGGGCTTGCCGCCAACCTATATTTTAACCTGCGGCGTCGACCCTTTGAGAGACGGTGCACTGTTATATGCGCAAAGACTTATCAATGCGGGAATATTTACAGAGCTGCACAATTACGCCGGGTACCCTCATGGCTTTGTTCCAGAGCGGGCAAATACAGAACTCTACTACATGGCAAAAAAACTACTGAACCAATAATATAAACTATCGGTTATGAAAAGAAAATTACACAACAATTTAAATTATGGAAAGCTTTTTATGCTTTTGGCCATGTTGCTGTTTGCTGGTATATGTACCGCTCAAACCAACACTTTTTCAGGTAAAGTTACCGACGAGCAGGGAAATGCTATTCCCGGTGCAAGTATTAAACTGAAAATAACCGGACGAAGCACGACTACCGATCAGAACGGTGAATTTGTTTTTACCAATCTTAGTGCCCAAAAAGAAATTGCAACCGTTTCTTTTTTGGGTTTTATCACTAGGGAAATAGCTTTGTTAGCCAACGCTAAAGCGACGATCAGGATGACCACAGCAGTGAATACCATGGATGAAGTGGTGGTTACCGGGATGTTCGATAAGCGGAAGCGTATTGATGCTTCGGTAGCCATTACAACCTTAAACAGTGCACAAATTGAACGCACTGTACCAGCAAGTGCTGCCGACCTTTTAAAAAATGCACCAGGCGTATTCGTAAACTCATCAAATGGTGAGATCAGGAACAGTGTTGCCTCTCGCGGCATCACCGCAGGTTCGCAAGACGGGAGCTTTGGCTATGAATATGTTTCAATGCAGGAAGATGGAATCCCGGTAACCAATATTACCTATTTCAGTTATGGGCCCGATTTCTTCCTGAGGCCAGATGCAACCCTGGCCCGTTTAGAAGCCGTACGGGGCGGAACGGCCTCTGTTACAGCGGCAAATGCGCCCGGGGGGATCTTTAATTATGTTTCTAAAACGGGAGGTAACACCTTTGAGGGTGAGCTCAGAACCAAATATGGCTTTCAGGGAAGTGATGGCGGTAATCCGCTCGCCCGTGTTGATCTTGACCTGGGCGGGCCGATCAAAGATAACTGGTTTTACAATATTGGTGGCTTTTACAGGTATGATCAAACGGGGCGATACCCAGGCTATCCCATTAATAAGGGTGGACAGATCAAGGCAAACCTTTTAAAGAAATATAAAACCGGTTCCTTAAAAATAATCGGTAAATACCTTCATGATAAAAACGGATATGCCCAGTTACTACCGACCAACAGTTTCTCAGATCCAAAACCAAGTGAAGGATTCGATATATTTTCGACAATTCTGATGCCCAAATTTGATTTCATCTCCCCACGATATATCGGAGGGGGTGATATCTCATTAAATCCAGCTAATGTGGTGGAAAGCAAATATAAATCGATAGGCGCTGTTTGGGAACAGCAGCTTGGCAAAGGCTGGTCGCTCAGCAATGCTTTTCGTTACTCCCGGAATAATATCAATTACAGCACCACAAACGGCTCGATTATGAGTGGTACCGATTTTAGCAGTTACTTTCTGCTATCGGGAATGACCGGGCTTGGATTTGGGAACTATTCGTTCAAGGATGCCAAAACCGGAACTGAACTGATGAGTATCAATGCAGCACCCGGACCGGGCGGTCTGCCAGCATACACGATCGTTAAGGATGTATTGCCAGGACAGGGTGTAAGCCCGCATTCGCTTTATTTTTCGGTGCTGGGCAGTTATGAGAACCAGGTGAATGAGGTTATTAATCAGTTCTCTGTTAATAAAAAGCTTAAAAATATGAGCTTTAACGCAGGGATGTACTATGGAAGATCGAAAGCCCACCGCTTTTCTGGAATCAACGGAGTTGCTTTGGGTACCATCGAAAACCGGCCAAAGCTAGTAAACCTTACCTTTACGGGCAGCACCCTGGGTGGCACCACCGGACTTCATCAGGTAACCAATGCTGAAGGGATTGCACAGGCAAACGGAGACACAGGTGGCTTTCTTGATTTTAACGTAACGCAGGCACAATATGCCTTTTTCTTCAGCCAAACCTGGAACCTGACCGATAAACTGACCTTTGATTGGGGAGGAAGGTACGAAACGGCTAAAGTAGAGGCACACAACCAGCGCACTTACTTTAAGACCGGTTTGCAGGGCGGAACAGATAATGATCCGAAAACATTCTTCAATAACAATACCCTTGATCGTGTTAGCTCGGTAGAATTTGAAAAAAGATTAAATACTTTCTCTTTTTCAGGAGCACTCAATTATAAATTCGATGACAATACGGCTGTGTACACCCGTTATTCAAGAGGTAAAAAATCGCCGGATATGGATGTATATTTTGCGGCCAACAGGCCCGAAACAGTAGCCCTGCTAAATCCTGAAGTACGTACCACCGAACAGGTAGAACTTGGCCTGAAAGCCCGAAGGAAAGATCTTGATTTATTTATTACGCCTTTTTACAGCATGTTAAGCGGCGTGCCAAACGGTTCGATTTTTACCAATGCAGACGCAACACTTTATACCACGCCCTCCCTGTATAGCAAATACCGCACATTTGGGATAGAGATAGAAGGCGATTATAACCTAACCAAAAACTTAAGCCTGAGAGCTGTTGCAACCTTTCAGCGTTCCAAAATTGTGGAGGCGGAATATTGGGTAGCCAATAGTCCCGGAATAGCAGACGATACCAAAATATCTTATTCAGGTAACGAAACAGATAACAATGCGCGGATTATATCACGCATTACACCCACTTATCACAATGACAAACTCTATCTTTTTTTAACCTGGTCTTATCTTGGCAAGAGACAGGCCAACGCGCCTAACGTGTTTTACCTTCCTTCCTTCTCCAATTTTGATATCGGCGCAGGGTACAATCTCACGCGTAAAATAACTTTGAGCGCAAACATCAATAACCTGTTCAATAATTACCAGGTAATGAGCTGGGCCAGGCCCGGAAATCTGTTAACGCAGTTAAGCGGGGCAGGAAGCTTTAACAAGGCACAGTTTGATGCTGCGGTGGCCAATAATACACCTTATTTTACTATTTCCAACCCACCAAGGGCCTATTACTTAACTGCTTCGTACAAGTTTTAATTAGTTAGCTATATTTGATATTAACAATACCGGTTTTATGAAACATATATTCCTGTTCATCTCCATTGCCATAATGTGTTTGTCACTGCAGGCGCAGCAGACGGTCCATTCCGGTGCCTTTCATCCTGAGCGTTTAGCCCGGATAGACCGGGTGGTTAAAAGTTACATTGATAGCAACTGGATTGTGGGGGCAGTATGCCTGGTCATGAAGGATGGGAAGCCAGCTTATTTTAAAGCATTTGGTATGGACGATAAAGAAAAAGGCAGGCTGATGCATAAAGATGCCATATTCCGAATTGCCTCTCAAACCAAAGCGATTACCAGCACAGCGGTGATGATGTTATGGGAAGAGGGAAAGTTCCTGCTTGATGATCCGATCTCTAAATATATTCCCTCATTTGCCAGGCCCAAAGTGCTCGATAAGTTTAACGAAAAAGACAGTAGTTATACCACCCTGCCCGCTAAACGCGAAATTACCATCAGGGATCTGCTCACGCATACTTCCGGGTTAGGCTATGCACAGATAGGTTCGGCCAAAATGCAGGCTATCTATGCCAAGGCTGGCATACAGGCCGGATTTTCGGACCATAAGCAGCTTTTGGCTGATGCTGTTAATAAACTGGGTACTTTGCCCCTGGAATATAACCCTGGCGAACGTTTTAACTATAGTTTAAGTATTGATGTGCTGGGAAGGCTGGTGGAGGTCGCATCCGGCATGGCCTTAGACAGGTTTTTTGCCGAAAGAATATTTGTACCCCTGGGGATGAACGATACCTATTTTCATCTGCCTGAAACCAAAAGGAATAGACTGGTAAACGCATATACCGAAGATGCGAAGACCCGCACGCCAATTAAATGGGTTGATGGTACATTTCCGGGTAGTTCGATAAATTACCCGGTTAATAACAATGGTTATTTTGCCGGGGGAGCGGGATTGGTATCCACCATTACTGATTATGCTGCTTTTCTGCAACTGTTTATCAATAAAGGGAATTATCAGGGTAAGCAATTGCTGGCAAGGCATACTGTTGATGTGATGACCAGGAACCAGATCGGGGATATTTCATTGGGTGATGATAAGTTCGGACTTGGTTTTCAGCTCACAACAGCTAAGGGAAGTGGCAAATTAGGCTTATCTGAAGGAAGTATTTCCTGGGGAGGTTTTTTCGCAACCTCATACTGGGCCGATCCAAAAGAAAAACTTTCTGGCCTTTTATTCCTTCAACAGTGGCCATTTAGGCATAGTGAGCTTAGTGATAAATATAAAGTATTGGTCTATCAGGCGTTAAGATAATAATCGGTACGGGGATTGGCAAGCGCCTAAATTCCATGAGGAATGTTGTGCCGGGATTTAAGCAATTATCAAAAACCCCAAAAGTGGGAAAGAACCATTTTTACTGAATATACACCTATTATTTGGAGAATTAAATTACACAATTAAGCAAACATTGTAGTTTTGGCTTATTTAGGGGCTACCAGAACCATATTAACTTTTCTTGTTATCTTTAATTTGAAATAAACTTAATTTTTAAACATTTGTGATCGGTATGGAACAGACTAAGTTTTTTCATGGAATTAGGTCAGGTTTATTTCATTTACCACATCCGGTCATCTAGTTTCAAGCAACTGCACATCTCATTGGTGTTTTCGCGGTAATCATCCACTATCTGTGGTCAATAACTTTTAATTGGTCGGTTTGCTGGGCTTCAGCTGAAAAAAATATTTGACATCTGATCTAATAATCAGTATTTTGATCCAAATTAAACTGGCAACTAAATAAACGCCTCTCCAATGTTCAGAACCTCCTTTTCTTTTTATGGCAGGATCCGCCGTACGGAATTTGCCTTAACCCAAATTTTCTATCTGATCATACTTGACTCACCTTTGCATCGGAGATGAAAACATTTTATTGCCCACATGGATTTGCAACTCCCTCGTTGTCATTTGGTGCCTCGAAAGTTGTGCCAATGAACGGGCAAGGGGTCGCATTTTCAAACTTGAAAGGTGGATTTGGAGGAATGTCAGCAAGTTTCAGATATAGCAGTGGAAGTTTTGGTTCAACACCTTCCTATAGGTTCTTTAGTCTAGGCCTCACTGCAGGCAAGCCATTGTCATTTCTAAAAGAATTGAAAGGGGCCGGAACTTTTAATTTGGGAGTAACAACTTTATTAGGGAAGCCTCGTTATGCTGTAGCTATTTTTCAGGAGCACATATCCAACGTCAAACGTTAAGAGGCCAATAACAAAGAAAGAATGAGACTAAGTTTTAAAACAAGCAAAAAAATTAAGGTAAATTATCTGTTGACCCATAATATTATTTTAGATTATTTAAAGGAATCGGAATATTATAGAGTAGTTGACAATCAAGATGTACTTGTAACTTTTGTTGAAGATGAGTTTAAAGATAGACCTGCTTCCAGATCAGATTATTACACTAAAGTAAATAGTGGAAAATTTGTACTCGTACCCGATGATGAAAACACTGATTTAAACTTATACTATAGCGTTTCTATATTTTGGGAATTTATTATACTCTCAATAACCCTAGCTTTGGCTATTTATATCGACATTACAGCAATTGTACTGACTATTGTATTTTTAGTTAATTTTGGAATAAAAATATATTATATAAATTTTAGCCTCCTGGATAGTATTTTTGATGAACAATTTGAGAATTCATAGAAATCAATGTGATATTTACAAACAATAAGTTTTGAAGGATTTGTAGGTGTGAAGATAAAAAAGCAAAATGTATTTTACATAAGCAGTAGCGCACTATCTACCGTTGACTAATCCAATTAAAGTGTCGCCTAATATGCTGCGATCTTGGTTGAGCTTATCAATTATAGCAACAACCTTGCATCATACCTAACGAAGGGCAGTCGATGAATATCAGACAACTGCATGCCTCATCGCGAATGTTGATCTTGATCTCTGCACCTTTCTTTTTAAGCTCCTTGTAAAGTCCGTCTACATCATCGACCTCAATGATCAAATACACACCCTCTCCCTTGAAACTTTTATGAAACAGGGGTTGCTGCGATGGATGGCCAGGCCGCGAAAACTTATTTCGTCACTGCGGTCCGGGGTATGCAGCAATAAATAAAACTCGTTCTCGAAAGTCACGCCGAAGCCTAATATGCCGGTGTAAAAAGCCTTGCTTTCGGCAAGCTTGGTGCTAATAATACCTGCGTTTAATTTCATCTTCTTTTTGTTTTTAGTTTGTGCGTTCACCACAAATGCCAGACAAATCAGGGTGAACACAATCATTATTTTTTTCATAGTGGTACATTTGTTATACATAAAGTAATGAGCTTTTGTTAAAGATTAATTGTAAAAACCGGACAACTATCTCTCAAAAGCATTCCCTGGTGTGATACCATATAAGGAAGGAATTTAATAACAATTCTTGTGGCTCATAAGGTTTCGGAACAAAGGGGAGTAGGGATGAGGCCTGGCTAGTGGGGCATTTGATAATATTGCAAACCATCTGCCAGGGTATCGGTTATTAATGATCGGAATACATAAAGGGAAATAAAATGTCGAAAAAAAACAAATCAATATTGCTACAGGGTAACGCGGCCATAAGCGGCGGTAATCATGAGGGATTTCTTGAACTATGCACCGATGATACCAGATGGGAATTTGTAGGCGAGCGGATCATCACAGGAAAGCCCGCTCTCCGTGAGTATTTTGCTGAGACCTATTTGGAGCCACCGAAATTTAATGTAAAGGATCTGATCGCTGAGGGTGAATCTGTTATCGCGGTGGGGGAGATTGAGCTGAAGGGAGGGGATGGGAAATGGGTCAGATATGATTACTGCGATATCTGGCAGTTCCGGGACGGTAAAATGGCGTCCTTGCGTGGTTTTGTGATCCCGAAAGGCTGAAATTTTTCTTTTGAGCTCCGGGGAATCACCTACCAATATGTACTGTTTCACAGAGAATAGCCTGCACTGAGAGCCAGTTCGGGTTATTCTAAGGGGCATGTGAAGTTAATTTTTCTACCAAGTAGGTTTATTTTTGCCTTGTAGGTGAAATTTAGGATTTTATCAATAGAAGTGAAGTTCAAGGTATTTAGTAACAACTATCCCCAAGGTAATGCGGGGATAGTTGTTGCAATGATAATTAATCCTGTTTAACTTTTCATTAATTTGATTACGCTTTAATATGTACGGGTATACCGCCAAGCCAGGTTTCCAGTACGGGGATGTTCCGCATTTTCATGTATTGCTCAGATGGGGTGGTTAGTGATAGGGGATCCTGTTCAAGGATGACGAAATCGGCAAAGTAGCCTTCATCCAATGACCCGGCCCACTGGTCGGCATAACATTGCCATGCTGCATCATAGGTGACTGCAACCAGGGCCTGTTCTGGTGTAATGCACTCGCTAGGATTTAATACTTCACCGTTTGCTGTATTCTCTTCCATGATCCTGGTAATGGATTGTTCCATCATTCTCAATGGGCCCAATGGGCTTACTTCGTTGTCGCTGTGTAGGGTGATCCTCATTCCGGCGGCAAGTGTGGAACCGCAAAGGTCGAGCATCTGGGCTTTTGCGCTGCCAAATATGACCTGGCTGAAAGCATAGCCCCAATATCCAACGTGGCCAATAAGGAAACTTGGTGAAACACCCATTTTAAGCATTGTTGATATCTGGTCTGCTGTCAGAAGTGAGCAGTGTTCTATGCGGTTGCGCAGCTCGGTAACGTTGGGCTGGGTGAGGGCGGTTTGGTAGGCTTCTATTGCAAAGGTTACTGCCTGGTCGCCATTGGCATGGATCATCAGGGGCCAGCCTTTCGCTACTACGCCACTGACCAGTGATTGATAGTTTTGCGGAATGGTACCTTTAGGGGTGTTTGGTTGTGGGAAGTTGAATATCCCTGTATTATGAGCTGGCTTGCAAAGATAAGGTGTACTCTGGTAGCCGGTGAGGCCCTGGTTTGAACCGTCCGAAACAACTTTTACGTGGCCATTATACACAGGCGAGTAACTGGCTGTGTCTGGGTATTTGCCAAGGTTGTCTACGTCGGTCTGAGTGGAACATAACAATGCACCCCCGATCCGGACCAGCTCGGGATTACTGCTCAGGTATTGCAGCAAAATCTTTTCAAAATTGGTGTTCAGTCCTGCATCGTACATGAACGTTGCTCCCCTTTGGTTCGCCAGTTTAAAAAGTTCGGTGAGGTAGCTATCGATGTTGTTGGCCATTGCGATAACCTGTTGCTTGATCACGGTGAGCGCTGGGGTCATCATCAAACTTTCCTGTAGCTGACCTTTAGTTTTTGCAATGTATAAATCCACTAGTTTGTATTCCTTTCGCACATCTTCATTGTTATTAAAGACGTAATGTAATGCGCTGGTGTTCAGATAAAGGGTGTGCATTGAGGCGCTGAGTAGCATCATCGGTATGTCTTTTCTAATGCCGTCAAGTATGTGATTATCTATAGTGACCAATTCCTCTTCGCCGTTTTTGTTGGTCACAAAAGGCATCAACGAGGGATCAAGCCCCTTGCCTAGGATAACATATTGAAAATTATCAGGGAGGTTATCGTTGATGATTTTTCCAACTGAATCCAGGTTGTATGTTTCGAGTAAATCCTGACCGTTGAAAGGGCTTACATCTGCCCATTCTGTCATCATGGCGGTTGGGACGATATGTACGTGCGGCTCGATCAGTCCAGGGAGCAGGGTTTGTGTGCCGGTAAGTTCTTTGGTCTTGTAACCAGGATAGTTTTGCTCCATATATGCTGTTACTGCACTTTGGGTGCCGTTGATCACAACGTTTCCGCCAGCTATTCCGATGGCTTCAACGGTACCCGTCGATCCGCCGGTCATCGGACGGATGGTGCCACCGGTGATTAGTAGGGTCTGGGGCTGTTGTTTGGCTTTAAGCCCAGGGCCTGGTTTCATTTTTGCGAGGTTTTCCGGGCTGAAAAGCTCTTCTTTGAGAATTTCTAAAACAGGATTGTTGCAGGCGCATTGTGTGCAGCCATGATGGTGTACGTGTTGGTTTTCCATTGGTTGATTAAGGATGTTAATGATGAGTTTTGTTGTATGTCCGAAAATACAGCATTTTATTTGTTTGCTGTCTTTGTTGGTTTGTATAGTTTATGTTCTGGATTGATCGGTAGGCTGATATGTATAGGTTTTGTTAGGGTATTGGAGCTTTAAATGAATGTTTTCGTAGTGTTACGATGTTTTTTTTGTATTCATAGGTGTTCACGTTTGTAGTGTTATTTATGATCTTTTCATTCATTTTTCGAAAGCATGTCAGGGAAAAAAAGACAAAAACTACTAATAGCATCTTTCAGGTAAGTTTGTTGGCTTTAAAACTGCTGGTACGTACTAATTTTATTTAGTGAGCTATCAATATTGATCTTTGAAATTGATAAAACATCTCTTTTTATGATTGAGCATACATAAAGAATGAGTGATTCTCCATACTGTAGTCTGCAAAGCGCACTTCGTATACTAGGTTTTGAAATTGGTCGGTCCCGTAACCTGAATCATTTTACTATTCTAAATAATTGCTTGAAAAATCAGCCGACTACACGCTTTATGGGATGTTTAGTGCACATTTCGGAGCAGAATAAATAACCACTTTGCCGATTCTTCGTCAATTTTGGAGAAGGGGAAAGTAAAACTGTTAATCCCGTTATTTCCTAATTTTTATTGAACCAAGAGGATTTCTCACAGAAAGGTAATTTACCTGTGGATCGGTTGTGAAAAGAAATAAAAGATATAATATTGCATTTCCGGACCGTTTGTAAGGGCAGATCTGCTCCAGTGACACCGGTTATTTTTTCGATATATATGAACATAATTAATTTCATCAAAGTGAATCTCGCTGTGCTCTGCTGTGCAGCATTATTATTTCCCTATGCGGCCTTTGCGCAAAATAAGGAACAGAAAAGAATAAAGGCTTCAATCCAGGTCCTTTCGGGTTTTGGGAAAATGAAAGAATCCATCCCCTCAAAACTGCTTGAGCTTACCCAGGGCATTGTTGTTGTTCCAAAACTGATCAATGCAGGTTTTGTTATCGGAGGGAAACGTGGCAGGGGCATTGCAATGGTAAAAAGGGCAGACGGCTCATGGAGCAATCCTGTTTTTGTAACTATTACGGGCGGAAGTGTCGGTCTTCAGGCGGGTGTACAGTCGACAGAACTAGTGCTTGTTTTTACACATGCCAATAGTCTGGCTGCGATCAAAAAAAGCAGCTTCACCCTTGGGGGTGATCTTTCTGTTGCAGCAGGCCCGTTAGGGCGGAGTTCAGCAGTAAATACAGATTATAAACTTGATGCCGAGGTATATTCCTATTCCCGTAGCAAGGGGCTTTTTGCGGGGCTTTCTGTCAATGGTGCATCACTGGAGATTGATGTGGCTGCAAACGCTGTGGTATATGGCAAAGATATGGATGTCGCGGAAATTTTTGCTTCTGAAGGGGATCCTGATGATGAAATAGGAGGGCTTAAATCTGCGCTTACCAAAATGAAATAAACTGAATTATTATTTTTAACGTCATGAAGAAAATCATTTTGGCTTTACTGCTGGCAATTGCCGGCTTTTCAGGTTATGCACAAACCTATCAGGCGATTACCAGCAAGAATAAGACTTATCTGGAAACACTGAAAGAGGTGAGCTATACTTATAGGCAAGGTGTTGTTACCTTGAAGAATAACGGAAAGTACGATCTGGGTACGCTGAGTATAACCGTTTCATCTAAGGTGGACAGTACTTTATTCGGGATTGCCTTATTTGAGGAGGGGGTTGAAAGGGGAGCTACGGTTAAGGCTGATGTTTATTTTACTTCAGGCCTGGGCAGTGGTGTTCATGATGTTTCCTTAAAAGATATTGATCAGAAGAATCTGGTGCTGTCTTTTGATAAGGCGACCAGGGCTGTGAAATGAATCCACAATAAATAGTAGTAAGGTAAGTAATGTGACAGAATTAAAACGGTTTCTGCTTCTACAGGTTATTCCCGTTTCCAATTTATGTTATTATTGAAGGGTTTTTAGCTGTTTTTCAATCTCTGCATATTGTAATGTAAATTTTCTGATCTTCCCATCCTTACCGATTATCAAATGCGAAGGGAATATCTTGGTGTAGACCAGGCCCGCCAAGGGCTTTTTCAACTTTCGCTCCCCTTCGTTGTTCATAATCAGCTTTCTCTGTGCATTGTGCACCTTTACCTCCAACTAAAGATGCCAATATATCAAATACTTGAGAACTGTATTTTATATTCCGACGGTTTTTTGTTCATAATTTCCTTAAACTGTTTGTTGAAATTGGACAAGGTATTAAATCCACATTCATAGGATATTAAAGATACAGGCATATTGGTTTCTATCAGTAGTTTACAAGCGTATTTGATGCGTAACTCTATAATAAACTTGGAGAATGTCCTGTTATTCCTTGCCGTAAAATATCTGCTGAACGAAGACGAAGTCATGCACAATATTTCTGCCAGTTCCGGCAAGGAAATCCTGCTCCGAAAGTTTGCGAGTGCATATTCGTAAACTTTGTTCATACGGTCGGTCTCATTCTCATTAACAGGATCACTATATTCTGTATGTGAAATGTAATGATAGGTTTTCGAATTTGCCAATACCTGAAGGATTTTGAGTAGTTGGATTAAGCTCTCCAATCCACTCATTAGCGCGAGCTCTTTCATCATACAGGTAACAAGGTCTTTGCACTCCCCGTAGAACTCCAATCCTCTGGCCGATTTTTTTAATAGCTTTTTGATCAGTAGCATTTCTTCCTTTTGCATCATCTGTTCACCCATGAAGTTTTCCTGCAGGTAGATGACAATTCCATGGACGCTCAATTGACTATCCTTTTTGAAATAAGCCTCATCACTTCGCCAAAGATGTGGCAGGTTGGCGCCTGTGAATACCAGGTCGCCACGCCCGAACGACTTAATACTATCGCCGATAAATCTCGTTCCTGTGCCTTCTAATACTACAAATAACTGGTATTCGCAATGCGAATGCCAAACTGGATCGAAATGTTTGTCCTCCAGTTTTTTGATGATAAACATTTGTGTTTCGGGGATCGTAGATTTTTGAACAGCTGCTTTCATATTCGACTCAATAACATTAATACATCCTTTTTGTTGACATGCTAATAGTCAAATGTAATAAACTGATTGATAAAATACAGTCAGTATTGGACAAAAAAGTAGGAGGCATTGTAAGCCTATTTCTGGATATTAGCTTTTGAATGCTAACCAAAATAAACACATACAATGAAAAAGTACTTAGCGATAGGCGTTATTTGCCTGGTCGCGCTATTCAGCTTAAGCGCTAGTTTAATAATAGATACAAAAGCGCCGCGATTGGAGGTCTTGCTCCTGGGGCACGATAGCCAACACCATAATTCTGAAAAATTTGCAGAAATCATATCTCAGGAATTCTTTAAAAATGGAATTAATATTTCATATACAACTGATGTAAATGATCTGAATACAGAAAACCTTTCTAAATACGACGCAATAATGATCTATTCCAACCATGAGCAAATCACAGGGCCACAGGAAAAGGCTCTTCTGGATTATGTGAAAAGTGGTAAAGGCTTTATTCCCATTCATTGTGCATCCTTTTGTTTTCAAAACTCGGCTGCTTATATCGATATGGTAGGCGGACAATTTAAGACTCATAAAACAGGTGATTTTTCTGCAACGATTGTAGATGCCCAACATCCCGTTATGGAAGGCATAACGTCGTTTAGCACCTGGGACGAAACTTATGTGCACGATAAGGTTGCCAAAGATATTCATGTACTTACAGAGCGGGTAGAAGGCGATCATCATGAACCTTATACCTGGGTTAAGAACTATGGTAAGGGCAAAGTTTTTTATACTGCTTACGGCCATGACGAACGTACCTGGAAAAATCCATCTTTCCTTAAATTGCTGGAGAATGGAGTACTATGGGCCGTTAATGATGAAGCAAAAAAGCAATGGGAAAAATTGCCTAAACCAGCTCCGGAATATAGTGATGCCAAACTTCCAAATTATGAAAAAAGACCTGGTGGCTTTAAATTACAGGCTGCACTGAGTCCAGCAGAATCGCAATTAATGACCCAGGTTCCGGTTGGCTTTAAGTTGGAGATGTTTGCTTCGGAGCCTGATATATTGAAACCAATTGCCATGGCCTGGGACGAGCGTGGCAGGTTATGGATCGTAGAGACAGTTGACTATCCCAATACCGTTAGAGATGTTAAGGGCGAAGGGCATGACAGGATTAAAATTTGTGAAGATACAGATGGAGACGGCAAGGCCGATAAATTTACCGTTTTTGCCGATAAGTTAAATATCCCGACAGGTATTGTTTTCGCTAACGGAGGAGTCATTGTTGCTCAGGCACCTGATTTCATTTTCCTGAAAGATACAAACGCTGACGACAAGGCTGATGTCAGGGAAACGATCATTAGCGGGTGGGGTACATTTGATACCCATGCCGGTCCTTCAAGCCTACATTATGGATTCGATAATAAAATCTGGGGTACAGTAGGTTATTCAGGCTATAACGGAACCGTTGGCAGTAAAGCAACTAAATTTGGTCAAGGCGCTTTCCGTTTTGACAGTAATGGAAAAAACCTGGAGTATTTGGGGGGTACCAGTAACAATACCTGGGGCCTGGGATTCTCCGAAAACAACGATGTATTCCTTTCTACAGCAAACAATACCCACAGTGCTTTTTTAGGTATTCCGAGTTCTTACCTTGATAAAATCGGTGTTCCGGTTAACCAGGCCATAGATAAAATAGACGGACATTATGCCATGCATGTGGTTACCAAAAACTTACGTCAGGTTGATGTTTTCAACGGATTTACCTCCGCAGCAGGACATAACCTATATACTGCAAGGAATTTCCCTAAAGCTTACTGGAACCGGATTGCTTTTGTTAATGAACCAACCGGACGTGTAGTTCACCAGGCAATACTGGAACCTTCCGGGTCCGGATTTAAAGAAAAAGACGGCTGGAACCTGGTAGCCAGTGCCGATGAGTGGTTTGCGCCTGTGCAGACTGAGGTTGGTCCTGATGGTGCTGTTTGGCTGCTTGATTGGTATAATTTCATTATCCAGCACAACCCAACTCCTCCAGGTTTCGAAAATGGTAAAGGAAATGCTTACGTTAATCCACTCCGAGACCGTGTACACGGACGGATCTATAAAGTTGTCTATAATAAGGCAAAGCCATCAGCTATCAAATCACTGGATAAAAATGACCCAAAATCACTATTAAAGGGTTTACAAAGTGATAACCTATTCTGGCGCATGACGGCGCAGCGGCTGATTGTTGAAAAAGGGGATAAAGTATTGGTGCCTGATTTATACAAAATTATCCGCAATCAAGAGGTGGATGAGCTCGGGATCAACGGGCCGGCTATACATGCCTTATGGACATTGCATGGCTTGGGGATGTACGCCACAACTGAAGCTTTCCAAGTAGCAGTGCATGCATTGCATCACCCTTCTGCTGGCGTTCGAAAAGCAGCATTACAGGTATTGCCTAATACGGCTGCCGCTCTGGCTGCTATCCAGGGAACAGGCTTGTTAAAAGATAAAAATCTAAATACCCGTTTGGCTGCATTTTTGAAACTTGCTGACCTGCCGGTATCGCCATCTATTGCAAATGACCTGGTTGCCGCTCAAAATGATCCTGTTAACACTGGCGACAGATGGATTAAAGAGGCGCTAAAAATTGCGATTTCAAAACAGGTTAAAAATGCTTCAGAGTTAGCAAAAAAAACATCGACAAAACCTGCAGTTAAAACCAAAGCAGATCAGGTGATTACCATAAAACCTATTGTAAATGCAATGAAGTTTGATAAAAAAACTTTTACTGTAAAAGCCGGGACTACAGTTGAGCTGGTGTTCGATAATATTGATTTTATGCAGCACAATTTGCTCATCCTTAAAAAAGGGAGCATGGACAAGGTGGGGGCAGCCGCAGATAAACTGGCCCTGAATCCTAAAGGTGCAGAAATGCAATACGTACCTAAAATACCTGAAGTATTGTTTTATACACCTCTGGTAAATCCGGAAGCGAAGTTCAGGTTAAGATTTAAAGTGCCGGATGTAGTGGGCGACTATCCATATATCTGCTCTTTTCCTGGACACTGGAGAATTATGAATGGAGTAATGAAAGTAATTAAATAACCAAATATAAACTAAACCTCTTCATCATGTCAAAATTAAGTGCTGAAAATCCCGGTGCTCAACCTGTTCCGGATATGAAACTCTTTTATGCTTGCTTTATATCGCTGGTCACCACAGCATTCGGATTTATTCTAAGGGCATTGATTTTGCCTCAATGGGGTATTGACTTCAATTTAACCCAGACTCAGTTGGGTGAGATTGCGGGAGTGGGCTTATGGCCCTTCGCCATCAGTATTGTGCTTTTTAGCCTGGTAATCGATAAAATAGGTTATAAAACAGCCATGATATTCGCTGTTGTGTGTCATATATCCTCAGCATTTCTCACCATATTTGCGAATGGATACTGGATGTTATATCTGGGCTCTTTCATTGTAGCCATAGGCAATGGTACTGTTGAAGCGGTAGCGAATCCGGTAGTGGCCACCATGTTTCCCAAACAAAAGATCAAATGGCTCAGCATCCTTCACGCAGGTTGGGCAGGTGGCTTAGTTTTAGGCGGCGTAATGGCACTGACATTAGGTGTTGAAACCAGGTGGGAATATAAAATCGCTTTAATATTGATTCCTACATTGATTTATGGGATCATGACACTGGGCCGTAAGTTCCCGTTAAACGAAAGGGTTCAGGCAGGTGTGTCTTACAAAGAGATGCTTCAGGAAGTAGGGGCAGGTGGGGCACTGATTATTGTCAGCCTGATTATCTTTCAACTGGGTGCCGTATTCGGATGGTCTATCCCAACCAATGTAATCATTACCCTGTTGATTACCGGAGGATTTTGGTATTACACCAGAAGTTTCGGCCGTCCTTTATTTATTATTCTACTGTTGGTGATGATTCCACTGGCTACTACAGAACTGGGTACAGATAGTTGGATTACTGATTTGATGACTCCCGAAATGACCAAAATCGGACTTCAAGCCGGTTGGGTACTCGTTTATACCTCAGCAATCATGTTTGTATTAAGGTTTTTTGCGGGCCCACTCGTGCATAAAATTTCCTCATTGGGCCTGTTGTCACTATGCTCCGGAGTTGCTGTAATTGGCTTATTTATGCTTTCTGCATCTACCGGAATGATGATACTCGTAGCTGCAACCATTTATGGATTAGCTAAATCTTTCTTTTGGCCTACCATGTTGGGGCTCGTTTCAGAACAATTTCCTAAAGGGGGAGCGCTGACACTAAATATTACCGGCGGACTGGGAATGATTGCTGCAGGGGTAATCGGTGCAGGGATTCTTGGTTTTATCCAGGATAAATCTGTGGATAGGAAAATTGCACAGTATGATGTCGTAAACAGAACGGTTATCCATAATACCTATGTAACAGAAAAGAAAACCAGTTTATTTGGCGACTACGAAGGGCTGGACCAAACTAAGCTTTCAGGAGCTAGTCCTAAAGATCAGCACACCATAACTGCCATACGTGATGGCGCAAAGAAAGAAGCCCTTCGTTACATTGTCATCTTTCCGTTGATCATGTTAGGCAGCTATCTTTTGCTGATGCTGTATTTTAGGTCAAAAGGAGGATACAAAGTTGTGCTGTTAGAAAATCGAACGACACAGGAGAATTAAATATGTCAGTAAATATAAAATATGGAGCAAGTACCTGGTTGTGGACTTCTCCATTCCAGACCTCATCTGTTGAAGAACTATTTTCTAAGATTTCGGCGCTTGGATTTGATGCGGTAGAGATTGCTGTAGAAGATCCGTCCCTGATTGACGTAGAAACGGTACGTTTAGCGCTTCAAAAATATAAGTTAAAGGCAGTTGTTTGCGGTGCTTTTAGTGCTAGCCGTGATCTGACCAGTGAAGATCCTGATGTTCGGCAAAACTGTTTTAAGTATATTGAAACCTGTCTGGATTTGTGTGAGTCCTGGGGCGTTTCCATTTTTGCAGGGCCAATGTATTCTGCCGTAGGCAAAGCTAGGATGGTGCCGCCAGAACAACGTGAAAAGGAATGGCAATTAGCAGTTTTCAACCTGAGGATTGCTGCTGAAATGGCTGAGTCTAGAGGAGTACGTCTAGCTATAGAACCTCTTAACCGATTTGAGTCGGATTTGGTAAACACTGCCAAAGATGTAGTGCGCCTGGTAAAGGATATTAACCATCCTTCAGCTGGAATATTGCTCGATGGATTTCACATGGCCATAGAGGAAAGGAATATAGAAACTGCGATTAAGTTGGCTGGTGATCAGCTGCTTCACCTGCAGGTATCAGAGAATTACAGGGGATCACCTGGTACAGGACAAACACCATGGGATTCCTATAAAGCAGGACTAGAAGCTATAAACTACCAGGGGATAGTCTCGATAGAGAGTTTTACGCCAGCAAATCAGGATTTGGCTGCAGCCGTATGTATCTGGCGTCCATTTGCTGATAGTCAGGATGATTTTGCAAGAGAAGGACTTGAATTTTTAAAATCACATTTCAATAAATAATGGAAAGAAAAATAAACATTGCCATAGTAGGCCTCGGTTTCGGTGCAGAGTTCATACCGATTTATCAGAAACATCCCAATGCCAACATGTATGCCATTTGTCAAAGAGATGCTGAGAAACTCAACAATATCGGGGATGCCTTTGGCATTGGTAAAAGGTATACCGACTTTGACGAATTACTGAAAGATCCGGATGTAGATGCGGTACACATCAACACGCCGATCCAAAATCATGCTGAGCAGTCGTTAAAAGCACTTAGGGCAGGTAAACATGTAGCTTGTACAGTTCCTATGGCTACTAGCGTGGAGGAGTGCCGGCAAATTGTTGCTGCGGTTCAGGAAACTGGATTAACATATATGATGATGGAAACGGTGATCTACAGTCGCGAATTTTTATTTGTAAAGGAGCTTTATGAAAGAGGTGAGCTCGGCAAACTACAATTTTTACGGGCTTCACACCAGCAGGAAATGGCTGGGTGGCCGGGGTATTGGGAAGGTTTGCCTCCAATGCATTATGCCACACACTGTGTTGCCCCTGTTCTGGCATTGGCCAAAGCCGACGCCGAATATGTATCTTGTTTTGGTTCAGGAACAATCGATGCACATCTAATCCCTAAATATGGGTCCCCATTTGCTGTAGAAAGCTGCCATATTAAATTTAAAGATTCAGATCTGGCCGCTGAAGTAACCAGGTCATTGTTCAATACAGCAAGACAATATAGGGAGAGTTTTGATGTTTATGCATCGAAAAAGAGCTTTGAATGGACGCTGATAGAGCACGAGCATTCCGTGATTCATACCGGTGAAACGCCTCAAAAAGTAGCTATTCCGGATTATGCGAATTTGCTTCCAGAAGAGATTCAGCACTTTACTACTGCTGGTGTGTACGATGGAGAGAACAATCAGCACTTGTCATTTATTCAGGGAGCTGGTCATGGTGGCTCTCACCCTCATCTGGTACATGAGTTCATCTCTGCATTGATCCAGAAGCGGGTACCTTTCCCTGATGCAAGGCAATCGGCAAATATTACCTGTGTAGGTATCCTTGCCCACGAAAGTGCGATGGAGGGCGGTCAGAAAATTAAACTCCCAGACTTCACAATCTCTTAAGTCGGAACTCATTTAAAAAGGGTTCCAACAGCCGCAAATGCCCGGTAATAGAGCTGAGTAGGTCGTTTCTGAAACTAAAATTAAAGAGGATTTAAGACGGCCGGCAATTTATCAAATATTTGCGCCTGCTTATCTCGTAAGATGGGATTGGAAAGATGGGACATGACTGCTATAGTATGCTAGCTTCTGGTTTTTATATACGGTCAGCGCTCTTCTTTTCCATTGCGGTCACAGATTTAAATTCCGTACCCTGTAGGAACCCTAAATAACCTAATGTGATTTTTATGAATGAGCTAAAATACGGTGATTTCGTGTTAAAATACGGGCAGTATTATATAGCGATATTGTTTACATTTAATAAGCGTTGTTTAGACGTTTATTGGATGCTTATCATCTTTTTAAGTGACAATAAGTACCACTAACCATTAACCAAATATAACTAATATGAGCAAAAGTCGAATTCTCTATAGGCAAGCACCTATTTAAAAGTCAGTACGATCAATTTTCAGATAAGGGATATGTTTAAGCAGAAATGGTTTAAGATTTCGTCTTACGCCATATTTCTTTGCTTATTATAATAAATGTCATTTCGACGTTTAAAATTAATCTTGAAAAGGAATGGGGATGCTATGCCCGTTTAAAGCCATCTAAAAACCATTAAACAAATAATATTATGAGTAACAAACAAGGGTTAAACCCAAAAATTCGTAATCTGCCTGATTTACTGACCGGGTCTCTCAAAATAATGATATCACCAGTTATGAACAGACAGCAAAAAATGAAGAAAATTAAATCCGGTTTTAACAGTATGGGATTAGCAAAATATGTCATGCTTTTTCTCACCTTTTTAAGTATTAATGCCATGGCCCAGAATTCAATAACGGTAAGGGGTATTGTTAGGGACACGACAAGTGGACTTCCTGGCGCCGTGATCAAAATTGTAGGGGCTACGAATCAAGGAGTTGCAACGGACAATTTTGGGCGATTTGAAATTAGGGCTTCAAAGTCAGCGATGCTCAACATAACATGTATAGGATTCAAGCCAAAGCAAATTTCCCTTGCTTCAAAATCAGTCGATGTAGGCAATGTTATCACTTTGGATATCAGACTTGAAAGTGCTACCACAGAGTTACAGGAAGTCGCAGTAACGGGATTTGGTAATACCCAGAAAAAAGCGAGTATGGTCAGTTCGATCACGACGGTAAATGTGAAGGATTTAAAAACCCCTTCATCAAACTTAACTAATGCCCTTGCCGGGCGTATTGCCGGAGTGATCGCTTTCCAGAATAGTGGGGAGCCAGGAATGGGGACTGATAACTCGACCTTCTATATCCGGGGTTTATCTACGTTTGGCTCAGGTAAAAGAGATCCGCTCATCTTAATTGACGGAGTGGAATCCTCGGCTACCGATATGGCACGCCTGCAACCAGATGATATCTCGGATTTTTCTGTACTGAAAGACGCTGCGGCCTCGTCAGTTTACGGTGCAAGAGGAGCAAATGGGGTTGTCCTTATTAATACCAAATTGGGAATGAACGGAAAGCCCCAGTTTAATTTCAGGGTAGAGAATAGAATATCGAGGAATACCAGGGATTATGAGTTTGCAGACAATATTACCTATATGAGAATGGCGAATGAAGCTTCAATAACACGCACTCCAAATGGAATTGAGCCCTATTCCCAAAATAAAATCAACAGTACTGCAGCCGGTGAAGATCCATATCTGTACCCGAATAATAACTGGTTAGACCAGCTTATTAAAAAGCAAACGGTTAACCAGGGCTACAACCTGAATATAGCAGGTGGCACTAACCGTGCCAGGTACTATATAGCGGGTACCTTAAACCAGGATAACGGTAACTTAAGAGTGAACCCGATTAATAATTTTAATAATAATATTCGGCTGAACAACTATTCAATCAGGACTAATATAGATTTTGATCTCACCAAATCAACCGTATTAGTTATTCGTATGTATGGACAGTTTGATGACTATCAGGGGCCGATCGGTGGAATGGATGGTTCAAGGCGTATCTCTGGTGGTGAGCAAACTTTTAGAAATGCGTTAAATGCAAACCCGGTCATGTTCCCGGCTGTGTATCCATCAGGCAAATTGCCCTTCATTGAGCATCCGCTTTTTGGCTCTGCTCAGACACGCAATACCGACTTGAGCCTAAGTTCTACCTTGTACACCAATCCTTATGCGGAGATGGTAAAAGGGTATCAGGTTTATAAGACCTCGAACCTACAGCCCCAGCTGGAATTAAAACAGGATCTGGCTGGTTTAACAACGGGCTTAAGCGCACGGGCAATGGGCTATTTGCGGAGGACTTCCTATTACAGGGTAAATAGAAATTATGATCCATTTTTTTATTCTGCAGTGATTAATGCCCAGGATCAATCATATAATTTAACCGCATTAAATGATGGTGGACAGAATTCGATAGGTACCGTTGGAACAGAAGTACTAAATTTTACCAGAGATGCAAAAGATATTGACTCAAGAATGTGGCTGGAAGGTTCGATTAATTATAGCAGGACTTTTAAGAATAAACATGCCGTTGGAGGGATGCTTGTTTCTTATCTTTCAGATTATGAAAACGCGAATGTTGACGAGCTGATCCAGTCTTTACCTTCGAGAAATGCAGGTATTTCAGGAAGGTTCTCTTATGGGTATGACGATAGATATCTTGCTGAATTTAACTTCGGTTATAACGGCTCTGAGCGTTTTGATACGCGTAACCGGTGGGGGTTCTTTCCCTCTGTCGGTGTTGGCTACAGGATTTCGAATGAAAAGTTTTTCGAACCACTGAGAGGTGTAATCTCTAGTCTTAAGTTTAGGGCTACATATGGTGTTGCAGGAAATGATGCCATTGGAAATGTAAATGACCGTTTCTTTTATATGTCGCGGGTAAGTTTAAACGACAATGGTTATGGCGCCTCTTTTGGTAGAAATGACGGAGCTCTATTATATAGCCGTCCCGGTGTTTCCATATCCAGATATGCAAATGCTGATATTTCGTGGGAGAGGTCAACGCAGTTAAATATTGGGATGGATTTGACAGTAGGAAAAGGAATTGATGTAGTTGTGGATGTTTACAAGCAAAAACGAACTAACATCTTGCAACCTGTAGCAAATATTGATAATGCAGCAGGCTTAATGGCAACAACTTTTTCTAATTTCGGAGATGGTACATCCAAAGGTGTAGATATGTCTGGAAGCTATCGGGCAAATATTTCCCGTGATTTTTCGATCAATGCCAGGGGTACTTTTACTTATGCTACAACTAAGATAGGTAATATTGATGAACTTCCTTACCCCGCATCGCTATCTTATCTATCGAGAAAAGGAGCAGCGTTTAATCAAGCCTATGGGTATATTGCTGAACGGTTGTTTATTGATGATGAAGAAGTAGCCAATTCACCCGTTCAGTTTGGCGATCGTGGTCTCAGGGCAGGTGATATTAAATATAGGGATATAAATGCCGATGGGGTCATCAACACAGATGATCAGGTTGCTCTTGGTTATCCTACAGAACCAGAAATTACTTATGGTTTCGGATCAAGCTTCAGGTATAAGAAATTTGATTTTAGTTTTTATTTCCAGGGATCGGCCCGCTTTTCATTTTTCATAAACTCGAACCAGGTTCAGCCATTTTATCAAAATGGTGGTTATCAGACAGGTTTGCTAAAGGCAGTTGCCGACAATTATTGGACGGAGACAAATCCAAATCTTTATGCCTTTTGGCCAAGATTAAGCACCTGGAGGGTGCCTAGCAATAATGTGACATCAACCTGGTGGATGAGGAATGGCAATTTCCTTAGGTTAAAAAATGTGGAATTTGGATATACCTCGGAGATTAAAAAACTGAATGTGAGAAATATCCGCCTTTATATGTCGGCAACTAACCTTTTCATGTTGAGTAAGTTCAAAATGTGGGATGCAGAAATGCGTGGCAATGGAATGAACTATCCACTCCAATCCCTTTATAACCTAGGCTTACAGGTGAGTTTATAATATAATATCTAACGGAAATGAATAAGAAAAAAATAATTGCATTAGCTGTCGTTTTCACAGTCTTTTGTAGCATAACATCCTGTAAAAAGTATCTGGACATTGTTCCTGACAACGTTGCCGTGATAGAAAATGCATTCAAACTTCGTATCGAAGCCGAAAAATATCTTTTTACCTGTTATTCTTACTTACCCAAAAATGGGGATGGCTGGTTCAATGCCGGAATGATGTCGGGTGATGAAATCTGGTTGCCCCAAGCGGACCGGGCACATTGGCATCCAGCCTTTCAGATTGCCCAGGGGGAACAAAATAGAAGCAGGCCCTTATTTAATGAATGGGGTGGCGACTTAAAAGGAGGGGATGGAAGATATAATTATCTCATGATGTTCAGGGCCATACGCCATTGCAACATCTTTCTTCAAAATATCAAAGACCCAGCAAAAGCGCCCGATCTGGGAATAGCTGAACGGGAAAGATGGATCGGAGAAGTAGAGTTTTTGAAAGCCTATTACCATTATTACCTGATGAGGATGTATGGTCCTATACCGCTTATTGATGTAAATGCACCCGAATCCTCAGATCCTGAAGGGCTTTATTATAAACGGGCCCCAATAGATGAGACTGTAAATTATCTTTCAGCACTTTTAGATGCGGCGACTGAAAAGCTGCCACAGCGGATTTCTGATGAGAATAAAGAGCTGGGTAGAATAACCAAACCAATTGCTCTTGCTGTCAAGGCAAAACTCCTTTTGATGGCAGCAAGTCCGCTATTTAATGGGAATCCGGATTATGCGGGCTTTAAGGATAAAGAAAATACAACATTTTTCAATCCGGTGTTCGATCTTAAAAAATGGGAAAAGGCAAGGGATGCAGCCAAAGCAGCAATAGCGTCTGCGGAGTTAAATGGCAGTGCCCTTTACACTTATATTAATGATTCATATGGCTTAAGCGTAGAAACAAAAACTCAATTGAACATCCGCAATTCGGTAACCACCAGATGGAGTACTGAACACGTTTGGGCACTTTCAAACAGTTATTTTGTGAATGAGGCACTTTGTATGCCACCGATGGCAGGCATCGCAAATGTGGATAGGTTCCAGTTACAAGGTGTTTGGGGAGCTCCGTTGAAAATTGCGAAAATGTTCTACAGCAAAAACGGTGTACCCATTGATGAAGATAAAACACTGGATTTTGGGAATTACATGCAAACCAGGGTAGCCACTTCCTCAGAGCGTTTTACAATTGAACCTGGATTTGCAACAGCAAGACTTAATTATGACCGTGAGCCAAGATTTTATGCTGATCTGGGGTTCGATGGAAGTAAATGGTATATGAAGGATGCGACCAGCACAAGTAGCGACGTAAACTCAGTATACGTCCAATCAAAAAATGCAGAGCGATCTGGATTTGGTCATTTTACCAATTGGAATGAGACTGGTTATTTTATTAAAAAACTTGTTCATTGGGAGTCAACCACGAATACCAACAATGCCCCAAGCTGGAAGACCTACCCTTGGCCGGAAATAAGATTGGCTGATCTCTATTTGATGTACGCTGAGGCTTTAAATGAAGCGGAACCAGGTTCCGTTACTGCAATCAGCTATGTAGACCGCGTGAGAACAAGGGCGGGACTAAAAGGTGTCGTAGAATCATGGACAAATTATTCCAAGAGTCCATCTAAGTATACCAGCCAGGCTGGCCTTCGGGAAATTATTCGTAGGGAACGCCTGATCGAACTGGCATTCGAAGGTCAACGGTTCTGGGATCTGCGCAGATGGAAATTATCCGGCGAGGAGCTCAATAAGGATATCACCGGACTAAGTATTTTGGGTAAGACAACTGAGAGTTATAATATCGAACGAACTATTTTCAACCAAACATTTATAGCGCCCAGGGATTATTTTTGGCCGGTTGGAGACAATGAAATCAGAAAGAACCCAAAACTAGTAGAGAACCCTGGATGGTAATATTTATTTTAAAGATAAAAATCATGAAATCAAAGAAAATAATAAATTACTTACTGCTGTTTACATTGGTATCCGCTTTGTTTTCCTGTAAAGAGGAAGAACTTGGTGGTCCCACAGAACATGACGGAACTGTTCCGCAAATGGTAAGTAATGTCCATGTTGAGAATCTGAGCGGTAAAGCTAGAATTACCTACAAGCTACCAAACGATAAGAATTTATTGTATGTCAAAGCAGTTTTTAAACTGGCTAATGGTACTAATTTTGAAGCAAAATCCTCCTTTTATAAAGATACCGTTGTGGTTGAAGGGTTTGCCGATACGCTGGAGCATCAGGTCTCACTGTATTCTGTAAGCAGGAGCGAAGTACTTTCGCAACCAACTATTGTAAAAGTAAAACCCCTGGAAGCCCCATTCCGTAAAGTATTTAACAGCATTCAGGTTATCAATGCCTTTGGTGGATATAATCTTGCGGCTACAAATCCAACACGGGATAATATTTCCATAATGGTAATGAAGAGGAATGCTTTTAAGCAATTTGAAGCGGACAATTTTAGGAGCATATTTACCCGTACTGACGCAATTTTATCGAAAATCAGGGGACTGGATACCGCAAAGCAGGAATTGGCAATTTTTGTTAAAGACAAATGGGGAAACAGCTCCGACACGCTTTACAAAACAATAAATCCAATATTTGAAGCCAAGCTTAATCCAACGTTTTTCCGGGCTTTGGTATTACCTGGCGACGCTCCTCAGGTTACCAACGGTGCTGCACTGGTTTATGCTTGGGATGGCAGGCTCGGATGGCCCTATACAAGTTTTACCCATCAGATCAATGGTGGTAATGGGCCGCATATGGTCAGTTTTGATACTGGTGTTTCGGCGAAATTAAGCCGGGTATGGATCCGCCCGTTCCCTGAAGGAATAAGATATTATTATCTCTCTACGATGAAAAGGTTCGAAATCTATGGTTCTAGTAGCCCAAATCTAAACGGAGCATTAGACTCAAGCTGGATTCTGCTGGGTAGCTACGAGATTAAAAAACCTTCTGGATTGCCTTATGGGAACGATAATGCAGAAGATCAGGCCACTGCGGCAGCTGGTTTTAGTTGCGACATCGATCTCGCTGCACCTAAAGTGCGCTATCTGAGGATCAGATGCCTGGAAAATTGGGCAGGCGGAACCGCACAAAGTATCAATGAAATAGAGGTTTATGGTGCGATACAGTAAACAATTTGATTCATTATTTAGAACTAAGGAGATGAAATACAAAATAAAGAAAACCGCCCTTGTTTCCCTTGTAGCAGTAATGCTGTTTGGTTGCTCTAAGCCGGATGATTATAAAAAATACCTGGATGGAGGAGATATCCTTTACTCGGGTAAATTGGATTCTGTTAAAATTAACCCAGGTAACAATCGTGTACAGTTGACTGGCCTTTTAAAAGCCGATCCGAAAATCAACAGGATTAAAATCTTCTGGAATGATAAAAAAGATTCGATCGAGTATTCGGTAAATATGAATACAGATCCCCGAAAATTCAGTCAGATTTTTAATGTTGAAGAGGGGATACGTAGCTTTTTAGTGTACACTTTTGATGCTGCAGGGAACCGTTCTGTTGCCGTTAATGCTGTAGGGCGGGTTTATGGCCCACGTTATGCTGCTTCCTTGACCAATCGTGTAATTGGCAGTGCAACCCAAGTCAATGGCGAAACTGGCATTGATTGGCTGACCATTGATCTTTCGGCCGGACCTTTCGCTACTGAAATCCGGTACAATTCGACAACGGGGTTAAAAACTGTCAGGGTACCTATAACAAGCGAACGTACCGTATTGAATGACCTTGCAAGCACGGCATCTACAATTAATACCAGGACCTTGTATCTGCCCACTAAATCAAGTATAGACACTTTTTATACGGAATTTGTTCAGGTTGGTGTTTTAAAGGATGTTACTGCTCAGTATATGTTAAACACCAGGATACCCTTTACTACCAGTATGAAGGGAGATAGATGGGGAATCCCAACTGGTTGGACAATCAATGATGCCGTGCGAAATTTCAGGCAGGCAGCAGGTGTATTTTACGGTGGGGTAGATGCTTGGTTTGGCGGCCCTCAACTGGCTATGGAAGCAGGATGGTCAGCAGATAATATGGCCACAATTACTGATGGTAAAATTTATCAAAGTCCTATTTTACCAGCTGGGTTGTACACCTTCGAAATGGATATCCCCGATTGTACCGCAGGGGGAGACTTCTATACCGTGGTAGCCGACGGAGATGGTATACCCAATACAGGTAACATCACATCTTCATTGGCCTACGCCAAAACTAATGCAAAAGGTACACATAAGATTACCTTTACATTGACTACCGAAACTAAAGTGTCGCTTGGTTTCGTTGGCAATGTTCAAAATAAAGGAGCTGGAGATGGTACATTCTGGAGAATTAGCCAGGTTCGCCTGAAATATTTGCCCAAAACGAATTAACCAGGTTTCCTAAGCGCCAGATACATTCTGGCGCTTTTTTTATAAATCATTGTTTATAAATAACTAAAACACCCAGATCCCCTAATAGTAAAATATAAAGCGCTGCCCCGAACCTTTCGCGGAATAAATTGTTGAACCATAAAAAGCACTATGGAAACCACAGGAGACCGCCAGCAGCCAAAGAAAGAAACGGGAGAGCAAAAAGTCCTTCTGGATCCTGCCATCACCGCAGAGACCGATGAGCTGGATCCCAGATTCCAGCAGGATCAGACAGTTAATAACAAGCAGGCAGAAGCAGGCAATAATATACCTAATCAAGAACAGAATATGGAACAGTTCAGAATAGAAGTGGCAGTAGAGAAACAGGGCAGATTTTACGACATCCGCCCTTTGGGAAATGCCCGGTATGAAATATCGGAAAACGACGAGGTAATCGGTACTATTCAATTGGATGAGAAAGATCATGCCCGCTGCGAAAGCCAGGGCTGCGAACTGGACCTTCCGGCATTGCATGCAGTCCGCGAAGGCATACAGGCTCATGAAGGCTGGGATGAGACTATAGGGCACGCTTAGCGAAACCTGACCTGCTTGAATAATTCCTTGGTCATGCGTTTTACATTTTCACCAAGCTGATCCGGTGTGCAGTGCTTTAGGGCTAAGGGACAGGGAATTCCATTCCCTTCTCACCAGACAGTTCTTTGGATCATTATCAAACCGGTTGATTGATCTTGATAGGTTAAATTGGCGGGGCAATATCGGTAGCATGTTTAATTCGATATAACCAAACCGGAATTGTATTTTCGATTATACTTTTAATTATGCTTAATTTGTACCAGGCGCGCTTGGTTCACAACGCAAAAAGGTGATATAATCGCTTAACATGTTCGGTGGACATCCGGCTGTAATGACTGCGCACCCATTTTAAAATGTAACTTTATTTTTACAGAATTTTTTTTTCAATTTTTTTGGCGTTTTATAATTTTAAACAAGAAATAATAATCTAGAAATTATGAAAATTACATTTTTAGCCATTATTTTCAGCCTGGGCGTGATATCCAATCGTGATAATCCCGCCCCTTATATAGGAAAATGGCATAACATATCCAGTACATCTCCCATCAAAGAAGTTTTATTTTTCCCAGACAATAAAGTCAAATTCTCGAACAGTACCTATTCCATGCTCCAGCGGTACTCATTATCATCCCCCGAAGGACAGGACAATAGGTTCACTGGTCTTTTTGAAGTCATCAATGTGGGAAAATTAGTAAAGAAGAGTTCTGTCGAACTTAATATTTTGGGAGATGACCTTATTGAGCTTCAGATAGACGGTAAAAAGCTCATTTTGAAAAAACACTAGTATTTTACGATAAAATTGGCTTGTGCCATAGCCACCATCAATCATCCCATCTAAAGACGGACCGGTTGTTTAAATCATGGCTGCGGGACGGCCAGATTGGGTTCGGCATTTGTCCTGAAATCTCGATTTCCAATGGTTCTTTTTCGTTTTTTGGTTGAAATGTTTAGTTAAGGACGGTTAGTGGCTCTTTGTCAAATGGTGGAGGGACTGGATATTTTTACGAAAAACCTCAGACTAAAAACGAAATTTTTGGCAACAAGTGTTAAACTGAAAATTAACTTCTAAAAGGTAATGAAGAATAGAATGCTTTGATCATTGTAAATGAACGTGATTTTTGTTAACTTTTGGTTAGAAATCAAGGGTGAAAAGTCTGACAAAAGTCTGCCAAATACCCCCTAAATAGCTAAATGAGAAAAGTAAAACCCCCTCTTAGAGTATCAAAAAGACATCTACGGAGAAATATTAGCCAATTTTTTTAATCCGATATTCTCCACCATACTTTTTAGCCCCTTTAAATCATTTTAGAGGGGCTTTTTTATTGCTTTTAACCTTGTTTTTAGGGTATTTTAGTCCTTTGTTTTTTTTGATTATATGTGGCTTTTTGATAGCCATATTACGCTTTTTATCTATATTTTCGAGCTTTCTTAATCTGGCATTTTCGATATCTTGTGCTCTTTTCTGCTCTTACAGAAACATCTTTGTTTATAATTCATTTTCTATCTTGCAATATTAAATTGTTATTCTGATTTAAAGAATAACATGCACGAATTTTATAAAACGAATTTTTAATGTTTACAGGGAAAACCATAATTGCATTAATCTTCTTACTGATTTCGTTTGCGGGTTTAGCTCAGCAAGACCAGATTCAGTTTTCTTGTATAAATATTTCCGATGGGCTCTCTCATAATCAGATAAATACAATTGTTAAAGATAGTAAAGGTTTTATTTGGATTGGTACCCTTTCTGGATTAAATCGTTTTGATGGTCAGAAGATTAAGATTTTTAAACACGATCCGAGAGATCCTAAATCAATAAGCGATGACTTTATTGTTAATATCTTTGAACTGCCAGATAACAAGTTATATCTGGAAACGAAGAATGGCGCTAATATCTATGATGCGGAAACCCAAAGTTTTATAAGGGATGTGAAGCCTTACCTGAAGGAGTTAAACATTATTGCTAAAAAGATTATAGAGATAGTAAAAGATAGTAAAGGCGGTTTTTGGTTCAACGCAGGTGACGAAGGCGTCTTTAAATATGATACGCTGAGCAAAAAAAGTATTCATCTAAAACTGAATACCGGGAATGCCGCATCACTAGCTGGTTCTCCAGTTTCTGCATTACAGAAAGGGCCAAATGGAGACATTTGGATTATTCATACGGATAAGACCATTGAATTACTCAATAGTTCCACAGGTAAAGTTCATAGGCGCATCACCGCATTCAAACGTAAGGATTCTTTAGCTTTTCAAAACTTTAAACTGTTTGTTGATATTGCGTCTGATCTATGGATATATACCCTGAATAGCCAGAGAGGAGTAGATTTTTATGAAACAAAAACCGGGAAGACCAGATTTATAGACAAGGCACCAAATGGTCTGAATAACAATCTGATCAGCAGTATCATCCAGGATGATAAAGGATTGATCTGGATAGGAACCGATCATGGCGGTGTTAACCTGCTGGATAAAAGAAATTTTAGTGTCAGGTATCTTGTTAATAAAGAGGACGACGTTAAAAGTATTGGTCAGAATGCCATTTTAACCTTGTATAAAGACCATTCGGGGATAATATGGGTAGGAACATTTAAAAAGGGTGTTAGCTTTTATCATGAAAAGATCCTCAAATTCCCGCTCTATAAACACCAGAATGCAAATCCCCGTGGGCTGACTTATGATGATGTAAACCGTTTTGTAGAAGATGGACTGGGTAACATCTGGATTGGTACGAACGGAGGTGGGCTATTTTATTTTAATAGAAAAACAGGTCAGTTTAAAAGGTATGTGCATGAACCTGGAAATCCAAACAGTTTGAGTAACGACATTATTGTAAGTCTGTTTATAGATCGCGATAAAAAGCTATGGGTAGGGACTTATTTTGGCGGGTTAAGTTGCTTTGATGGCACAAAGTTTATTCATTATAAACACAATAGCCAGGATATAAACAGCCTTACTGATGACCGGGTATGGGATATTCTTGAAGACAGGAAGGGGAATCTATGGATTGCTACTTTAGGCGGTGGACTGGATAAATTCGATAGAAGCAAAGGCATTTTTATTCACAAAAAGGTAGGAGAAAAGAATGGTATAATTTCAAATTCGCTTTCCTGCTTAATAGAGGATAGAAAAGGCAGTATTTGGATAGGGAGTTCGGAAGGGGTTGATGAAATGAAACCAGATGGCCGGTTCGTTCATTACAAAAATAAACCAGGCGATAAAAAATCGTTGATCAATAATGTTGTTTATGGCATGATGGAGGATAGCTATGGTTTTATATGGATATCCACACGTGATGGGTTAAGTCGGTTAAATCCTGAAACTGCAGTGTTCCAGAATTTCGACAGCAAAGATGGGCTCACTGAAATGACTACTTTAAAAGTGGTTGAAGATAATAACAAAAATCTTTGGGTAAGCACTGCAAATGGTTTGTTCGAGGTTATTGTCAAAAAGATAAATAAGGACAAATTCTCTTACACCTTTCGTAAGTACGATGAACATGACGGTTTGCAGGGCAATGCATTTAATGCCAATGCAGGGTTTAAGACCAAATCGGGAGAGCTTTTATTTGGAGGAGCAAATGGCTTTAATCTTTTTAAGCCTGCCGACATCAGGAATGACATTACCATGCCTGTTATCGTTTTTACTGATCTGCAGATTTCTAACAGGAGCATTGGCATTGATGACCAGGTAAATGGAAGGGACATATTAAAGAAGTCTATCATTTTTACAAAAGATTTAAAGCTGAACCATAACCAGAATGGATTTGCTCTTGAGTTTGCAGCATTGAATTTCTTTAACCCTCAAAAAATAAAATATCGGTACAAGCTCGAAGGATTTGATCTGCACTGGCAGGAACTTCAGGGAAATAACCGATTGGCAACCTATACCAATATTGATCCGGGTGAATATACTTTTAAAGTGATTTCTACTGATGCTTCGGGAAATTGGGTGAATAATGAGACCAGCCTTAACATTACCATTATGCCTCCATTTTGGAGAACAACGCTGGCCTATGTCATTTACGCATTGCTAATTGGTGGTACGCTGTTTTTCATCAGGCATCGTGGCATTCAACGGATAAGGAAGGAGTTTTTAATAGAACAGGAACGACAACAAGCCAAACGGATGCATGAACTGGATCTGCTTAAGATAAAATTTTTTACGAATGTAAGTCACGAATTCAGAACGCCCCTATCGCTGATCATCACGCCACTTGAGAAACTGATTAAACAAGCTCGGGATCCAGAAAGACCGCAGCTTCAAATGATTCAGCGGAACGGGCGCCGCTTGCTGAATCTGGTAAATCAATTGCTGGATTTTAGAAGAATGGAGGTACACGAATTAAAACTGCACCCTAAAACAGGAGATATCATTTCTTTTATTCAGGAGCTGTCATTTTCCTTTAGTGATATAGCCGACAGAGAGAACATCAGTTTTAGTTTTCAAACCGATAGAAAGAGCCTGATTACCTTTTTTGATCATGATAAAATTGAAAGGATACTGTTTAATCTCCTTTCGAATGCTTTTAAATTTACACCACAGGGTGGTAAAGTGAAAGTAAGTTTGCTCACTACCATCAATGAACAAAAACAAACCCAGTTAATTCTTAAAGTTTCTGATACGGGGATTGGTATTCCAGAGGATAACAAGGCAAGGATATTCGAAAGGTTTTTTCAAAATGATGTTCCCGGTTCCATTGTTAACCAGGGTAGTGGCATAGGCTTGTCAATTACCCGGGAATTTGTAAGGCTGCATGGTGGGCATATTACGGTTGCCAGCATTGTGAATGAAGGAACTGAGTTTACAGTTCACCTTGTTTTTCCTAAAACAGATATAGGATCATGCGGTTCAGAAGCTAAGCTCGATCTGGTCATTACTGCCAGGGCAGAAGAAAATGAGATAAGTGATCCTAACTTTGTACGGAAAAGTAAAAAGCCAATGCTCATACTGGTGGAAGATAATGAGGATTTTAGGTTTTATTTAAAAGACAATTTAAAAGAATACTACCAGATAGCCGAGGCCGCCAATGGTAAAGAAGGCTGGCAAAAAACGCTTTCTATACACCCTGATTTGATTGTTAGTGATGTGAGTATGCCTGAAATGAACGGTATTGATCTTTGTCGGAAAATTAAAGCGGATAAGCGTACGGCTCATTTACCTGTGATATTACTTACTGCATTAACTACCGAAGACGAACAATTGATGGGTCTTGAAACCGGTGCCAATGATTACATGACCAAACCTTTTAACTTTGAGATTCTTTTATCGAAAATAAGGAACTTACTACAGCAGCAGGCACTTTCAAAAAAGACCTACCAAAAGCAGGTAGAGTTTAAACCACTGGAAACAGAAATTGAATCTGTTGACGATAAGTTCATCAGACAGTTGTCTTTTCATATAGAAAAACATTTGTCAGACTCCGGCTATACTGTCGACCAGTTAAGTACAGACATGAATATGAGCAGGGTAGGTTTATACAAAAAAGTACTTCCGCTAACAGGTAAATCACCCGTAGAATACATACGCTCTTACAGGTTGCTAAAATCTAAACCGTTATTACTGAAATCGCAGATGACTATTTCCGAAGTTGCTTATGAAGTAGGCTTCAGTAACCCCAAGCATTTCAGTAAATATTTTAAACAGGAATTCAATATACTGCCATCGGCATACGCATTAACAAAACTTGATAAATAGCCCATTCAACATTCATTAGGCTAATTTGTTAACATATGGATACCTAATTGTTATCATTTGAGTGCCCTCGCTTTTTTTGGGTGCATATACCTTTAGAAATAAAACAACCAGGTATAAACTGTATTTATTTCTATGCAAAAAATTAGGGTGGGCACCGTAATATTTATAGGTAGTATTCTACTTTATATAAATGTAAACGGGCAGTTAAAAGATGATGTGCAAACAACTTCAGGGATAGAAATTCCTATTCAAAATTCTGCCTCAGGAATTAAGAAAATAAAACTTCAACCGGTATCGGATCAGATCATTCATGTAACTGCAACAGCAACAGGCAAGTTTCCTGACGATAAAAGTTTAATGGCTGTAAAGCTATCAGATGCTGCTGTTAAATTTACAACAACCAACACACCCGACCAGGTGACCTTAAGTACTTCATTGTTGAAAGTGGAAGTATCCACAAAAACCGGTTTAATTACCTATCGTGATGCCAACGGTAAAGTATTACTGGCCCAAACAAAAACCGAAGGACTTTCACTTATCCCTAAAGTATTTAACGGAGAGCCGTCCTATCAGGTTTCTCAGCTATTCGATGCGCAGGAAAATGAAGCATATTACGGTTTGGGACAGCACCAGCAGGGATTGGTAAACTATAACGGACGCAGGGTAGACCTTGTGCAGTACAATACAGAAATAGGCGTTCCCTTTTTTGTTTCTAATAAAGGTTATGGGCTGCTTTGGGATAATTATTCGATTACCCGCGCTGGCGACATAAGAGACTATCAGCCGTTGACTGCTTTAAAATTGTTTTCCAAAGAAGGCGATGAAGGTTGGCTTACCGCTACTTATACCTCAAAAAATGAACCCGGAAAAGTATTGCTTAAGCAACCTATTTCTGAGCTATCTATAAACTGGTTAACAGACCAGCATAAATTTCCTTCGGGCATAAAAATGCAGGATGCCGTTGTGCGTTATGAGGGAGCCGTAGAAAGCGACATGGAAGGGCTGTACCAGTTCCAGCTAAAATATGCAGGTTATATTAAAGTTTGGTTTGGTGAGAAGCTTGTTGCCGATTTTTGGCGTCAGGCATGGAATTCGGGATCGGCAATACTGGATCTGGAATTAAAAAAAGGTAAGAAAACCAAAATTAAGATCGAATGGATACCGGATGGCGGAGAATCTTATCTGGGACTAACCTGTTTGCCTCCTTTGCCGGAATCGTTAAAGAATACCTTTGCGCTTAGCTCCGAGTCTGGTACCGCTGTTAACTACTATTTTATTCAGGGTGAAAATGCCGATCAGGTGATTAGTGGCTACCGTACAGTAACGGGGAAAGCTGTGTTGATGCCTAAATGGGCGATGGGTTTTTGGCAAAGCAGGGAACGCTATAAAACGCAGGATGAAATTTTATCAACCGTAAAAGAGTTCCGTGATCGTAAAATCCCACTTGATAATATTGTTCTGGATTGGTCATATTGGAAGCAGCCGGAATGGGGTAGTCAGCAGTTTGATCCTGCACGTTTTGCTGATCCTGATCAGATGATCAAATCGCTTCACAAACAACATGTGAACCTGATGATTTCTGTTTGGCCTAAGTTTAATAAGGGGTTCGATATCTATGACAAGTTTAACAAAGAAAATTTTCTTTATAAAAGAAATATTGTTGATGGGCGTGTAGATTGGATAGGCAAGGGATATTCAAATACATTCTACGATGCTTTTAATCCGAAAGCAAGAACGGCATTTTGGGAATTGATGAATAAAAGGTTGTATAGTAAAGGTATAGATGCCTGGTGGATGGATGCTACGGAACCTGATATGCATTCGAATTTACCGGTGGAGATTCGAAAAGACCTCATGAATCCAACGTATGAGGGATCATCGACAACTTATTTTAACGCATTTCCATTGGTTAATGCCAAAGGCGTTTATGAAGGGCAACGTAAAGCTAACAATGAAAACAGGGTCTTTATTTTAACACGTTCTGCTTATGCAGGCTTGCAAAGATATGCTGCAGCGGCATGGAGCGGAGATATCGCTTCAAGGTGGGAGGACATGAAAACCCAGATCGGTGCAGGTGTAAACTTTTCTCTTTCGGGCATGCCTTACTGGACGATGGATATTGGTGGTTTTTCTGTTGAAAAGCGCTATGAAAATCCAGGTAAGGAAGACCTGGAAGAATGGAGAGAACTAAATACCCGTTGGTACCAGTTTGGAGCTTTTGTCCCCTTGTTTAGGGTACACGGACAGTTTCCTTTTAGAGAGATCTATAACATTGCGCCAGAGGGGCACCCTGCTTATAAAAGTATGCTGTACTACAATAAATTGCGCTATAGACTGATGCCTTATATTTATTCAATTGCCGGCAATACCTATCATCACGATTATACCATGATGCGAGGTTTAATGATGGACTTTCCTCAGGACCTTAAAGCTTCTAATTTGCCAGATGCCTTCCTTTTTGGCCCTTCTCTATTAATTAATCCTGTTTATAAATATAAAGACAGGAATAGGGAAGTGTACCTTCCATCGGGACAAGGCTGGTATGATTTATATACAGGCAGGTATATTAAAGGCGGGCAAATCATTAAAGCTGATGCACCATATGAAAAGATGCCTGTGTATGTGAAGGAAGGATCTATTATTCCTACAGGACCGGAATTACAATACACTTCAGAAAAAGCTGCGGATCCGATAACACTGTTTGTATACACCGGTAAAAATGCTTCATTCTCCCTTTATGAGGATGAGGGTACCAATTACAATTATGAGAAAGGTGCTTTCGCTACGATAGATTTTAGTTACGACGAAAAAACCAAAACGCTTACGGTGGGTAGTCGCCAGGGGAGTTTCAATGGGATGCTGGAGAGTAGAACATTTAAGGTCGTAGTGATTACCCCTAAATCAGCCAAGGCATTAGAATTTAACCAAAAGGCAAACTACAGTCTTACCTACAACGGTAAGGCAACTACAGTCAAACTCTAACCAGAATAAACCAATATAAAATGAATCAATTATTTACCAAATTTTTAAGAACGGCATGAAAAAGAATTCTATAATTAAAGGAGAACATATTTTTCTGTTGATTTTTCTTTCACTGCTTGTTTTCAGCGAATCTTTGTTTGCGCAGCAGCGTCAGATCAGCGGAAGAGTGACTTCAGCGGATGGGCTCCCTATACCGGGTGCAGTAGTAAAAGTTAAAGGAAAAACCGGTGGAACCGGAACGAGTAGCGAGGGTGCGTATACCATTAATGCCCAGGCCGGAGATATACTCCAGATTAGCTCTGTTGGTTTTGTATCTAAAGAAGTACCGGTTGGACAAAGTGCTACAGTTAACATTAGTTTAGCTGAAGATAAACAGCAACTCGACGAAGTAGTGGTGGTGGGCTACGGTGTTCAGCAAAAGAAACTGGTAACCGGTGCCACAGTTCAGGTTAAAGGAGAAACGCTGCAAAAGCAAAGTACTACTAACGCACTGCAAGGCTTACAGGGTCAAACTCCCGGTGTACAAATCACTTCTACTTCCGGTCAGCCTGGCGAAAACATCAAAGTAACCATAAGGGGGTTAGGTACCATTGGTAATGCATCACCGCTATATGTTGTGGATGGTGTGCTTACAGGTGATATCACTTATTTAAACTCATCAGATATCGAATCGATCGATGTTCTAAAAGATGCTGCATCTGCGGCTATTTATGGTTCTCAGGCGGCTAATGGTGTTGTGTTGGTTACTACGAGGCAAGGTAAACGTGGGCAGAAAGGGCAGATTACTTTTGATGCTTACGCAGGCGTACAAAATGTTGCAAAAAAATTAGCGTTGCTTGATGCTTCGCAATACGCAGCTATGATGAGCGAGGCCGCTGTAAACGGCGGGAAACAACCACTGTTTACCAATGATGAAATAAAAGCTTTTGGCAAAGGTACAAACTGGATGGACGAGATGTTTGTAGACAATGCACTCACACAAAATTATGCACTTGGCGCATCCGGTGCATCTGAAGCTTCAGTTTATTCATTGGGTTTGTCTTATACCGGGCAGGAGGGTATTGTGGGGGGTAAAGGCTTGTCCAATTACCAACGCTACAGCTTTAAAATCAATTCTGAACATAATTTTTATAAAGATATCATCAAAATTGGTCAGCACCTTACCTATACAGATATTAATAATAACGGTATAAGTGTTGGTAATCAGTATAATAACACGTTACGTGGAGCATTTAGTGCCAGCCCATTTTTGAAGATGTATGATGAGAATGGAAACTTCTTCGATAACAGCAAGTCTACATGGAATAATGCTGAGGCAAATCCTTATGCATCGATGGTATATAACAGCCAGAACAAAAATAATACGCAGCGTATACTTGGTGATATTTATATGGTAATCGAACCGATTAAAAATCTGAAATTCAGAACCAGTTTAGGTATGGATTATAGTGCAGGCGAAAGTCGTTCTTATACCCCTGTCTACAGCCTTTCGGTTTACACTTATAACCTTGTTAACAAAGCCAGCCAATCGATGAATAAGGGTAAATCACTAATCTGGGATAATTTGTTGAGCTATAAATTTACGTTAAGTAATGACCATACTTTTGAAGCTATGGTAGGAAGTTCTGCATATCGTGCAGATGGTTCTAGTATTTTTGGAACCAATACAAATTTGATTGCTGATAGTTTTGATTATGCCTGGCTAAGTAACGCAACGGGTAAAAACATAGCGGGTATCACTATTGGAGGTAGACCTAACGATCCGGATCGCAGGTTATCTTACTTTGGCAGGTTAAATTATAATTACAAAGAAAAATATTTATTAAATGCCACTTTCAGAGCAGATGGTTCTTCACGTTTTGGCCCGGCAAACCGCTGGGGGTATTTCCCTTCTGTTTCCGCAGGCTGGGTAGTAACAAACGAGAATTTTATGCAGGGACAAAAGGATTGGTTAGACTTTCTTAAGGTTCGTGCCAGCTGGGGGCAGGTGGGAAGTCAAAATATAGATGCGTTTCAATATCTGGCACCAATTAAGCTAAATAATACAAATTATATTTTTGGTCCTGATGAGGGTGTACTTACTCCTGGTGGCTACCAAGAAAGAATTAGTAATCCCGCAGTGAAATGGGAAACCTCAGAACAGACCAATATCGGATTTGATGCTAATTTTTTGAAGGGCAAATTTGCGTTGAATTTCGACTGGTATAATAAAACGACTAAAGATTGGTTAATAGCTGTACCGATTCTGGCCACAGCTGGCGCCAATCCTCCTTTTATTAATGGTGGTAATGTGAAAAATACAGGTATAGAACTGGCCCTTACTTATAAAAACAAGGTGGGTGAATTTAATTATTCTGTTGGAGTTAATGGCGCTTATAATAAGAACAAAGTTGAAAATATTCCTACTTCCGATGAAATTATTCATGGTGGTGAGAATGAACTGTTCAACAATGCACTTGAGTTCTATCGTGCTCAAACCGGATTCCCAATTGGCTATTTCTGGGGATTAAAAACAGCGGGTATTTTTCAGAATGAAGCTGAGGTTCAAAATTACAGATCTGCCAATGGTAAGGTAATACAACCAAGCGCTGCGCCCGGAGACGTTAAGTACGTAGATATTAATGGAGATGGTATGATAGATAATCTGGATAGAGGCATGATTGGTAATCCGAATCCGAATTATACATTTGGTATCACACTTTCGGGTGATTACAAAGGCTTCGATTTTTCCGTTGTAGCTTCTGGAGTTGCCGGAAATGATATTGTTCAATCCTACAGAAATCCGTCTAGTCAGTTTGGTAATTATACCACCCGAATACTCGATAGATGGCACGGAGAGGGCTCATCGAACACCATTCCGCGCTTAACTGAAGACAATAGGAATTGGAGCAATTTCTCTGATCTGTATATTCAAAAAGGTGATTTTTTAAGGATCAGCAACATCACTGTTGGTTATGATCTTGGCAAGGTATTTAAAAAGAGCTACCTGAAACAGGTAAGGTTATATGCTGCTGCATTAAACGTTTACACCTTTACAAAATACGATGGAATGGACCCAGAGATAGGTTATGGTACTCAAGGATTCGCGTCTGGTATAGACTTGGGTTATTACCCAAGACCAAGAACATTCATGATAGGAGCCAATCTTAAGTTTTAACTACAAGATCATAAAAATATGAAAGCTATAAAAATATATGCTGTTGCACTAAGCCTTTTATCTTTGGGCGCCTGCAAAAAAAGTTTTCTGGATACTGAGCAAGTGACAGCAGTAACAGATCAAAATTTTTACAAAACACCAAAAGATGCATTTACTGCACTTGTTGGTTGTTATGATGGATTACAGGTGGTGTGGTCTGAGGGGATTGCTTTGCCCGTCGCAGCCGAAGTAATGTCTGACAATACTTTTGGAGCAACCGGAAATTCTGATGGTTTTGGTTACCAGATGATTGATGAATTTGATAAGTCGCGTTCACCATCAGATCAAAATTTATATAATCGAAACTGGGTTTTGTATTATAGAGCGCTGTTTCGCTGCAACGTGCTACTGGGTAAACTAGATCAGATAGAATGGGGTAGTAATACACAGTTAAGAAAAACATACGAATCTGAGGCCCGCTTTCTGCGTGCTTACCTGCTATTTGATATGGTTAGGCTTTGGGGTAACATTCCATTGTTAACGGCTCCATCTACCGAAAATTTGCCACAAAGTAATCCAGATGAAGTTTATAAGGTAATTGCTAACGATCTTAAATTCGCTGCAGTAAATTTACCGGAAGTTGCTTACCCGGCTCAGGCTGTAGCCAATCATGGTAGGGTTACCAGATATGCTGCCGAAGCCCTGATAGGTCGCGTATTCCTGTTTTACACCGGTTACTATGCAAAGGCAGATTTAGTTGGCCTTGTATCTAAATCAGAAGCCCTTGTATATCTTGAAGATGTAATTACAAAAGGTGGGTATGGTTTAATTGAGAAATTTGCCGACTTATGGCCTGCTGCATCACCAACATCTTATGCAGGTGAAGATAATAAGGAAACCATTTTTGCAATAAAATATACTTATACAAGTGATTATGATGGCAATACCGATGGCAACCATTGGATGATAATGACAGGTATCCGTGAGCAGGCACTTTACCCCTATGGAAACGGATGGGGTGCTGAAACAGTAAACCCTAAACTATGGAATGCATATCTGCCAACTGATACGAGAAGAGTAGGCTCTATCATTTCTATTGTCGACGAAAAACTCCCCTTCACAAATCAAAAAGGTCAAAGAGAATATACCGGTTACTATGTAAAAAAATACAGCCCAATGATCGGTTTAGATGGCAAGCCTCTACCAGAGGCACATGGTAATACCAACTTCCAGATCGGTCAGTTCCAGGATTATGTATCTATCCGTTATGCTGATGTATTATTGATGGCAGCAGAGTTGGGAAGTGGAAATGCCCAAACCTATTTTGATGCTGTTAGGCAGCGTGCATATAAGGATGCATTTATACCACTTGCCATAAGCCAGGCTAACATCATTAAAGAACGCAGACTGGAATTTGCTTTCGAAGGAATACGCTATTATGATTTACTGCGTCAGGGAATAGATAAAGCTGCCCAGGAAATTGCCGAAACTTCTACCGTATCAAATGGTGGTGTAAGTGCAGAGAAAAAAATATCTGCCGCAAATATCATTGCTACAAGAGGTTTGCAGCAAATACCATATACCCAGATCGGTCTTTCTAATGGAACGTTAAAACAAAATGCAGGCTGGTAACAGATCATCTATTTTAATTATTAAAGAAATGAAACTATATATAAAAATATTTGCAATGCTGATGCTGCCTTTGCTGTTCAGTGCTTGCAAAAAAAATGAGCACAGTCTTGATAGGACGCTTGATAAATCAGAAATACAATATACTGTAACCCAGGATCTGCAGGCAGATGCCGGTGGAAATACTGTAATTCTTAAAAATGCCACCCCCGGGACTATATCCATGTGGGATTATGGAACAGGAACCTCCAGAAGGATGATAGATACGGTTAAATTTGCCTTTAAAGGAGATTATGTGATTAAATTTTCTGTACTCAGCGGAGGATTAGAAGTGAAGATGGATTCTGTAGTCGTAAAAGTCACACAAGATAATTTGAACTACGTGAACGACCCACTTTGGATAGCACTTACTGGCGGTGTAGGTAAGGAGAAAGAATGGGTATTGGATACGGAAGGTATTTATTTTACAGGGCCTTTTGCATTTTATGGAGTAAATATTGGTTGGCTTAAAGACGGTGGTCCATGGGGTTCCAATACCACAGGATGCTATGGTGCTGATTGCTGGAATTGGGGTCCGGGACTTGCCGACATCTATCCAAATATGATGGCCAAAGGTGATTATGGGGTAATGACGTTTGGACTAAAAGGAACCGCTACTTTTAAAGCCGTTAAACCTATGGAAAATGGAATTATACAAAATGGGACTTTCTTTTTAAATGTGAATTCGAAAATGTTAACCATTAATTCGGGTTCAATCCTTAGAGGATATAAACCTGCAAAGAATGGAATTACAGGAATAAGTAACTGGACAAACTATAAGATCTTATCTCTTGATGAAAATACACTTCAACTTGGTGTGATTAGAGATAAGGATGTTGATGGCGAAGGACAAGCAATGCTCTCTTTCAATTTTATAGCAAAGTAATCTGCTTTATTGCTTAGGCTTCATCTTTATTCAGGTGAAGCCTGAGTTTTTTATGAAAAGACATTTATACACAACAGCTTGTTGTTGTGTAGTTATTATAAAAAGATTTTAAGCCAAACACCGAGATTATAGCCCAGTTTAGCAATTCGTTATAGAAATGAATTACGTTATCAAAACGCTAATGCAGGACCTTAAAAACCTTGCCCAGGAGATCAGGGCTGAGGTTACGGAGAAAAAGAATAGCGCAAAATAAACAGGAGACTGTTTTGGGAAATAAAGCCACTGGTATTGATCAGTGGCTTTTTTGCGTGTAAATTTTTAGTGATGTTTTTGTTGTTTTGTACGGTTGCTAAAGCCTGGAGTAATAAATATGAAGATAATAACATCCTTACTTTAAAAGATGCTCATGATAGAGCTGTTGGATATTTGAAAGACAATTACTTGACTTTACAAGTCCCAATTAGGGCACAAGAAAAAAGAAATATCTATTATCCTTTTGCAGTTAAATTAAAACGATTGACATATTAAGTTAGAATAGTAAAAACTTACAAAATTGTATGGGATCTTGTATTGGGAAAAAGAAAATCCGCGAGATTATTGAAATTTCGCGGATTCTTTTAAAGATTTGTGGAGCCGAAGGGAGTCGAACCCTTGTCCAGTTGTGAGATAAATTATACCTTCTACATGCTTATTTTTCAATTGATTTTAGGGAAATAAACGGGCTGAAAACCGACCTTATTTAAATCCTTAGATACTTTATCTCACTTTAAGTCGTATCTCCTTAAAGCCAGCTTTGTTGTTTCGATGCCCCAGATTCTAACCCAACAATGCAGCAGTTAGAGGGACAAAAGCTAGTTAGTTCTAAACTAAGCAGCTAAGGCGTAAGTATTTTCGCCAACTAAAATGTGAACGTTCACTTTAAGTGCTCTCCGTACAACGCACTGCATGCTAACATAACCTTCGCCACCCTGTCAAATCCAAGAACGGCCCCGTTTTAGTTTACATTTTTGAGTAATCAGTTTGTAAACCGGATACAAATATACAAATAAAATGCCAAATAATAGCTTTAAACTGTTATTTGGCATCTAAAATTGAAAGCCGGAAATTGCGAACTACAAACTATACCGTTCTTCCCGGATATTGTTGTAACGCTACTTCCAAACAGTCCATAGCTGCATTTAAATCAGAGATATTTAATACATATGCCATACGCACTTCGTTTTTACCAGAACCTGGGGTAGAATAGAAGCCCGTTGCAGGTGCCATCATTACCGTTTGGTTATTATGGGCAAAATCTTCTAAAATCCACTGACAGAATTTATCAGCATCATCAATCGGGAATTTCGCTACCACGTAAAATGCACCGCCCGGATTAGGGCAGAAAACGCCTTCTATATTATTTAACCGATTAACCAAAGTATCACGGCGCAAAGTATATTCGGTATTTACTTTTTCAAAATAACTATCCGGTGTATCTACAGCCGCTGCACCAGCAATTTGTTCAACCATGCCCGGACTTAATCTTGCTTGTGCAAATTTTAATCCTGATGCAATAACTTCTTTGTTTTTGGTAATTAAACAGCCTAAACGCGCACCACAAGCGCTGTAACGTTTAGAAACCGTGTCCATAATGACCACATTTTCATCCAAACCAGCTAAATGCATTGGGGAAATAAATTCTCTTCCATCATAACAGAATTCGCGATAAGCTTCGTCAGAGAATAAAAATAGATCGTATTTAACACAAAGTGTTTTTAATGCCTCTAATTCTGCTCTTGAATATAAATAACCAGTTGGGTTATTAGGGTTACAAATGATGATCGCCTTCGTTTTTTTCGTGATCAGTTTTTCGAATTCGGCAATCGGAGGCAAAGCAAAACCATTTTCGATGTAAGAAAGGATGGGTTTTACCACCACGTTGCTCATGCAGGCAAAGCCATTGTAATTCGCATAAAAAGGTTCTGGAATGATAATCTCATCACCCTCGTTTACGCAGGTCTGCATGGCAATGGTAATGGCCTCAGAACCACCAACTGTTACCAATATATTTTCGGGTGTAATATTGTAACCCAGTTTATTGTAGTATTCGGTAAGTTTTAAGCGGTATGCAAGTGTACCTTCTGATGGAGTATAGGCCCAAACATTAAAATCAATGTTTTTGATGGCGTTTAACATTCCTTCAGGTGTTTCTATATCTGGCTGACCAATATTTAAGTGGAAAACTTTTTTACCGTCTTTTTTAGCTTGATCTGCAAACGGAGTTAACTTTCTGATTGGCGATGCAGGCATCTGCACACCTTTTTGTGAAATTTTTGGCATGGCACAAAAATAAAAAAGTCCCGATGAAAATCGGGACTTTTTAAATATTATCGTTTAAATAATTATTTCGAAGCTGCGGCAACCGTTTCACCTTTAATGTAAAGCACTTTAATTGGTGTTTTAGCATTTGAAGTAATGGTTACGGCTTTTGAAAAAGTTGATGGGCCGGCAGCAGCGTTAAATGTTACCGAAATTACTCCAGTTTCACCTTTTTTCAATGGAGTAGAAGTGTATTTAGGTACTGTACATCCACAACTTGCTTCAGCTTTGGTAATAATTAATGGCTCTTCGCCAATATTGGTGTATTTGAAATCGTAAGTTACTGGTTTGTTTAAAACGATTTTACCGAAATCGTGTGTTTCCGATTCAAATTTAAACTCTGCAGGTTTAGTTTGTGCATTTACAGCAATACCTAAACCTAGAACAAAAGCGAATAATACTAAGATCTTTTTCATATTATGTGGTTGTAATTTATTTTTTAAATTCTAAAACAAATTTAATGTTTTCATATTAAAACAAAAACTATTCCAAATATATTTTACAAATCCATATATAATTTTACAATGGAGGATAAAGGCAAACTTTTAATTTTGTATATATTTGCCGCAACCAATCTTTGATTACTATGCCGAATGAAAAATTGATGACCAACACTATTGATGCTTCCGAACTCAGTTTTAACGATTTTAAATCTATCGTTATAAATGATTATAAAATAGCCTTTGAAAGTAGGCAGGCCAGTGTTTTAGGCCGTAGAGAAGTATTAACAGGGAAGGCTAAATTTGGTATTTTTGGCGATGGAAAAGAAGTACCCCAGGTGGCTATGGCGAAAGCTTTTAAAAACGGCGATTGGCGCTCGGGCTATTACCGCGATCAAACTTTTGCCTTTGCAACAGGGATTTCTACCATTAAAGAATTTTTTGCACAGCTTTATGCCAATCCAACCGACGGAGCTGATCCGTTTTCGGGCGGAAGGCAAATGAACTGCCATTTTGCAACAAAATCAGTTAACGAAGATGGAAGCTGGAACGATTTAACGCAGATTAAAAACTGTTCATCAGATATTTCTCCTACCGGGGGCCAAATGGCCCGTTTGGTTGGCTTAGCCTATGCTTCTAAATTATTTAGGCAAAATAAGGAACTGGATTACTTAAAGCACTTTTCAGTTAACGGAAATGAAGTTGCTTTTGGTACCATTGGGAATGCATCAACTTCTGAAGGTGTGTTTTTTGAAGCCATTAATGCCGCAGGTGTTTTGCAGATACCCATGGCCATCTCGATTTGGGATGATGCTTATGGCATTTCAGTTCCGGCAAAATACCAAACAACAAAAGAAGATATTTCTGAAGTTTTAAAAGGTTTTCAGCGTGAGCCTGATCAACCGGGATATGAAATTTATAAAGTAAAGGGCTGGGATTATCCGGCTTTATGCGAGGTGTATGAAAAAGCAATAAATGTTTGTAGAGATGAACATGTACCTGTTTTAATTCACGTTACCGAACTTACTCAACCTCAGGGGCACTCTACCTCTGGCTCGCACGAAAGGTATAAATCAAAAGATCGTTTAGCTTGGGAAACCGAACACGATTGTATCATGAAAATGCGTGCCTGGATGCTCGATTCTGCGGTAGCAACCGAAGAGGAAATTGCAGAGATTGAAAAAGACGCAAAAATTTTTGTTCGTAATGCACAAAAAGAAGCTTGGAATGAGTTTTTGGATAGCATTAAACCCGAACAAAAACAAGTGGTTGATTTAATTGGCGGTGTAGCTAAACATCAACCAGAACTGGCTAGAATTGCTGCAAATCTGGCTTCAACTGCCGATGCACAACGCAGGGAAGTTTTTACTGCTGTACGGAAGGCAATCCGTTTATCGGCTAGTTTTAATTCTCCCGAACGTAATGAACTGTTAACCTGGTATAAACAGCAGGCTAAGTTTAATCACGACCGTTATAATTCTAAACTGCATACTGATGGCAAAGAAAGTCCGGATATGATTGCAGTAGTTAACGCAGCATATGATGAGCAATCGAAAATGGTCGACGGTAGGGAAGTGCTTAATGCCTGCTTTAACGAAAACTTTGCCCGCGATCCACGTTTGGTTGCTTTTGGAGAGGATTTAGGAAATATTGGCGATGTAAATCAAGGTTTTGCAGGTTTACAGGCCAAATATGGTGAGTTGAGGATTACCGATACTGGAATTAGAGAAATGACCATAATAGGGCAAGGCATTGGTTTGGCCATGAGGGGTTTAAAACCGATTGCCGAAATACAGTATCTTGATTACTTGATTTTTGCGTTAAACGTACTCAGCGACGATTTAGCATCACTATCATACCGAACAAAAGGGATTCAAAAAGCACCTGTTATTGTACGTACCCGTGGCCATCGATTGGAAGGAATCTGGCATTCAGGTTCACCAATCAGCATGATTTTAGGTGCTTTAAGAGGCATGCATTTATGTGTACCAAGAAATATGACTCAAGCTGCCGGCATGTACAACACCCTTTTTAGGGCTGATGAACCTGCCGTAGTAATTGAGTGTTTAAATGGTTACCGACTTAAAGAAAAACTACCCAGCAATGTTGGCGATTTTACGGTTCCATTGGGCAAAGCAGAGGTTTTAGAAGAAGGAACGGATATTACCGTAGTATCTTACGGTTCTTCATTAAGAATTGTTCAGGAAGCCGCAGAAGAATTGAGCTTATTGGGCATTTCGGTAGAGATTATAGATCCACAAACATTATTACCTTTCGATACTACCCAGGTTTGTGTAAACTCCCTTGCCAAAACCAATAAATTACTGGTTGTAGATGAGGATGTTCCTGGAGGTGCATCTGCATATATCCTGCAAAAGGTACTCGAAGAACAAAAAGGTTATTTCCATTTAGATGGTCAGCCGAAAACGTTATCGGCCAAGGCACACCGTCCGCCATTTGGATCTGATGGTGATTATTTCAGTAAACCGTCGGTTGATGATGTAATTGAAACCATTTACCAGATGATGCGTGATGCAAATCCAACTAAATACCCCGCATTTTTTTAATAAAGCAATCGCTGGGGCATAAGATTTAACCGCCTGAATAATTTAAAGGGTTTACAAATCAGTTCTTATTTGGTTTATGCTTAAATGATTTAGATTTTCGTTAAAAAGGTAAAAAACTGGTTACCTATTGATCAGTTTTTTAATTACTTTTATAAACCAAACCTATTTTGTTATTTCAGTATGTTTTATCTCATCCCAGATACGAAACGCTGTCATTTTCAAGATTTTTTATGCTCATTATCCAGTAAAAACAAATCACTGGTTTGATCAGAAAATGAAGCGCTATCTTGTAAATGCTCAGTACGTTAATAAAGCGTGTTTTTCTAAAAAAGGCATGCTGTTTCTCTTTTTCTCCTTTTTATGCACAGCTGGTTTTAGCCAGGTGAGTGCGCCGCAGAAAAAACTGGATAGCCTTTTAAGTTTAGATCAAAAGAATTTAAAAACAGATTCCACCAAAATCAAAATATTGACGGAAGTTTACCGCCAATACATGAGGATGAAAAATGTAGATAAAGCGGAAGAATATGTGGATAAAACCATTCAGCTTTCGCACGAGAAAAATCTCAAAAAATTCTCTGCAATGGCTTATTACCGTAGAGGTTTAATGTATCACGGTAGGTCTAATTATCAAAAGGCAGAAGAAAATTATAATCATGCAGCTGCTGAGTTCTCTTCAGTGGGTAATTTAGATATGGTTGCCGGAACTTACCTCAATTTAGGTGCTTTGTATGGCAGCATTCCTGATTATGTAAAGTCTTTAGAAGTTAACCAAAAGGCAATAGCTATTTACGAAAAAATGGGCAACGAAACCGACATGGCAAGTTGTTATACCAATATTTCTACCATTTACCAAAGTTTGGGTAATCAGAGTCAGGCCTTGGTTTATATGAACATGGCGCTAAAAGTATTTGCTAAATTTGGTGAAAATACAAGAGGCGTAGCCGCTGTTTATGGCTTGATCGGTACTAATTATTTTGAGGCTTCAGATCGCGAATTAAAGGAGATGAATGTATTGCCTAACCAGAAAATTAAACTGGCCTTAGCGTATTATAATAAATCGTTGCGGGTATCAGAAGCCATTGGAGATATAGGTTTAATAGCCACTGTTAAACGGGATCTTGCCGACTTATACAGTTCAATAGGACAAAAGGATGCAGCGTTAAAATCGTATCAAAAATCAGTTGAGTTAAATAAGTCGGGAGAAGATAAAGAAGCCTATGCCTCAAGTTTATACGCATTGGGAAACTTTTATCAAAAAGAAAATGATTTTGAAAACGCCATCCTATTACTCAATAATAGTTTAAAAATTGCCGAAGAAAACAGATTGTTAGACATAGAAAAACAATCTACTTTAGGGCTAAGTGCCGTATATGAAAAACTAAAAGATTACAACAAATCGTTAGCCTATTACAGGCAATATATTGCCGTTAGAGATAAGATTTTCGATCAGGAAAAGGAAAAGGAAATTACCCGAAGGCAGATGCAGCTCGATTTTGGTATTAAAGAACGCGATTATTTATTGAAGCAAAAACTTACAGAAGGCGAGTTAAAAAGACAACAACAAGAACTTGAGCTAAAAAGGCAACAGTTAGTGTTGAGTGATAAAGAAAAAGCATTGGATCTCCTAACTTTTCAAAAGGCAAAAGCTGATCTGGATATTCAGCGTTTGGCTCAAGATAGCAAATTTGCTAATGCCAAATTTGAGGCAAAGTTAGCTGCTGGGATAAAGGATAAGCAGATTAGTAAGCAGGTACAACAGATTAAATTTGATGAACGTATAAAATTATTCCTCACCATAGCCGCCACACTGATTCTGATTATTGCCGTTGTTATATTTTTTAATCAGCGGAAAACAACGAGGCTGAATATAATTATCAATAACCAAAAACGGGAGTTAGAGCAGTTAAGTAAGGTTAAAGACCGCATTTTTAGTGTTGTAAGTCACGATATGCGTACCCCTGTAAATTCATTAATTTCCTTTATGCAGCTGTTAGAAGGGACGAATATTGAGCAAGAGAAATTAAACAGATATGCTGCGACACTAAAAAACAACCTCACCTATACCTCTACAATGATGGAGAATCTCCTTAATTGGGCAGCGAGCCAGATGCAGGGTTTTAATCCGTATTTAGAATCGTTGGATATTCATGCGCTTATTAATGAAGTTATTCTTTCTTTGCAGGATAACGCCAACGTAAAAAGCTTAGCTATTCAGAATTTAGTGCCAGCCAAAACATTTTGCAAAGCAGATTCGAATATGTTTATGCTGGTTATTCGGAATATCATCAGTAATGCCATTAAATTTACACCAAATGGCGGTACAATCACAACTAGTGCCGCTCTTAACGGAGATGTACTGGAGATTAAAATTTCGGATACAGGGATCGGTTTAACACCTGTACAGGTAGAGCATTTTAATAAGCCAGGCTATTTAGGGGCGGGTGTGAGCACATTAGGCACCAATAAAGAAAAAGGTACAGGTTTAGGTTTATTGCTCTGCAGAACCTTTATTAGTATGATGGATGGTAAAATTAGCGCCGATATTAATCCCACAGGCGGAAGTTATTTTAAAATAAGCCTGAAAAAATAACTTATTTTAAAAATCTCGACAGAATTTTCTTGTCAATAGATTTTTCCAATAATTCCTGCCTGTTAGAAGCACTTATCGGAACCAGAAAGTTATGATCTAAATGAACCTCATGATTGGTTAAGGTTACAATGTGGTTTATATTAATGATATACTGTTTGTGTACCCTTGAGAAAATTTTTGAAGGCAGTTGCTTTTCCAGATTTTTTAAGCTTACTAAAATAACATGTTTATCGATACTGGTAAACAGCTTTGAAAAATCACCCATGCTTTCAATATAAATTACATCATTATATTTCAGCTTGGTTATGCCTTTGGTCTCTCTAAAAAAGAAATAATCGTCGTCTTTTTTATCGTCGGTATTTAAGTTTTCGACAGGAAGTTTATTTACCTGTTTCCTTAATTCAATATACTCAATCGCTTTGTTGGTGGCTTTTAATATGCGTTCGAACGTTGCAGGCTTAACAATAAAATCCAATGCATCCAGATTAAAGCTTTCTGCGGCGTACTCACTAAACGAAGTGATAAAAATAAAAAGTGGTTGTTTTTTCAGGCTCTTTAATAAATCCATACCTGAAAGCTCTGGCATATCAATATCAGAATAAACAATATCCACTGAAGTGGTTGATAAAATTTGCGAAGCTTCTATACCGTTACTACAGACAGCGATAATATTTAATGATGGGATTTTTTTGAGATGCATTTCTATGGCATCTCTTTCAATTTCATTATCATCAACAATTAAACAGCTGTACGTCATTTAGGAATGGGTTATGTAATTCGGTTAGAGAACACGTATTTTTACTTAATGTTTGTAATTTACGTTAAAATGTGGATTATAATACAATCCAGGTATCATTTTGTAGATAAACGTAACATTAACTTTTATTTCTGGTGTTTCTTTTCACCTGTGTATAATTTCTCGCCAGCTTTTACGGTCAATTGCAAATCGTTTTCTTCTGGCGGCACAGGGCACCGGTATCCATCACTATAGGCACAGTAAGGATTGTAGGCTTTATTAAAATCGATTTCGATGTGGTTATCTACAATTTCTTTTGCATCCAGATCAATGTACCTGCCACCGCCATAAGTTTCCTTATTGTTGGTCTCATCGGTAAAAGGCAGAAAGAGGTGGTCTTTATAAACCGGATTGGTTGATAAAGAAACACTTCTGTATAAAGTCATTTGGATTTTTTTACCATTAAGAACGAAGTTTACATGCGCATATTTATAGTAATCGCTGCTAGCGCCATTAAAAGTAGGCATTTTGAAAACCTTTTCATTCTTCAGTATTTCTACATCGGCCAAGATTTTGTAAGTACTGTCTGCCTCATAAAAATGAAGGTTTTGCAGGTCGTTTTTCTGGAGTGGTGAGCGTTCATCTTTAATGAAATCCTGTTTATAGGTTTCACGATGTTTTGCGACCTGATCAGCATAACTTTGTGCAAAGCTATTCATGCTGATCAATAAAAATAAGAAGGTGATGATTCTCATTAACGAAAATTAAATAATACTTGCTTTGTTTCTTAAAAACTGATCGGCTAAAACCAATGCAGCCATGGCCTCAACAATTACTACTGCTCTGGGTACTACACAAGGATCGTGTCGGCCCTTGCCTTTAATCTCCGAAGCTTCGCCAGCAGCATTGATGGTTTGTTGATTATGCATAATGGTTGCAACAGGCTTAAAGGCTACTTTGAAGGTAATATCCATCCCGTTAGAAATACCACCCAAAATGCCACCGGCATAATTGGTCGTGGTTTTAAAAACTTTCGAATCGGTTGCTTTTGGCTGTGGAATATCGTTGTGTTGCGATCCTCTTAATTCACTTCCGGCAAAACCAGAACCATATTCGAAACCATGAACAGCATTAATACTGAGCATAGCTTTACCTAAATCGGCATGTAATTTATCAAAAACAGGCTCACCTAAACCCGCAGGACAGCCTTTTACTACACAACCTATTTTTCCTCCAACGGTATCGCCATCTTTACGAACCGCATCGATAAACTCAATCATTTCGTGTGCAGTTGCAGGATCAGCACAACGCACAATATTTTCTTCTCTAATTTGCAATAAAGCTGATAAATCATTGCTTTCCAAATTAGGGGCTTCTATTGTACCTACTGAAGTTACGTGTGCGAAAATTTCAGTGCCCTGTTGCTTTAAAAACAGTTTTGCAATTGCACCGGCCGCTACACGTGCAGCCGTTTCGCGGGCAGAAGAGCGACCTCCGCCACGGTGATCGCGGATGCCATATTTTGCATCATAAACATAATCGGCATGGCTGGGACGGTAAACATCAACATTATGACCGTAATCTTTTGATCGTTGATCCTCGTTTGGAATTAAAAGTGCAATTGGTGTGCCTGTACTTTTTCCTTCAAATACACCCGATAAAATCTGAACCGTATCGCTTTCTTTTCTTTGTGTGGTAATTTTGGATTGCCCAGGTTTACGTTTGTCAAGTTCTGATTGGATAAAATCCATATCAATATCCAATTGCGCCGGACAGCCATCAATAATTACCCCAATGGCTACGCCATGAGATTCGCCAAAGGTTGTAATGCGAAATAGTTGTCCGAAAGAGTTGCCTGCCATATTATTTAGAGGTTAGATTTGAGATATTAGATTTGAGAAGTTTCTCCCTCAAATAGCACTCAAATCTGGTTAGAATATTATTGTTTTATTTCTTGAGTCTCACATCTAGTGTCTCAAATCTCACTTCTCAAATCTCTCTCACTTCAAATCCCGCTTTTTTCAAATCTTCCCAATAATAAGGATAAGATTTTTCTACTACCTGCATTTCTTCAATCTCAACTTCTTTGATCAAAAGCGCAAGAGGAGCAAAAGCCATTGCCATACGGTGGTCCTCGTATGTTGCAAAAGTAACTTTATCTGGAAAATGAAGGTTGTCTGTATTTAAAGTATAAACCAGATGATCTTCTGTAAAAGTAACGCCTATTTTAGCCAATTCGTTCTGAAGAGCTGCAATACGGTCTGTTTCTTTAATTTTTAAGGTTTCTAAGCCTGTAAAAGACATATTTTTACCTAATGCAGCTGCAATAACTACAATAGTCTGTGCTAAATCCGGACAGGTTTTTAAATCTAAAACTTCTTTTGTCTCTAAAGAAAGGCCTAAGTTGCTAATAGCAATTCCATCCTTGGTTTTGCTGGTAGCGATGCCAAAAACTTTCATGATATTTTTGATCTGACTATCGCCCTGCAAACTTTTTTCTTTTAAAGCAGGTAAACTGATTTCTGCTTCATCAGCTAAAGCTGCAATGCTATACCAATATGATGCTGCGCTCCAGTCGGGCTCAACAACCAAAGTACCAGGTTTAAATACCTGTGGTTTGATGGAGATTGAATTTCCGTTCCAAGCATGTGCAATGCCAACTTCAGCCAACATATCTAATGTCATATCTACATATGGTTTAGAGGTAAGCTCGCCTTCAATTTCTAAAGTTAAACCCTGCGGTAGGATCGGGGCAATCATCAGCAAAGCCGAAATATATTGACTGCTGATATCACCTTTAATTTTAACTTGAGCAGTTTTTTGATTCAAAGGGCCAACAATATTCAATGGAGGAAAACCTTCAGCTTCTGTATAAGAAATATCAGCACCGATGGTTTTTAAAGCCTCTGCCAAGATACCAATGGGGCGCTGTTTCATCCGTTCGGTTCCGGTAAGTAAGAAATTACCGTTTTTAGCCGAAAGATAAGCCGATAAGAAACGCATAGCGGTCCCTGCAGGGCCAACGTCAACTGTTTTTGATTCCTGGATTTCTACTTCTAATTCTTCTTCAAGATTATTAAGGATGCCATTTAAGGTTACCGTATCGGCAGCATTGGAAAGGTTTTCAACTTTAACCAGTTTCTTGCTTAAAGCGCTAATAATTAAAGCCCTGTTGCATTCGCTTTTCGAGCCCGTTAATTGGATTTCCGTATTAATATTCTTGGTTCCTTTAAAAGAAACTAAGGCGTTTTTCGACATTTTATTCTGTTTTTATTCTTAAATGTAAGTGTCAGATGGAAACACCTGACACCACATTATATTTGTTTTTTATATCATATTGAGTTATCGAAATTATTATAAGTCCTTCGACAGGCTCAGGATGACACCACTGTTAAACTTAGCTTTAAGCTTTAGCCTCTTCAGCGTTAAGTTTGATTAAGCGTTTCGGTTTTACCCTCCACCTTAAACCTTTAAACCCTCTACCTCAATTACGCTTTAACCTCAGTATGTTGCTCAGCAGCAATGCCTTGTTCAGCTTTGCCAGCATTCATGATTTCAGTTTGCTTACGGATTGATTCACCGTGCATCAATTCTAAGAATTTCTCGGTAAAGTTCAAATCTAATTTTAAAGCTTTTGCAAAAGCATGGCCTTTTTTAATGATGGCATCCCAACGGTTAACCTGCAAAATAGTTACCTGGTTATCGCGTTTAAATTCGCCAATTTTCTCTACAATAGCCATACGCTCACCTAATTTCTGTAATAAGATATCATCAATTTTATCGATTGATTTACGTAGGTCGGCTAATTTATCAGCGAAAGCTTCGTTTGGTGCTTCTGGTTCACGAACAGTTAAACGGTCTACCAATTCAGCCAAAGCAGCTGGGGTAACTTGTTGTTTAGCATCTGTCCAGGCAACTGAAGGATCTACGTGAGATTCGATCATTAAACCTTGCATATCTAAATCTAATGCTTTTTGAGAAATGTAAGGGATTAACTCACGGTTACCACAAATATGACTTGGATCATTGATGATCGGTAATTCAGGACAAAGCGTTTTTAACTGGATAGCAAGTTCCCACATTGGTTCGTTACGGAAAGAACTTTTCTCGAATGATGAGAAACCGCGGTGAATAGCACCAATTTTAGTAATTCCTGCGCCATTGATACGCTCAATTGCACCGATCCATAACTGTAAATCTGGGTTAACCGGGTTTTTGATCAATACCGGAACATCATGGCCTTTTAAAGCATCAGCAATTTCCTGAACAGTGAACGGGTTTACAGTAGAACGTGCACCAATCCAAAGGATATCTACACCAGCTGCTAAAGCCTCTTCAACGTGTTTTGCATTTGCAACCTCTACAGCCGTTGGTAAACCAGTTTCTGCTTTCGCACGTTTTAACCACTCTAAACCGATACTTCCGATACCTTCAAATTCTCCCGGACGGGTACGTGGTTTCCAGATACCAGCTCTTAATACCGATACTTTACCCGTAGCAGCCAATAAATGCGCCGTGGTTAATAATTGTTCTTCAGTTTCTGCGCTACAAGGACCAGAAATGATTAATGGTTCGTTGTTTACGTTTAACCAGGTGTTTAATGGTTGGATGTTTAAATTAAGTTTCATGATGATGGGGTGTTTAAATTCCGTAGTCCGTAGTCGGAAATCCGGAGTTATATTTTAATTATTTTATATTATGAGTTGATTGTTCTCTTATTTGTCTTCGGACTCCCGACTTAGGACTCCCGACTTTTATACTTTATCGTTCTTTTGATATTCCCCAAGGATATTAAAATTCGATGTATATTTTAATGCCTTTCTAATGGCCTTATCATATTTTTCGGTACTTGGCCATTCTAAGTCGACGTAAAAGTAATACTCGTTTCTTTTACCTAAAACCGGCATAGATTGTATTTTTGTTAAGCTTACATCCTGTTCGGCGAAAATATTTAACACAGTTGCCAATGAGCCTGCTTTATGTCCAACCTGAAAACAGATTGATGCTTTGTTTATTTTTTTTCCTTCGTCTGTTTTGTCTTTTTTAAGGATTAGAAAACGGGTGTAATTTTTCTTGTTCGATTCTACACGGCGTTCTAAAATGTTTAAGCCGTAAAGTTCAGCAGCTAAACTGTTTGCAATGGCCATGGTATCCGTTAATTGCTCTTCCTGGATGCGTTTTGCGCAAGCAGCAGTATCGTTACTCTCCACGATTTTAATGTGTGGATAATCGTAAAAGAAATCGATACACTGGCGGATGGCGATGGGATGTGAAGTAACCACTTTAATATCTTCAAACTTTACACCTGGTAGCGCCATCAAATGCAATTGGATAGGCAAGTAAACCTCACCCACAACCGAGAAACCAAAATCTCTGATTAGTGTGTAGTTTGGCAATAAGCTGCCTGCAATAGAGTTTTCAATAGCCATTACTACGAAATCGGCATCGTTTTTCTCTAGCTTGTCGCAGGTTTCTTTAAAAGAATTACACTCAACAGTTTCAATGTCTTTACCAAAGAATTTGTAGGCGGCCTCCTCGTGGAAAGATGCTTTAATACCCTGAATTGCTACTCGTTTTGTCGTTTCCATTTTTGCGTTAAAACAAAAAAGTCCCGGCTATTTGCCGGGACTTTTTTATACATTTTAATATTGTTATATATCTTTTTGCATATTAGCCCCGGCTCTCACTAAAATAGTAAAAGTAACCAAAGTAATATGTGTTAAAATTTTTCATCCTTTTTTTGTTGAGCCAAATGTAGTAACAAAATTTAATTTGTCAATAGGAAATTGTAAATATTTTTAATAAAATTTAATTTTGTTAAAAACGGCCTGTTTTCTGAATTGGTCTTTTGGTTTCCTGAAACAACTTGAAAACAGATATTTATATGGTTAGGGGTAGAAATATTGATTAGAGATGATCAGTCGGGCGAGATCGTCATTCCCAACTTGATTGGGAATCTTAATGCAAAAGTATTAAGATTCTCGCCTGCACGGGAATGACGGCTGTACTAATTGAGTACTATCAATAGAAGCGTAACGAAGTACATGCAGACGATGAAACACCTGTTCGCCACAGTCATCGATTCTTCGCTGCGCTCAGAATGACAGCATTTTTTCGAATACTAAAACATCATCTGTGTTTATCTGTGCACATCTGTGGCTAAAAAAACAATAGATAAGGTATATCAAAAAGGCCTGTGGAGACACAGACCTTTAGATTAAACAAATTAATATTTTTTATCCGGTAGAACTTAATTCTCCCCGATCGTTAAGCCCTTTTACTTTGTCCTGTTGTAAGGCTTCGTATCTTTTCTCTTCCTCCTCCCGCAATTCCTGTTGCATAATTTTAGCAACTTTGGTGCTTCCATCATGGCTCCATCCCGGCGGGTTAAAAATGTATTTCACTTTATCTATAAAAGTTGGTGCTTTCTTAATGTCAGCACTTAATGCAATAAACTCATGGAAAATAATGTTAACCGCACCAGTATCTTCAGGTTGAGTAGTTAAACCATATTTAACTACATCTTCTGGTAACTCCTCCTGGAAAGTGCCAAACCATCTATCCCAAAGAATTAAAACCATGCCCATGTTTTTGTCTAAGTAACGTACATTGCTGGCATGGTGCACGCGATGGTGTGATGGCGTTACGAAAATATACCCATACCATTTTGGAAGTTTAATATTGTATTGTGTGTGCACCAGGTTGCCATAAATTTGGGTTACCAGGTAAGCAAAAAGGATATCAACAGCGGTGAAACCCATAAATGCTAAAGGCAGATAAAAGAAAACACGGTACAGTGGCTCGAAAACGGTTGAACGGAAACCAGTAGTTAGGTTGAAATGTTCAGACGAGTGATGCGTAACGTGCATCGCCCAGAAAAAGCGTACGTAATGACCAACTGTATGCAAAAACCAATACAGGAAATCTTGCGCTAAAATCAAAACAAACCAATAAAGCCAAATATTAGGGATTTGGAACAAACGGAATTGGTAACAATACTGCAGCAGAAAAAAAGTGCCCGTTTTAGTTGCTAAATTAATCACAATAGCAGCCGTCATCAGGTAGATATTGGTCCACGTATCGCGTTTGGTATATAATTTTCTGTCGTGTAGGTAGCTAAAATACATTTCAACCAGGGTTAAAACGATTACAAAGCTAAATAGGCCTATTACAGAAATATCACTTCCGGTAAAATTCATTTTACAAACTGTTATAATAATCTAAACTGCTTAAAATATCTGCTGTACTTACACGGCAGTTAAACGTGCATTTACCTGTTCTTTCTAAAAGTGAAAAGAGAATGTTTCCATCTTCATTCTTTTTATCGCTTTGCATTAATTCTAAAAGGGTATCGAAACTTTCCTTTTTAATATGGTATTTAGGATATAATGATAGAATATATCCGCTAATATCAGTCAGTTCTTCCTTTGTTAGCGTACTGTTTTTGATCGATAATGCAGCCTCACAAACAAAACCGATGGCAATGGCTTCACCATGTGTTAATGGGTTTTCGTCATTTGCCAAAGAGTAACCTTCTACAGCATGTCCAATGGTATGCCCGAAGTTTAAAATCTTACGCAGGTTTTTTTCATGCGGGTCGATCGTTACCACCTCGTTTTTAATTTCTACTGATCTGTAAATGTCTTGTGCAGAAGGGCTTAAGTAATTGCTTTCTTTTAGTTTTTCGTAATATGGCTTATCATAAATCAGGCCATGTTTAATCATTTCGGCAAAGCCCGATAAAAGTTCGCGCTGTGGTAATGTTTTTAAGAATGCAGTTTCGATAAAAACCATTTGTGGTAAGGTAAAGGTACCTACCATGTTTTTTACATTGTCGATATCAATCCCTGTTTTGCCACCTACCGAAGCATCAACCTGTGATAGAAGGGTAGTAGGTACATTGATAAAATCGATTCCTCTTTTATACGTAGAGGCAATAAATCCGCCCATGTCGGTAATTACACCGCCACCTAAATTGATCATTAAACTTTTGCGGTCTGCTTCAAAATCCAAAAGCGTCTTCCAGATTCCGATACAAAAATCGATGTTTTTGTTTTCTTCACCTGCCGAAGTTTCGATCAGGTCAAATTCAGCATAATCATCTAATAGCGATTGAAATAGGGGCAAGCAGATTTCGCTGGTATGTTCATCTGCAAGTACAAAAACTTTGCTGTATTTGTTGCTTTCCAAAAGTGTTTTTAGCGCTGCTAAATTACTTTCGAAATATAGGGTGTGACCTGCACTGGTTAGTGGTTCCATTAAATAACTTCTATTTTGTTTTCGCCAAAAGTAATAATATCGCCAACCCTAACCTTATAACGTTTGCGGAATTCAACCTCACCGTTAGTTTTCACTAAGCCATCCTCAACAACGGTTTGGGCATCACCGCCACTCCCAACTAATCCGCTTGCTTTTAACAGTTGGATTAATGGAATAAATTCGCCCTCTAATTTGAATTGTATCATTTTGTGCAAAAATACGATTATTTGGAGTTTTTTAGTTTTAACAACCAATGCTTTTTATAATTTTGCACCAATCTGACTTATTAATAGATAAAAATGGATTTATCCCCCAACAAACAACCAAATTTCGACAATACGGAAATTGCTTTCCGTCAAAAATCTAACAACGAACTAAAAAAAGCATATTGGCTTTTTAAAATGATTGGCAGTAATTTCCTTACCAAAGTTGGTCCTGCCATTACCAATTTCTTTTTAAATATCGGTTTACCAATACAAGGAGCAATAAAAGCAACTATATTTCAGCAATTTTGTGGGGGCGAAACCATTGCAGAGTGCGATAAAGCCATTGAACAATTACATAAAGGGGGTGTAGGTACGATTTTAGATTATTCGGTTGAGGGGGAAGAGGAAGAACAGGTTTTTGATGAAACCTGTGCAGAGATTATCCGTACGATTGTTCGTGCGGATGGTGATGCCAAAATTCCGATCACAGTGTTCAAAATTACCGGAATTGGTCGTTTTGCCTTATTGCAGAAGCTGGATGCTAAAGAAACCTTAAATGATGCAGAAAAGGCAGAATACGGAAAAGTAAAACTGCGTTGTGAAATGATCTGTAAAACAGCTTTTGATAAAGGTGTGCCGATTATGATCGATGCCGAAGAAACCTGGATACAGAATACCATTGATGAACTGGCTTTGGATATGATGCGTAAATTTAACCGAGAGCGTATTATTGTTTATAATACCTACCAAATGTACCGCCATGATAAACTGGCCGATATGAAAGCCGACCATTTAATTGCCAAAGCTGATGGTTTTATTCTGGGAGTGAAAATGGTTCGTGGTGCCTATATGGAAAAAGAACGTAAACGTGCTGCAGAAATGGGTTATCCCTCACCAATTCAACCAAATAAAGCAGCATCTGACCATGATTATAACGAATCTTTACGTTATTGTATAGATCATATTGAAGAAATTGCCATCGTTGCTGGAACGCACAATGAAGATAGCAGCCGTTTATTGACTTACCTTTTAGAGGAAAAGAACATTACGCACAATCATCCTCATGTATATTTTGCCCAGTTGTTAGGGATGAGCGATAACTTGAGTTTTAATCTTGCCGATTCGAATTATAATGTAGCAAAATATGTTCCTTACGGACCTATTAAAGCGGTAATGCCTTATCTGTTCAGAAGAGCACAGGAAAATACATCAGTTGCCGGGCAAACAGGCCGTGAGCTCGGTTTGATTGAAAGAGAATTAAAAAGAAGGAAACTTTAGTTCAGTTTTCGGTTAATCTTAGAATCGTCATTTCGAGCGGAGTGCAACGCAGTCGAGAACCACGAAGTGCTCAGCGAAGCTAAATCTGTCTAGATAGATCTCTCCATTTCGCTGCGCTTCAGTCGAGATGACGATTTTTCTTCTCATATCGTCATGCTGAATTTAGTTCAGCATCTTTCATGCCTTATAATTTTTCGTTGTTTTTTGGAAATGAACATGCATTAATTCTTTGGGGTATGCAGCCTCGCTTTGCGCTATATCCCCAATGAAGAATTGGGGGATGCCGCTTCATCCGATAGCTATCGGATCGAGTTTAGGTTGAGCGGTTGTTTTTAACCACGCAGAATTATTTCTTTACCACAAAAGATTGTTTTCCGGTTAATAAATCGTAGAACAATATAAAATCGCTTACTAAACTATAACCCGGGTATTGAAAAGTTGCGGGTTTGTTTTTTTCGAAGAAAAAGTGACCAACCCATGCAAAACCGTATCCAAGTATAGGGATAGCCAAAAAGAAATGCCAATTGTGAAACAAAAATCCTGTGAAAAAAGCAAGACAAACCAATCCCGTACCAATAAAATGTAAAATACGCGATGTAGTATTGGTATGTTCTGACAAGTAAAAAGGGTAGAACTCTTTTAGCGACTTAAACTTTTTTTCTGACATACACTAATTTACAAAATTCCGTTTGCTTTTAAAAAAGATTCCAGTTGAGCGGGTTTTTCGGTCATTAATAAAGTATTTAAACCTACTTTTTTAGCACCTTCAATGTGTTGTGGACTATCATCAATAAATAAAGTTTCGGCAGGGTCTAAATTATTGTCTTTTAATACCTGTTCGAAAATATTGGTGTTGGGTTTGCGCAGTTTCATGTGCTGAGAAAAATAGGCTTTTTCAAAATAAGCATCGTAATTATTGATTTCGAAAGTGGTTTTCAGGTAGTTGATAATCCAATCGTAATGGATTTCGTTATTGTTGCTTAGCAAAAATGTACGGTATTTTTCTTTTACCCGAAGCAGTAAGTCATGGTTTTCCTGAATGGTACCGATCAATAAGCTGTTCCAGGCATCATCAATCTGTTTATCGGTTAATTCTGGTTTGCCCGCTGCCTTTCTAATCCCTATCCTAAATTCGGCAGGAGAAATTGCTCCGGTTTCAAAATCATCAAATAATTGATTGTGTGCTTTATGGGCAAAGAAGTTTTCGATATCGGTAATGCCCAATTTTTGAAATGATGCTTGCGCAATTCTGAAATCGATATCAAATATTACGTTTCCGTAATCGAAAATAATGTTTTTAATGTTTTGCATGGAAATCCTTTAGCATTTGCTGCAAAGATATTATTGCTGATTTAATGGAGGGTATTAAACGGCATTTTTTTACAATAAAAAACCCGAAACCTATAGTTGATAAGTTTCGGGCACAATATCTTGTGATGCGGTTATTCGTAACCCGATAGCTATCGGGTTGATTGGGAACCACGCAGTGCTCATCGAAGATAATCTTAATGCATTTTCGTGGTAATTTCAATTTGCATTAAGATTCCCGCCTGCGCGGGAATGACGACAACACCGACTATTTCGGTTCTACTGTGATCGATTGAATAATTGGTCTGTTATTTTTGTCACCGGTTTTTAGCTCTTTGAACACAAAATAAATAGAATGGAATTTTCCATCAGAAAGCATGTTGATCGGGACACTTTTCCTAAAGGTAGATTTTCCGATCATAATGCCTTTACTATCATCTAATCTGATCTCAATTTCGCCATCTGATCCAGGATCAAGATTTAAAAATGAAAAACCAAATCCTGAAATACCGGTTAAATCAACATTTTTAATGGCAATCCAACCGTTTGCTTTGGTCAGAATAAGTTTTTCACCACCATAGATATCTTTTCGCTCAAAACCGCCAAAATCTTTGATATCATCCGCATCAATTACGTTGCTTTTCAGGTTGATCACTTTTGTTGTGGTTAACTGTTTTTTTAATGCTGTACCTCCTGCATCTGTATAAGTTGCCTTTAAAGTTAAAACTGATTTCTTCTTATCAGTAGCAGCTGGTGGAATGATTTTGCCTGCAGTTGGAAGTGATGCTTTAACGGCTTCTTTATTGCCTAAAGTCATAATCCACGCTGTAATTTTTTTAACTTCAGCTTCTTTCATAGCAGTATGTGCTGGCATGGGTACTTCTCCCCAAACACCCTGACTGCCGCCAATTACTTTCGAAGCAAGATAATCAACCGCTTTGCTGTTGTTCTTATATTTTGCTGCGATTTTATCAAAAGCGGGGCCAATGGAAACAGCCGATTCCTTATGGCAGGTGCTACAATCAGATTTCAACATTAGCGTTTTACCCACAAGGGTTTGTGCTGCCTGTTGGTGGCCCAATTCTGCTCCAGCTAAATCTGTTCCTTCTGTATAAGTATTTGAAATATATATGCGATTATTATTCACTTTAGCACCTTTATCGCTTACTAAAACTTTATAATCAACTGGTTTATTCGGAAAATAAAAACTTTTGTTCCCAGCTAAGTCAATAGCTACAGTTGGATGCTCGTTCCCTGCAAAAACCGGTACAACCTGGCTTTTAATAGAAGCTTTACTTTTATCAATTACAGTAACACTTACCGGATATTCGCCCGCTTTAGTAAAGGTATATTGTAAACTAGGTGTGGTAGTAGTTTTGGTAATTCCTTTTCCCAGGTTCCAAATATAATTTAAAGCATCTCCGTCTGGATCTTTAGCCGTAACAGTTGCGGTTAATTTGTAAGGGAGTAATCCACTTGTTTTAGCAATATTTAAACTTTCAACTGATGGCGGTCGGTTACCTTTTAAATAATCGATCCTAGTGATTGCTGCGTCAGGGTTTTTGGTAAACCAGCCTTTGCCATATTCCAGGATGTACAATTTCCCATCTGGACCCAATTCCATATCAATAGGCGCAGCTAAAGAAACATTAGACATAAAGGGTTCCATGCTTATGTAATCACCCTGTGCATTCATAGTTACGGCTTTAACCCATCCACGTACCCATTCGTAAATAATCAGTTTTCCGTTATAGTAAGCGGGGTAGGGTGAGCTTGCAGTTGCATAATAAACTGGTCCGGCCATTGCGGTTCGCCCGCCTGAGCCTACCTGTGGAAATTCTTTCGATTCGCCATATGCATACCATATATAAGCAGGTTGTGCAGGTGGAAGTTGTTCTAAACCTGTATTATTTGGCGAATTGTTAATTGGTTTTTCAGGATCAAAAGCGTTGCCATTGGCTCCATTGGTATAGTCGTAAGCTTTATATGGATAGTTATTGCCTATAAATAATGGCCAGCCAAAGTTACCAGCCTTTCTTGCCTGGTTTACTTCATCATATCCCCTAGGCCCTCTTAAAGCGTCATCGTTAGATGCGTCAGGACCAACTTCTCCCCAATATAAAAAATTAGTTTTTTGATCTACTGAAATCCGATAAGGATTTCTATCACCCATTACATAAATTTCGGGTTTAGATTTTGGATCATTTTTTGGAAAGAGGTTACCCTCCGGGATGCTGTAGGTGCCATCTTCATTTACCTTGATCCTTAAAATTTTACCTCTCAAATCGTTGGTGTTTCCAGCCGATCTCCTGGCATCGTATTGTTCAAAACCTTTTCTGTTATCAAGCGGCGCATAGCCTTTATTTACATATTTCTGTTTTGGTGCATCAAAAGGAGTAGAATTATCGCCAGTAGATACATAAAGTAAATTGTCTGATCCAAAAGCAATAGATCCTCCGGTATGGCAGCAGATTTCGCGCTGAGAATAGAATTCTAAAATGATCTTTTCTGATTCTTTTACAATCTGATCGTTTATTAACTTAAACCTTGATAATCGATTTACAGATTTATCAAACGGACTGTAGAAAAGGTAGATATATTTATTAACTGCAAATTTTGGGTCGGCAGCCATGCCCAATAAACCTTCTTCTGCATTAACATTAGGGGTGTTGGTTTTAAAATAAACATCAAGTTTACCAGCTTCTTTGATTTTTTTAGTCTGGTTTTTATAAATCAATACTTCGCCTCTGCGCTGTGCTACCAAAATATCCAGGTTAGGGAGGATGGTCATTTCTGTAGGCTCGGTAAATTCTCCTTGCGCAAGGGTAACTTTTACGAAACGGTCTTGATCTGGTGTGTCTATTTTATATTTGGGAAAAAATTCGAAAGCCCTGCTTTCGTAAATGTTTTTGTTTAATGTTGTTGCCGATATTAATACAAATGCAATGGCAGATAACAGTAGCGTAAAAGTTGTTTTCATTTATTTGATTAAAGTATTTCCAATAAATATAGGATATAGTTTTATAGGCTGACGTATTGTATCAAAATTTATGCGAATAATGTACAAATAGAATAACTTATTTAATTGATGATGAATTTAGATCTAAAATGAAATTATAAAACATTTTCGGTCAAAATCCATACATCAACAAATTTATTAAGATTATCTATTTTTTCTTTAAGAATCTCTACTGTTCAATAGGTATTGTGCTGGTAATGTTAGCTTTATATAGGTGTCCACGCTAAAAATAATAAGATGACTGGAGTAATAACAGCTTATAATAAAGAAAGGGGTTTCGGTTTAATCTCTCAATATTTGGTTTTAGAAAGCATCTATTTTGATATAGTAGATTGCAAAGCGAAAGGTTTGTATGTTGGAAGTACAGTCGAATTTGATACGGCTATTACGAAAAGAGGGGTGGTTGCTAAAAACATAATGGCGAAAGCTAAACTTAAGGTGAGGCCCAAAACTTTAATATAGCTTTTCAGTTTTTTAGAAAAAGATCAGCTTAAAAGCAGGTTTTAATTCTAAGCCTGAAGGGCTTAAACTTGGCCATCGGGCCAGTTGTCAACTTACCTTACCAGCTTTATCGGAATCAATGTAAAAAGGCTAGGGAAATTAAAAATCGTACAACTTTACGTTGTTTTTTGAATTATCTTGTGTCAGCCTATTGTCATTCTGATTTTAATCTGTAACTTACAGAATGAACGATAAAGTAAATTTGATTCTTGGAATAGTTTTCCTTTTAGGTGGTTTTAGTGTTTTCTTTGTGATTTTTAGCGGAAAAAAGGGTTAGTTCAATTTTCAAATACTTTTTTCAAGAGAAATTTTTCTCTTCGAATGGTTTATTTTGATGATGTGGCAAAATTTGGTATCCGGATAAAAAAAGAATTCATTTTCTGGTATTCACAACAGCTTTGTAGTATTTAGGGCTGCTTGCAGTGCGCAATAATAAATGTAAGCTGAACGCTTATTAATGGAGCGGTTTTTATAAAATTCTTCCATTAAAGGCTTGGTATTACTTATATTATTCGATGCTGGTATAGCGTGGTTGTTTTTATAGGCTTTTAATCCAAATGTGCTTTGTTAATACTTAGTGTAATACCGTGAAATGGGTGAGTTGCTGATTCAGTCTGCGACTTTTTTTGTTTATATATGTTTTGTTTGTTCAGGTGTCAAAATCATCATTAATTGTCGCTTGATCTATAGATTAGGTATAGAAATCTATTTAATTACTAAAACTTTTTGAGTTTTTGTATGTTTGTTGTATTAAATCTAAATTAAAATGCAAGGAACAGTAAAATTTTACAATGAATCTAAAGGTTTTGGCTTCATTATAACAGAAGACGGCGAAGAAATTTTTGTTCATGTTACAGGCTTGGTTGATAAAATCAGCCAGAATGATCGGGTAGAGTTCGAAATCGCACAAGGAAAAAAAGGTCCCAATGCGATTGATGTAAAACTGATCTAACGGTGCTATGAGATTAGGTACCGTAAAGTTTTATAACCCTAAAGAAGGTATTGGCAGTATTACACCATCAAATGGTGGGCGCGAAGTGAGTGTTTTTGCCCGTGGTGTAATCGATCCGATAAAGCCCAATAATATTGTTCAGTTTGATATTGAATTTACCCAAAGTGGCATCGAGGCCATTAAGGTGATGGTGCTATCTGCATAGGTAGGTCTTACAGAAGGTTCTTTTTGTACCATATTACCAATCTATTTATTATTTGGCACTTTTTTTTTTTGGTTAGCTATATATTAGTTAACGCAAAGGGTCGAAATGATGACAAAAGAAATGGGAACAATAGATTACTATAATGAAACTGAAGGCTTTGGGAAAATCAGGAACGATATTGGAGAAGAAGTTCTGTTTTATCAAAGCGGCCCAATAAATGGATTTAATTTAAGAAAGGGTTTAAAGGTTTCTTTCGAGTTGCATCAAACATTATCAATTGCAATAAATGTACTAATTATTGAGTCGAAGGATTAAATGATTGTTTAATGCTTTGATTCTTATAGCCTGTATTACAGCTAGAATTTAATCATTATAATAGATTATTTTAGCAACTTGTAACCAAATCTGATAACTTTGATCTTACTGTTGTTTATCCTTAAAGTTTATGATACAGCTAGAGCCAATTACCGGTTTTTTTAAAAGAGAACGTGCGTTGCAGGCAATATACCCTATGCGTATGTTGATTGTACGTGAGGGAAATGGTTTTTTGTGCATGAATTCTGGCGACTACTCCTTGTTAAAAGGTAGGGTGTTTTTTATTCCTGAAGAAGGCCTGGTTAGGCTCGAAGGAGAAATTACCTCAGGTTATTGGCTCAGTTTTAGCAGTTTATTATATGCCGAATTTTTACTTCAGCACTTAGATCCGCAGGCAAAGAATCTCTTCTTAAATTTGTCTTTCAGGGATCTCGATTTGCACAAATCAACTAAAACTTATAGTCTGCTCAATCAGCTAAGAAAAGAAATCAATATTAAAAAAGATATGCCCTTTTTAGCGCAGTACTTATCATTATTTCTGGGTTTTACGGCTGGTTTAGACGGCTATCTTGCTGCTTTAACTTTAGATGATTTACAGCAGGTATTAAGGTTTACAGCCATTTTGGAGCAATTTTATAAACAAGAAAGGTCCATTCAGTTTTATGCGGAAGGTATGGGGATGAGTACTGGCAAGTTGAATAAATTTTTAGACCGTGTACTTGGAAAAAGCTTAACAGTGCTCATAAAAGATCGGATTATGCGTGAAGCGGAAGAACTGTTGCTTCATAGCGATTATACGGTTGATGAAATAGCCGAACTATTGGGTTTTGAACAAACCACTAATTTTAGCACGAGTTTTAGGCGGCATAAAGGCATATCTGTACTTCAATTTAGCCGCCTAACTTAAATTGAATGAAAAATTGGTGCGTCTGCCAAAGAAATGTTCGTCAGTTCGATTTCATCCCTTCTAGAGAACAGGTTTTCCAGACCTCACTACATTAATTGCTTTCACGCCTAACGCGTAAAGTTTTGCTTACTGCATCTATTTTATCAGCCGCACCAATTTTGCATCGGCTAAATTATAAAATCTTAGCTTAAAGAGAAAAAATATTCCTAATAATGTTACGAAGTTGTATTTTAGTATTTACAAGTGTGCGTCTGCGCTAATCTCGGGCAGGTAAAATAAAAAGTCTAGTAAGTTTGTAGCTTATTTGCAAAAAATTATATTTGCCAAAATATAATCATTGTGAAACAAGAGTTTATGAAATCTTTTCCCATGCTAAATCTTTTAAAATTTATAGCTTTTGCTACACTTATGGTCAGTTTCGCATCTGTGCAGGCACAAAGTAAAAAGAAACCCAATATTATTTTTATCCTGGCTGATGATCTTGGCTACGGTAATGTGCACAGTTTTAACGCTAATTCTAAAATCCCTACGCCAAATCTGGATAAGCTCACTGAAGAAGGAATTAAGTTTACCCGTTTCTATTCTGGAAATACCGTTTGCGCACCTTCAAGATGTGCTTTAATGACTGGTTATACCATGGGCCATGCCTGGGTTAGAGGCAATGCAAAAGCAAAAGATGGTCTTGCCGCTTTACGTGCGCAGGATACTACCTTTGCCGAACTTTTAAAAGGAAACGGATATAAAACAGGCATGTTTGGTAAATGGGGCTTAGGCGACGAGGACAGCAAGGGTGCGCCACATTTAAAAGGTTTCGATAGTTTTTATGGATATCTGGATCAATCGCATGCACACGATTATTACACCAATCGTTTGTACGAAATTGTTGGTGGTAAAACAGTAGAAGTGCCTGTTGATACCGCGAAATACACCGAAGACCTGATTGTAAATAAAGCGGTTGATTTTATCAACGCCAATAAAGATCAGCCTTTCTTTTTGTATCTGCCTTTAACTGTTCCGCATGCCGAGTTGAAAGTGCCTGGAGAACTGTTGAAGAAGTTCCAGAATGCAGACGGTTCGAGTAAATTCCCACCTGAAACACCTTTTGAGAAAAAAGGAAACTATGATAGTCAGGCGCAGCCACATGTTGCTTTTGCGGCCATGGTAAATAAACTTGATACTGATGTAGGTACTATTGTAACATTGATCAAAAAATTAGGTTTGGATAACGATACCTATATCTTCTTTACCAGTGATAACGGCCCGCACAAAGAAGGCGGTGCAGATCCTGTATTTTTTAACAGTAGTGGCGAGTTTAGGGGTGTAAAAAGAGATCTGTATGAAGGGGGAATCCGTGTACCCTTAATTGTAAGGGCGCCGGGTAAAATCGCTGCTGGTCAGGTTAATCCAACACCATGGGCCTTTTGGGATGTATTCCCAACCCTTGGAGAGCTAACAGGAACAGCATCACCAAAAAATATTGATGGATTGTCATTCTTCCCGTTGTTGAGCGGAAAAAAAGCAGCTAAAGAACATGAATATTTTTACTGGCAGTTTAACGAAGGCGGCCTAAAAGAAGCTGTAACCAAAGGCGACTGGAAGTTGATCCGTTTTAAAGACAAAGGAACTGCCGAAAAGCTGGAACTGTATAATTTAAAAAGTGATATCGGTGAAAAGAATGATATTGCGACAAAGAATCCTGAAACTGTTAAAGCGCTTTATGCTTTAATGAAACAGGCCAAAACACCATCAGAAAATCCACGTTTTGATTGGTCGGAAGTTGAAAAATAGATGAAGATGATTAAGCCAATGCTAATTTTGAGCTGCACTTTGCTTTTTGCCTGTAAAAATGATAAAGTGAAGCGCAATACTCAGGTGAAATATAAGCCTGCTGCTTGTTGTTCATCTAATCTGCCATCAAGGTTTGGCATAAAAGTGACTGGTAATGTTCGCCTATTCGGCAATAAGCAGATTAAAAAATCATTGTAAAATTAAATCAATAGGCTGTATTTGTAATCCCATTCTAACTTGTCACGTTGTCCAAAGGACTCCTACGGAGAGCTTTTCGAAACGCCTTTCGAGGCAGTTAAGTAGGTTCTTCGACAGGCTCAGAATGACAGATTTAAAAGAAAGGTCGTCATCTCGACTGTAGCGCAGCGAAATGGAGAGATCTTTGTACTAAGTTATTGGGATCAAATTTAAAAGATCTCTCCTCCGAAGGAGTTCCTTTGGAACACTACGGTCGAGATGACGATATTTTAAGATTATTCATCTACTTTATCCATCAGTCATTAATATTACAGCATACTGAAAGGGTAATTTTTTCGATTAATTTTAGAAAATGAGCGTGCAGTGGTTCTTGGAGGCTCTCAGTCCCGCCATTCGCTATAGCTCCGATAGAAGACCTGTGAAACAAGCAAGCACACCAGAATATAACCGAAATCAGTGCTTAATCGGAGGCTGCCGCTCCAATCGGGTTTAGGAACAAGGGTTTGTGCATCCTGCAACCACAAAAATGAAATACTGTTTTGGCCCATTAGCCCCGGTTGAAGCGTTACCCCAATGTCATTAAGTTAAGGGATTTTCATATACTATCTTTTTGATTTTTAGTTATTTTAGGTTTGATTTTGCCTTTTTGTCTAACTTTCCTGGGGTATGTACGATTGATTCTTATTGGTACCGTATTT